>Ga0209633_10003882_pt1 | contig 13647 bp, 10 predicted proteins | sample Cruoilmetagenom1_FD_187290 | JGI IMG/M metagenome (GOLD analysis project Ga0209633, IMG submission 187290) | Oil polluted marine microbial communities from Coal Oil Point, Santa Barbara, California, USA - Sample 1 (SPAdes) (version 2) | ecosystem: Environmental > Aquatic > Marine > Oil seeps ... | reverse complement strand
GGTAAATAATCTTCATTAGAATTTTTTAAATAAGGTATAATGTAAGATGATCTACTAATAAACATTATTACATTCTCACCATCTACTTCGCCAATTTCAACATTTCCTTTATACAAATCCCAACGACTTGGAAATTCACCGTTTTCTTCATCTGCACTAGGGCCATCCTCAAAAATTACGGTATCACCAGGTACAAAATCAAATTTGCTCCAAACTACTTTTGGTTGATGAGTTTTATTAGGTTTACTTGAATCATCTTTAGAATCGTTAGGTTTATTGTTGGTATTCGTTTCAGGATCAGATTCTTCTTTCTTGTCACTGCTTTCACCATCAATTGCTTCCTCTGCTTTATCAAAAGCGTCATCTATAGCTTTATCAGTTCGTTTTTGAGCCCTACGATTTGCTTCTTTTTCTATTTTATCTTCTACATTTTTTTGGAACTTTTTTAAAAATTGGGCTTCTGTTTTTTGAGATACAAAAAAGAATATGCTAAAAACAAATAAAATTTTAAAAACGGAATTAAATCTTCTTTTTTTCATCTTATAATATTTGAAATGATTTTATCAATTATTTTTAGACAAAATTATAATACTTACTAAGAATGTATTCATAAAAAAGAGTGATTCCAAATCACCCTTTAAGGTGATTTTTTTCAAAACTTATTTAAGTGAAATGTTTATCTTGTTTATATGCAGTGTATTAAATTAAAAGGTGTTCTTTTTTATGCTGAAGAAGGTTTTTTAAAAATTATGGACTTTATTAATTGCTTGAATCCGGTTTTTCACATCTAGCTTTATATAAATATTTTGTATATGTGTTTTAATTGTGTTTTTTGAAACATACATTTTATTAGCTATCTCATCATTACTAAGTCCGTTGGAAATATATGTAAGTACTTCTATTTCGCGTTTTGAAAGCTCAAAAGATTTGAATTTTTCTGTAAATTCTTGGTTGGTATTTGAAAATGACTTTTTAGACTTATCTTTTAATTCGTTAATTTGAAGAATATACTTTTGTAACTCAGAGTTTATATTCTGAAGTTCTAAATCAGAATTTTTTCGATATAAATAAAATATTATTGTTAAAATAAGAATCCCTAGTATTCCAATTACTGATATAATTACTAAACGAGAAAAATTAGTTTTTGCTTCTTGCTGACTTTCTTCCTTTTCTTGTGCTAATTTTTGAATTTGCTTATCTTTTTCTACTGTTTCATAAGCAATTTTAGTACTTATAATACTTTTTTGGGATGTTTCATTTACAATACTATCATGAAATGATGTTGCTATTATTTGTGCATTTAAAGCTTTTTTATAGTCTTTTGTTAAAGTATAATAATCAACTAATGCTTTGTAACCAAGTGTTATGTTTTCTTTAGAGTTTATTGTTTTGGCACTTTTTAATCCTTCAGAAATATTTTCAAAAGCCTTTATATTTCGCTTTAAATACAATTGATTTATTCCAATATTTATCAAGGCATTACTCAAATATCTAATACTATTATACTCCGTAAGTGAGGGTGTTGCTTGCAAGTAATAATCAATAGATTTTTGATATTCTCCTTTATTTTGATACAACAAGCCTAATAAAGTATACTTAATAGCCACACCTTCTCTTCGTGGATATTTTTTTGCTATTACCAAAGCTTTATTAAAATATAAATATGCAGAGTCGTACTCTTTTTTGCTTAAAAAAACCTCACCAATGTTAGCAAAACCATATTCTTGACCTTTATTATTTTTATTTTTAACTTCAATCGTTAATCCCTTTTTAAAATAAAATAATGCTTTATCATATTCTTCTGTATTAATAAAAACATTCCCTATTCCGTTGAGTGCTATAGCTACGCTTCTTTCGCTTTTTATTATTTCTGACAATTTAAGTGCCTGAAAATAATAATCAAAAGCTTCTTTTTCTAAATTTAATTTTCGATAAGTTACTCCTAAACTATTCAAACATTTTACTTTTGAAAGTGTATCTGTTGTTTGGTTAAAATAATTAAGTGCTCGTTTATGATACATCACTGACTTACCATAATCATTGTTATAACGAGCAGTAATTCCTTTTCTATTGTAGCATTTTGCTATTCCATTGATATAATATATTTTTTCAGAAACAGCCAAAGCTTCATCTAAAATTTCATTTTTAATTTCTTTTTGTTTTATTGATTTTTTATATAAGGTAATTAATCCATCTACCTTTTCAATACTATTGGGTGATGCTTTTAACTCATTATAAAGGCTATCAATATATACTCTTTTTGAAAGTTTTTGGCTATAACTTGAGCTATAAAACAAAAAAAACAAGAAAACTAAAGTAAAGGGGAAATAGCAATTTTTATTCATTGAATTTAAAATAATTATAAAATTACAAAATAAGAAATTCAGCTATGTGTTTTAGGTTACATTAATTTTTGAAACCAGCTTTATTAAGTATTTTTGTCAATCCAATCTACATTTTTATTAAAAATAAAAGGGTACTGAAATTTAATTATTATGCAAAAACACCGAAAACACGCTAAACTTACTAAAAGAGCATTTGGAAATTATGCTACAAATGAAATTGCGATTTTAGGTGCAAAATGCTCCATAATTAGTGATTTGATACAAAATATTATTAATTATGAGCAAACATTACTAAATTTTTCCTATTTAGATGCTTCACACAATAAAGAATTAGTAGCTCCAAAATTAGATAGTTTTACTTTTCACTCTTCAGGAAATTTGACAAAAACCTCTGCTACAAAAATGAATCGTTATAATGATAAAATTCTATTTTCAACATACGATTTTCTTTTTATCAATGGAAATCATTATCGTGGAGAACAACAAATATTGATTTTAGATCATGAGAAAGAAGCGTCTGTTTTAAAACGAATAGATCAACTCGATAATGTCCAGTTTCTCATCACTTTAAATGACGATTCAAAAGTTTTTGATTTTTTGATTGAAAAATATCCAAGTATTCAAAATTTGAAATCTTATGCTATTAATGATATTGATAAGATTCGTAAGCATATAACAAACTTAATCCATCAAAAAATTGCTCCTGTTCATGGTTTAGTATTAGCTGGTGGTAAGAGTTTACGAATGGGAACGGATAAAGGTTTGTTAAAATTTTATGGTAAATCACAAAGAAATTTTGCAATAGAATTACTTGAAAAACTAAATATTAAAACATTTTTGTCGGTTAGAAAAGAACAAAATATAAAAGACATAGCCATTATTGAAGACGCGTTTTTAGGTTTAGGGCCCTTTGGAGCAATTTGTTCGGCTTTTCAGCAAAACCCAAATACAGCTTGGCTAGTTATTGCAACCGATTTACCTTTTGTTGATGAAAATGTCATACAGCTATTATTACAAAAACGAAACCCTTCAAAAATAGCAACAGCGATTCAAGGAAATTCTAAACAGTTTCCTGAACCATTAATTACTATTTGGGAACCAAAATCTTACCCAATCTTATTAAATTATTTAGCACAAGGTATTTCTTGTCCGCGTAAAATATTGATAAATAACGATGTTGAAATTGTTAAAATTAGTGATGATTTTATAAGAAATATAAACACTCCAGATGAGTTTAAAGCTGCCCATAAAGAAATAAATGAGTAAAGCACTACATATTTTAAATGGAGATAGCACGTTTGAGGTAATCTCCAAATCTTCCATACATGGTGATATTATGGTTTGGAGAGAAATGTTGTGTGAAGGCTCAATTAAAGATGAAATAGGAAGTGATAAGTTTTGGAAAAGTAGATATACTTTTTTTGAAAAAGAGTTTGGTGTTCAAAAATTAGAATACTTTGACAAAACCATTAAAGAGATTATAAAATTAGATGATTTATCTAATTATAATGAAGTGGTTTTGTGGTTTGAATATGATTTGTTTTGTCAAATTAATTTAATAGCAACTTGTACTTATTTATTGAATTCTTTCCGAAAAGACATAAACTATTTTTTGATTTGCACCGGGAAAGAGAAGGGTAAAGAAAAACTTCAAACCCTTTCCGATTATAATTCTAAAGATTATACCTTTCTTTTTGAAAACAAACTAAAACTCACCAAACACAATCTGCTTTTTGCAGAAATATGTTGGAACTTGTACTTAGAAAATGATTTAGAAAAGCTAAAAAGCTTTGATTTTAATAGCAATTCCAAATTTGCATATTTACAACTAGCCATAAATCAGCATTTAGAGAGATTTCCAAAGCAAAATGGCTTGAATCAAATTGAGAATAAAATTTTAACCTTAATTAATTCCGGTTTAACCGATAAAATTAAAATTGTAAAACAACTACTTATTTGGCAAAAAAATGAAACGGTTTATGGCTTTGGTGACCTGCAATATTTTAGGCTTTTAAAAAACTTAAAAAAATATTATACCAATAAAAATGATGTAATTTTGCTCAACAATAAAGGAAAAAGTTTGATTTAATGAATATTACAAAAAAACAACTTTATAAACGACAAACTACTTTGTCTGAATTTGGTGAAAAAAGTCAACAAAAATTACAAGATGCTGAAATTGTAATTGTTGGCTGTGGCGGCTTAGGAAGTGTTGCTGCGGTTTACCTCGCTGCCAGCGGAATTGGAAAAATTCATTTGATTGATTTTGATGTAGTAGATGTAAGTAATTTACATCGACAAGTTTTTTATAAAATGGAAGATGTGGGTAAGTCAAAAGCAGACGTTTTAGCAAATCATATTAAAGCCATTTCACCTTTTGTTCAAGTAACCACAAGTAATAAGGCACTTACAAAGATCACTATTTTTAACCAAATTGACGATTTTGATGTTGTTCTTGATTGTACCGATAGCCTCGCAACAAAATACTTACTCAATGATTATTGCGTAATTACCGATCATATTTTGGTGTATGGATCTTTATATAAAAACGACGGTTATGTAGCGAGTTTTAACATCCCTGAAGGGCTTCATAACTCCGCCAATTTGCGAAACGCCTTTCCTAAAATGCCTAAAAATGCTATTCCAAATTGTTCAGAAGCAGGTACTTTAAACCCAATTGTTGGCATCATCGGTATGATGCAAGCAAATGAAGTAATCAAAATAATTTCACAAATTGGAAAACCTCTTAAAAATCAAATATTAATTTTTAACAGTTCAGATAATTCACAGTTTAAAATGAAACTAGATGTTGAAAAAACTTGTGATAATGTAGGTAAAAGAGGGATTCTAAAAATATTTAAAAATGATGACTATTTAGATGAGAATTGTTCTCCCAATAGCTATCGGGAACAAAATGAAAATTTATTAATCTCTTTCGAGGAATTTACTCAAGATATTGAAAATAAAAATAGAGTAATTATTTCTGTTATTGAAGATGTTGAAACAAAACTACCTTTTGAAGTTAATTATAAAATTCCTTTTTCAAAATTTGATGTTGATACTTTAATCATAGATTCTAACAAAAGTTATATCATCATTTGTAATAAAGGAATTTTGAGCTATACTGCGACAATCAATCTAAAAAACAAATACCCAGAATTAAATGTTTTAAGCTTAGAAAGCGGAATTGAAAATTATTAAATGCAAAATCCATTAGAATTTTACGAGTCGGAAAAAGAAATTTTTGAAAAAGAATTATATTCCCTAAAAAAGAAATTAGCAACTTCTAGCACCATAAGATTACTCGTTTTTTTAGCAACCGCTTTCGGTATATATTTCTCTATTAAAAACACAAATCTTGTTATTGTAATTACCATTACAGGAATTATTTCTTTTTTGTATTTAATTAATAAACATACTGATTTACAACAAAAAAGAAATTTAACTAAAGCGTTAATCAACATAAATAAAATTGAAATACAGGTTCAAAAAAGAAATTTTTTTGATTTAGATGATGGTAGCGAATTTAAAAACCCAAAACACTTTTTTAGTTACGACATTGATTTATTTGGTAAAGGGTCATTTTTTCAATATTGTAATCGAACAGTAACAAATGAAGGAAAGAAAAAGTTTGTAAAAACCTTGTTGGAAAATGATATTTCAAATATAAACTATAAACAAGAAAGTATTAACGAATTAGCAAAAATGCCAAAATGGAGACAACAGTTTTCAGCTGTAGCAAGTTTAGCAAAAGTGCAATTTTCGGCAAAACTAATAGTAGCTTGGATTCATCATTACAAATCTATTTTTCCTAAATTTTTAACATTTATCCCTTCGGTTTTTACATTTATATCTCTAACTACAATTATACTTATTGGTTTAAATATATTGAATTTTCAAGCAATTTTTATTTGGTTTTTTATTGGCCTAGGTTTTTCGGGTGCTTATTTTAAAAAAGTAAACGTTTTGTATGAAAATGCAACAAAAGCTAAAGATACTTTTAAACAATACCATGTTTTATTAAATAAAATTGAAACAGTTTCATTTCAATCCAAATTTTTACTAGAAAAACAACAAGCCATTCAAGGAGAAACTAAAAAAGCTTCTCATATTTTTAAACAATTTTCCAAAACCTTAGATGCTTTAGACCAACGAAATAATTTGCTAATTGCAATCATAGCAAATGGACTTTTTCTTCGAGATTTAAAAATAGCTATGCAAATTGAAAAATGGATCAAAAACTACAACCATCAAGTCGAAAATTGGTTTGAAGTGATTGCTTTTTTTGATGCACAAAATTCTTTAGCAAACTTTGTTTTTAATCATCCTAGTTATGTTTTTCCTGTTGTTAATAAAAATAATCATGTGATTACTTCTAAAAACTTAGGACATGTTTTATTAAAAGAAACCCAAAGAGTTGACAATAATTTTATAATTGAAAAACAACAGTTTCTTATCATTACAGGCGCAAATATGGCTGGTAAAAGTACTTTTTTACGTACCGTTTCCTTATCAATTGTTATGGCAAATTTGGGCTTACCTGTTTGTGCTAAAAAATTTGAATATACTCCAATAAAATTAATTACTAGTATGCGAACTTCTGATTCTTTAGCCGATGATGAATCTTATTTTTTTTCTGAATTAAAACGCCTTAAATTTATTGTAGATGAAATTAATCCCAAAACCTCAAAAGAAAAATATTTTATCATCTTAGACGAAATTTTAAAAGGCACCAATAGTACTGATAAAGCAATTGGTTCGAAAAAATTTGTGCAAAAGTTAGTTGCATCTGGTTCAACTGGAATTATTGCCACGCATGATTTAAGTTTGTGTGAAATTGAAAAAGATTTATCGCAAATAAAAAACTATTATTTCGATGCCGAAATAATTAATAATGAATTACATTTTGATTATAAATTAAAAGATGGAATTTGTAAAAATATGAATGCCTCTTTTTTATTAAAAAAAATGGAAATTGTTTAAGGGTGTGAGTTTACCCAAACTTCACCATCTTCAAAGTATTCCTTTTTCCAAATAGGTACAGTTTCTTTTAAAGTATCAATTGCGTATTGGCAAGCATCAAAAGCAGCGCCTCTGTGTGGAGAAGACGTTGTGATAATAACCGGTATTTCACCAATTTTTAAATTACCAACCGCATGATGAATAGCAATTTTATGAATAGCAAATTTTTCTAATGCTTGTTCTGCAATTTTATACATTTCTTTAATTGCCATAGGTTCATAAGCCGAAAAGCCTAATCTTTTTACCGCTTTATTTTTAGTGCTATTTCTAACCGTTCCAACAAATAACGCAATACCTCCACAGGCATCATCATGCACGAAGTCATTACATGTTTGTAAATTTAATTTATCAGAAGTAATCTTTATTGAAATATTTTTTTTCATTATTATTTTATTTTCCCTTAAAGGGAATTAAATGGAGTTATCCTCCACTTACGGGTGGAATAATGGCAACAACGTCATTATTTTTTAAAGCGTAAACACCTTCAATATAAGCCTCATTTACTGCAAGAGAAAAATCGTTTATTGCATCAAATTTAGGATACTTTTCTTTAAGCAAGCTTTTCAATTCAACAGAATTAAATGTATCATTTACCTCAATTTCAATTGAATTTTTGTTTACAATATCTTTTGCAATTCCAAAAAACAGGATTTTTATATCCATAATATTCTCGTCAAAAATTTAGGGTATAAAAATAAACAAACTAAACTACAATACCATGTTTACATTTTTCTATTAAAATTACTTGATTTATGTGTTTTTTATTTTACTTTTCCTAACTTTAAGCTGTTTTTTTGTCGAAAAAACCTACTTAAAGTAACTAAAGTTACAAGTGAGATAACTAATTTGTTTAAATTTGAAAAAACAACTAAAAAAAATCAATCAAATTCTAAGTGAAGTCGTTTTTATTTTCTTTAAAAACAGTTCACTTAATATAACTCAAAACATAATAAACTTAATATGAAATACGGTTTTATTATTGATAATCGAAAATGTATCGGTTGCCATGCTTGTACTACCGCTTGTAAATCTGAACACGATGTTGCAGTGGGAGTTAACAGAACTTATGTAAAACAAGTCGAAAAAGGTGAGTTTCCTAATACTCGAAGGCTTTTTTCGGTGATGCGATGTAACCATTGTACAGATGCTCCTTGTGTAGAAATTTGCCCAGTTGAAGCATTGTATACTCGAGAAGATGGTATTGTCGATTTTGACAATAATCGATGTATCGGATGTAAATCTTGTATGCAAGCTTGTCCTTACGATGCATTGTATATTGATCCCGACAATAAAACTGCGGCAAAATGTAATTACTGTGCGCATAGGGTTGAAGTAGGTAGAGCTCCTGCTTGTGTAGAAGTTTGTCCTGAACATGCTATTATTGCTGGCGATATGCACAACCCTAATACAGAAATTTCGATGCTGTTATCTCGCGAACAGGTTATGGTAAGAAAACCTGAAAAAGGTACAAATCCAAATCTATTTTATATTGATGGTGATTATCAATCTTTAAACCCTGAAGCTACAGATAAATCTGGACCTGGGTTATGGAGTTCTCAAGCACGAGGTGTAGGTCATTATGCAAAAGCTGCTGAAAAAATGATGCACAGCAATGATGATGTAAATCTTTTACAAATGAGTATTGATAATGAATTACAAGCTGCTTATCAGAAAAAAGAAACTGAAAACCCTAACTATATTGATGTTCTTAACGGAAAAGCTCGTAGAGTTTATGATACCCCAGATAAAGGCATCTTATGGGGTTGGGAAGTTTCAGCATATGTAATGACAAAAGCCATTGCAGCTGGGGCATTTATTATCCCTTTTATTGCTATCTTGCTTGGATATGAAATTTCTGATACTACTAAATTATGGTCTGCAGGAATTTCTTTAGTGTTTTTAGGTTTAACAGGCCTATTCTTAGTAATGGATTTAGATAGACCAGATCGTTTTTTAAATGTTTTATTGCGACCACAATGGAATTCATGGTTAGTAAAAGGAGGTTATACAATTACTGTTTTCGGACTTTTAGTTACCGTTTGGGGAGCAATGATTTTCTTTGAAGTTAAAGCTGGTGAAAATATATTATTATGGATTACCGCATTTTTCGCAATTATGCTAGCAATTTACACTGCCTTCTTATTTGCACAAGCAAAAGGAAGAGATTTTTGGCAAAGCCCATCATTAGCGCTACATATGTTAGTGCATAGTATAATGGCTGGAGCAGCAATATTTGCTTTAGTAACTTTATTTACTGAAATTGAAAGTTGGATGTCTATCCTAAAAATAACAATGGTATCAGCATTAATTGTAAATTTATTTACAATGATTATTGAATTAACTATGACACATCCATCAACATCAGCCCACACTGTAGTCGGCATGATAACTAAGGGGCGTTACAAAAATTTATTTTGGTTTGTTGTTGTGCTTCTAGGAAATGTTTTACCGTTACTTTTAATGTTATTAGCACCTAGTGCGATGGTATTAGTTGTTTCGGCAGTATTTGTTCTTATCGGAATATATGCAACTGAAAAAATATGGATTGAAGCACCGCAAAGAATACCACTTGCTTAATTTATCAATTGATTCAATTTTTGATTTATTCGAATAAAATATATAAATGAAAGAATTATTAAAAAAGAGAACCAAGAGTGTTGCGATAATGGTTTGGCAAAATTGTCAAAATACAGGTAATGAATTTAAAGATTATAAAAATCAATTAATTAGGTGTTCAAGTTCAGTTGGGGCAAATTATAGAGCAGCTTGTCGGGCTAAATCTGGAAGAGATTTTTTAAACAAATTAAAAATCGTAGAAGAAGAGCTAGATGAAACAATGTATTTTATTGAATTAATTGTAGAAATAAAACCAGAATCAAATAATGTTTGGAAAAAGGCATATGACGAATCGGAAGAATTATTAAAAATAATTGTCAAATCAATTGGAACAGTAAGAGCTAAAACCAAAAAATAAATCAAGAATCGAATAAATCGAGTCATTCGAATAAATCGTTAAATAATAACCATGGGATACAAAAAACCATCATTTATAGAAAATATAGCAGAAAAAATTGGAATTATTCCTAATCTGCACAAAGAAGGCTATCAAGAATTTGACGGTGATATGCGTCAGTTTACTGATGAAGAAGTTGCTCAAATGTATGAGAATTTTCCACCACCTGAAAAATGGGATAATTGGGAGGAATACAACCCAAAAGTGTGGCCAAAAAAAGAAAAGAAAACCTATCAAATTGTTCCAACTACATGCTTTAATTGTGAAAGTGCTTGTGGTTTAACCGCATTTATTGATAAAGAATCTGGCGAAGTTAAAAAGTTTGAAGGTAATCCATACCATCCTGGAAGTAGAGGTAGAAACTGTGCAAAAGGGCCTGCAACAATAAATCAAGTTACAGATCCTGACCGAATTCTATATCCGTTAAAGAGAAAAGGGAAAAGAGGAGATGGAGAATGGGAAAGAATCTCTTGGGATGAAGCGCTAGATACTATTTCAGCTAGAATTAGAAAAGCATTACAAGAAGACCGACATAATGAAATTGCTTATCATGTTGGAAGGCCTGGAGCAGAGGGTTTTATGAATTGGGTTTTACCAGCTTGGGGAATTGATGGACATAATTCACACACTAATATATGTTCTTCTGGTGCTCGTTTTGGCTATAATTTATGGTATGGTTACGACAGGCCATCACCAGATCATGCCGAAGCTAAGTTTATTCTTTTGATTTCTGCGCATCTAGAATCAGGGCACTATTTCAACCCTCATGCACAGCGAATTATTGAAGGAAAAATGAAAGGAGCTAAATTAGCAACCATGGATCCAAGATTGTCAAACACCGCTTCAATGAGCGATTATTGGATGCCTTCTTATCCAGGAACTGAGGCAGCTGTATTGTTAGCAATGGCATTAATTATTTTACAAAATGGATTATATAATCGCGATTATTTAGAAAACTGGACCAATTGGCAAGAGTATCTAAAAGCCCGTCATGCGGATAAAGAAATAACTTTTGAAAATTATATTGCTGCAATGATTGACGAGTACAAAGAATTTACTCCTGAATTTGCAGAAAAAGAGTCTGGTGTAAAAGCCGAAATGATTAAAGAAATTGCTGTTAAAATTGGTGAAGCAGGTGAGCGTTTTGCCTCTCACAACTGGCGTAGTGCTGGAGCATCTAACCTTGGTGGTTGGGCAGTTGCAAGATGTTTACATTTCTTAACCGTATTAACAGGTGCTGTGGGTGCTAAAGGTGGAACATCACCTAATTCATGGAACAAGTTTAAGCCATCGGTTCCTCATACTCCAAAACCACAAAAAAAATGGAATGAATTACATTTTCCAAAAGAATATCCTTTGGCGTTTTTTGAAATGAGTCAATTATTACCTCATTTACTAAAAGAAGGAAGAGGGAAAATGGATGTTTACTTTTCGAGAGTATTTAACCCTGTTTGGACTTATCCTGATGGATTTACTTGGATGGAAATGTTTATGGATGAAGATAAGTTTGGGTTGCACGCTGCAATGACGCCTACATGGAATGAAACTGCCTTTTTTGCTGATTTTGTTTTACCAATGGGATTAGCTTCTGAAAGGCATGATATTAATTCTTATGCTACTCACGGTGGTACTTGGGTGGCATTTCGCCAACCAGTATTACGTGAAGCCGCAAGAAGAAACGGAAATCCAGTAGAATATACTTACGAAGCAAACCCAGGAGAAGTTTGGGAAGAAGATGAATTTTGGATAGAATTGAGTTGGAGAATTGACCCTGATGGAAGTATGGGAATTAGAAAACATTTTGAATCTCCAAATCGTCCAGGTAAAAAAATTACCGTTGAAGAATATTACCAATATATTTTTGAAAGAGTTGAAGGTTTACCTGAAGCTTCCAAAAAGGAAGGGTTAACCGAACTAGAATACATGTCTAAATATGGTGCTTTTGAAATTGAAAAAGGAGAGTCTTATCATAAAAATGAAAATCCGCTTAACGAAGAACAATTAAAGGACACAAAAGTTGACAAAGAAAATGGTGTTATCCGTAAAAACGGAAAAGATATTGGCGTAATGGTTAACGGAAAAGCTGTAGTTGGTTTCCCTACACCATCTCGTAAAAATGAATATTATTCTCAAACTATGGTAGATTGGAAATGGCCAGAATATGCTACACCAACCTATATCAAAAGCCACATTCATAATGATGTTTTAGATAAATCAAAAGGCGAATATGTTCTTGTACCAACATTTAGATTACCAACTCTAATTCACTCAAGATCTGGTAATGCCAAATGGTTGGTTGAAATATCAAATAGAAACCCTATTTGGATGCATCCAGATGATGCTGCAAAATGGAATTTTAAAACAGGAGATTTGGTTAAAATGAATACCGATATTGGGTATTTTATTGATAAAGTATGGGTAACACAATCCATGAAACCGGGAGTTGTTGCTTGTTCACATCATATTGGTAGATGGAGAAGAGAGCAAGATAAAATTGGAAATCGTTGGGCAACTAACACGGTTAATATTGACAACAGTAAAAAAGGAGAATGGAAAATGAGCACTCAATCTGGAATTAAACCGTTTGAATCTCATGATAAAGATTCTAAACGTATTTTTTGGAAAGATGGTGGCGTTCATCAAAACATTACCCATGCTGTACATCCAGATCCAATTAGTGGTATGCATACTTGGCATCAAAGAGTTAGAATTGAAAAACCAGGAGCTGGAGAAAACTATGGTGATATTTTTGTAGATACAAATAAATCTCATGAAATTTATAAAGAATGGTTAGCAATGACAAGACCCGCACCAGGGCCAAATGGTTTAAGAAGACCTTTGTGGTTTAAAAGAGCTTTTAAACCAGATGAATCTACTTATTATATTAAAAAAGATAAAAAATAATTACCAAAATTCCGTTTGTTTATTACAGGCGGAATTTTATTTAACAATAAATACTACTCATAATAAATGTTGCAAAGAATACTTCCTTTTTTAGCGTGGTTACCATTAGCAAAAAAATCATGGAAAGATGATTTAATTGCCGGAATTACAGGGACTATTATTGTAATCCCACAGGCTGTAGCTTTTGCTATGATTGCAGGTTTACCTCCAATTTATGGCTTTTATACTGCAATGATTTCTCCAATTATTGCAGCACTTTGGGGATCTTCATACCATCTTATTTCTGGACCAACAACAACAAGTTCTATAGTGGTTTTTGCAGTAATTAGTCCGTTTATTAATCCTAGTACTAATTTAGAGGCC
>Ga0209633_10003881_pt1 | contig 13647 bp, 11 predicted proteins | sample Cruoilmetagenom1_FD_187290 | JGI IMG/M metagenome (GOLD analysis project Ga0209633, IMG submission 187290) | Oil polluted marine microbial communities from Coal Oil Point, Santa Barbara, California, USA - Sample 1 (SPAdes) (version 2) | ecosystem: Environmental > Aquatic > Marine > Oil seeps ... | reverse complement strand
CATTTACCAGACCATGAATCATGCCGAAAGAAATTACAGCTTCAGAAACAACTCGGCGGCAGTCATCCTCGAACTGGAGATCGGCTTTGACAAAACGGCATCTGCAGCCGATGGATTCGATTTCTGTGCTTACCTTGTCTCCATTTCCGCTGTTTCTACCGCAAATCAGGATTCCTTCGGCTCCCTGTACCGCCAGATCCAGCGCAATTTCTCTCCCAAGACCCTGAGTACTCCCGGTTACGATGTAGTTGCGCCCGGCAAATGGCAAGTTGTTCTGTTTCATGAATGTTCTCTCCTAATTCTGGCCAAACTTCCGAAAACGGTAATCTCCTTCGCACCTTTATAACCCATAAAAAAGGCGAGGTTGCCGACGGGACTGATTCCCCGTGAATCGGCAAACTCACCCATAAAAATATCCCGGGCAGCGGACTACCTTGATACCTGATGCCTCATCGTGTCGATAATAACCGCAATAAGGATAATAAGACCCTTAAGAATCTGTTGCCAGTATGACGAGACACCCATCAGGTCCAGACCATTGTTCATCACCGCGATGATGAGTGTACCGACAACCGTACCACCAATCGTGCCGATACCGCCCTGGAGACTGGTACCTCCGATAACCGCACTGGCGATGGCATCCAACTCATACATGTTACCGGCACTGGGTTGGCCGGCACTGATCCTCGATGTGAGTACCACAGCGGCAATACCGCTCAGAAGACCCGCATATCCATAAACCAGGATTTTATGCCGGTCGACATTGACGCCGCAAATATAAGCAGCCTGTTCATTCCCACCAAGAGCATAGGTGAATTTACCGAATCGGGTATTGGATAAAAGAAAATTGGAGACCAGGATCACAACCAGAAAAACAAGTACCGGGACCGGGATAAAAAAGTTCTGTCCAAAATCCAGGATTGTTCCCTGACCGAGTTGCTGAAAGGAAGGTGTCAGATTGTCCACAGGCCGTCCATTGGTTACAAGAAATGCGACACCCCGGGCAATGGTCATCATTCCGAGGGTGGCAATGAAGGGTGGTATCTTGAATTTCGCATGAAGCGCACCATTGATAGAACCAGCCAATATACCCAGCAGCATTGCCGCGATAACCGGTATGATCATCGGGAGGTGCAACACGTTCCTTGCCAGCATAGCGGAGAGAACTCCGATCATAGCCACCAAAGAACCTGAAGAAAGGTCGATACCTCCGGTAATAATAACGAAAGTGACTCCCATGGCGATAATGCCGATCACCGACGACTGTCTCAGCACATTGACAATGTTCCGGAACTTCAGAAAAACAGAAGTACCGTTGCTGATTGTAAGAACAGACAGAAGAATACATATCCCTATAAAGATTAAAAGAATACCATATTTATTGACGAATGCCTTTAATTTGAAACTCTTTCCCGTTTTTGTGTCGGGTACGCTTGTATCACTCATACTATCTACCTCCGTTAAAGTGTTAGTGCCTCACCGGCAGCTAGTTGCAGAATACGCTCCTGCGTTGCGTCTTTTCGCGAGAGTTCCCCGGCCTTTTTACCTTCATGCATAACGACAATACGATCACTCATTCCGAGAACCTCAGGCATCTCTGAGGAGACCATAACGATCGCCTTACCGAGTTCAGCAAGTTTACTTGTCAACTTATGTATCTCCGATTTAGCACCTACGTCGATACCCCGGGTGGGTTCGTCAAGGAAAAGGATATCCGGCTCGGTTAAAAGCCAACGGGCAATTAAAACCTTCTGTTGATTGCCGCCACTCAAATTAACTACCCTCTGGGCCAAGCTTGGAGTCTTCAGTGAAAGAGCCTTACGCTGCTTCTCGCACTCAACTTTCATCCTTTTGAAATTCAGACCAATTTTGTTCATGAAGTTGCCGATGCTGGAATACACCATATTGTCCATAACCGACAATGGCAGGAACAATCCTGAAAGTTTGCGATCCTCGGTGAGCAAACCCATACCAATTTCGATTGCGTCCATGGGCTGATCAATCTTTACCGGCTTACCGTCCACCAGAATTTCCCCTGAATCGGGGGGGTATACACCGAATATACTCTCAATCACTTCAGTCCTTCCGGATCCCATCAGACCGGCTATACCCAGTATTTCACCCCTGCGTACTTCGAATGAGACATTCTCAAACTTGCCTTTAAGAGTGAGGTTTCGAACTTCCATCTTCACTTCACCAATCTCGACATCCAATTTTGGGAAAAAATTGGTTAGTTCTCTACCTACCATCATGGAGATGAGTCCGTTCTTATCGATTTCTGAGGCAAGTTTGGTATCGACAAAGGCTCCATCCCTCAGAACGGTTACTTCGTCTGCAATCTGAAAAACTTCGTCCATCTTATGGGTGATGTAAATAACAGCCACACCCTTTTCCCGGAGGTTGTTGATCATCCGGAACAGATGAGCCACTTCCTTTTCGGTAATTGCTGAGGTGGGCTCATCCATGATAATCAGTTTCGAGTTGTACGAAATAGCCGTGGCAATCTCCACCATCTGCATATTGGCAATACTGAGATCCACCATCTTCATGTCGGGATCGATGTCGATTCCGAGGCCTTTAAAAAGCTCCAGAGTCATCTCAGTCTGCTTTTTGGAATTAACCCAGCCGATCTTCCCACGAATCGGTTCCCGGCCAAGAAAGATGTTCTCAGCCACAGTCATGTACGGGATCGGTGAGAGCTCCTGATGGATCATGGAAATACCCAGGTTCAGACTGCTATGGATATCCATTTCTTCGTAGATGACTTCATCGAACCGTATAATACCGTCATCAGGGCGATAGATTCCGAGAAGACACTTCATCAAAGTGGACTTTCCCGCTCCATTTTCTCCCATCAGGGCATGCACAGTACCAGCTTTAACCTTGAGAGTCACATCGCTGAGGGCCAGAACCCCCGGAAATTCTTTTCGGATGTGTTCCATCTCAAGGAGGTATTCTTCTGCCATTCCTCTGCTCCTTTTGGTTGGAATTAAATAAATTCGGCGCCATATAGGCGCCGAATTACTAGTCGTTCACAATTTAGAGCAAAGCTCTATTCACCATACTTCGCCAAATACTTATCAGCGACATCGGGAGTAACAACTTCGTAAGGGATGTCCCATACTGGCGGTAAATCTTCTCCATTAGCCGCTTTGATAGCCGCTTCGATTCCGCCAGCTCCCTGGCCATACGCATCCTGGAACACAGTGACGTCGAGCTTGCCCTCTTTCATAAGATGAAGAGCATCGGGTGTAGCATCGACACCGGCGATCAGTACCTGATCCAACAGGCCGACCTGCTCAAGTGCCATAGCCGCACCAATTGCGCTCTCATCATTGTTGGCTAGAACGGCATCAATGTGGATACCTGTCTGAATCCAGTTCTCCATCAGCTCAAGAGCTTTAGCACGCTGCCATTCTGAGGTGTCTTCCCGGACTATGTTTATATCGGGATACTTCGCAAAAACATCTTTGTTACCCTGGGTCCGGCCCATCTCTGCGGGATGACCAAACTGGCCGTGAATAATAACAACATCACCTTTACCATCGAGCAGTTCGGCGATCTTCTCCGCCTGCTTGGTACCGGCAAAGAGTTCATCAGAGCCGACATAGGTTGCCAGCTGGCTGAAATAAGGCTCTTCCGGGAATCGGTTCACTGCAACCAGAGGAATACCGGCTTTTTCCACTTCAGCCATGATGGGACCAATGGAACTGACTTGAACAGGAACGATAACGATAGCATCGACACCCTGAGTTACAAAGGTTTCAATCTGGCCTTGCTGAACAGCGGGATCGTTCTTGCCGTCAACCATTGTCATCTTGACACCGGCTTTTTCAGCAGCTGCCCTGAATCCGTCATGCATGTAGGACATCCACTTGTCATCAAAGTTAGCCGCGGCGACACCGATGTGCAGCTGCTTTGCACCTTCATCTGCACCATTGGCCCAGAGACCAAAGCTGGCACTGAAGACCAGAAGCACGATCAATAACGAAACGATTCTTTTCATTTTTATCCCCCCTTTGGGATATATATTGGTTTACGGCTTTAAGCAAGCCGCTTATCTATTCGAACCGATGAAATCGGTTCGTTAAGATTACAATTACCCGAGCACTATTTCCTTCTTCTGCTTGAAGGAATCAGTCATGGCAAAGCCTACTTCAGTAGCTTTTGTTCCATCCAGTGCCGAAACTATGGGCCGGCGCTCCTCGATAATACAGTCAATGAACTCCTGTGCTTCATTCAGGAACCCTTCCTGAAAACGTTCATAAAAGTCTTTGACGCATTCCTGCCGGGCTCCATGGCCATCCAGGATTTCCACACGGCTTTTTGCAGGGGTTATTCCGATCTTCAGAATTCCCTTGGATCCGGTAATCTCCGTATGTGTGTCATGTCCGTGGAAAGCTGTCCGGCTCGCAGCGATAACAGCCATCTTTCCGTCTTCAAAGGTGGCAAGAACCACTGTATTGTCCGCATCATCAACTTCATCGAATGCCTTGTGAACGTAACTGCCGCCTTTGGAATAGACGGTTTTCACCTCTGAGCCCAGGTACCACCGGGCCAGATCGATATCATGAACATTACAATCCAGAAAAATACCTCCGGAAGACGGCACAAAATCCACCTGAAACTCTGCATATTCATCCAGATCGACAGTTTGTGATCGAACCAGAAACGGCTCCCCGATAACACCATCGTCAATCAGTTTTTTTGCATAGGCATAACTTGGATCAAAGCGCCGAACAAAGCCGACAAAGAAAACCTGTTTATTATGCCGGGAAACTACAGCTTCCACATTCCTGCATTCTTCTAGATTGACTCCCATGGGTTTCTCTGTGAAAACATGGAGCCCTTTTTCCAGAGCCTTGATAGACTGAGCAGAATGCATGGAAGAAGAGGTGACAAGAAAAACCGCATCCAGATCGGCCTTAGCCAGCATCTCATCATAATCTGTGTAAGTTTCTGAGATACCAAGTTCCTTTTCAGCCCAGGCGAGTTCTTCGGGCACAATTGAACATGCTGCAGTCAGATCGGATCCAACCACTTTATACCGAAGATTCTGCGCATGCCGCTTACCAAGACGGCCCAGTCCTACAATTCCGATTTTTACTGAACCCATTGTTCCGGCCTCCTTGATTCGTAAACGTTTACCAACATTATTATCCTCCATTTTTTATCTGTCAAGCAAAAGTTGGAATATCATACAAAGATTATTACTTAATCAATATATTCCCATAAACTACCAGCCTGAAATACTTAATATATTCAATGCGGCATCTTTAATGGCCGGTATCACCGATTTCATTATTTGAAGCCGATCAAATTGTGCAGGGTTATCACGAAGTTCATTCTGTAAACGTTTACCGAATGCCGTTCTCAATCGTGTACCAATATTGAATTTTGCCACTCCTGTGGAAAGCAAACGACGAATATCTGACTCAGGCAATCCGGAAACACCATGAATAACCAAAGGAACCGGTATGGCCTCCTCAATTTCACCCAGGCGATTAAAGTCTATCCTTGCTTTCGGGCTGATGAGGCGATGGATATTACCAACGGAAACCGCCAATACATCCACTCCGGTTTTTCTAACGAATTCTTCAGCTTCCGCGGCTTCTGTCATTTCTACTTTGGTTTCGCCGAGATCGCTGTATGGGACTGTACCCACTTCACCTTCCAGAGAGGCACCATAAAGATCGGCCAATTTCCGGGCTTGAACAGTCAACCTGATATTTTCCCTCAGGGATTTTTTGGAACCATCATACATTACCGAAGTAAAATCTGATTTCAGTGCACGCTCAAGAATATCCAGATCCCTGGCGTGGTCGAGATGCACGGCAATCCTGGTTGTACTTCGTTCAGTCATTCCCGAAAGCATGGGACCGCACAATTCCGGCGGCATGAAATCTATCATGGCACGATTCACCATGAGCAGAATCGGTGCCTTTTTTTCTTCCGCGGCTTCGATGACAGCAACAGCATCTTCATAACCGAAGATGTTAAAGCCACAGATAACCCGATTCCTGCCGACAGCATCAGGAAGTATTTCTTTGAGTGAAACCCTCATGAATCCTTGAACTTCTTAATCATGTCTCCGATTCCCGGAATAGTTTCCAGTTGATAGGCATGTTTTTTTTCAAAACTCTGAAGAAGTGTACGGGTTGATTTACCAACAAGGATAGTAAAGTAGTACATTCTGTACCCCGGAGCGGCTACAACGGGGTGATATCCTTTATCCAGAACGATGGTACTTCCATCCTTGATATGATGGACCGGCCCGAAATCGTCTTCATGGACATATGCAAACTGAGCACCGAATCCGTGAGCCGGATCGAAACGGAAATAATAAACTTCCTCAAAAGCTGACTCACCTTCCCTGTCCTCATCGTGTTTGTGCGGCGGGAATCCGGACCACCCACCGGCACCGACAGTAAACAGTTCACTGACCAGAAGACGATCGGATTTCCCGGCCTGTTTGGGACCTAGAATGTGGTAGATCTTCCGGTGGGTTTTGGTATCGTCACTTCCGTACTGCACTTTATCCACTTCTCCGGGAGTTACCCGAAATGCCTTGAGCTGTTTGTCTGTCCGGCCGCCGGCAACGACAAGATTCACACCGCTGCCGATACCAATAATTGAGGCCTTGCTTCCCGAGGGTACATAGACCCCATCAGGTTTGTCGTCGAAAAGAACCTCCCGTTTCCCGACACCGAGATAGACATCTTCACCGATCGTGATGTCGCAGGATCCTTCCATCGGAACAATCACCGTCTCATAACCCGGAACATCCGATATATACTTTTCGCCATCCTTCAAACGTACGACGTTCATATAGGTACGGGGTACAAGTGCATCGTCCCGATCGACGATCGCTTTATTTTTATTATCAAAAGGCTTGATGTGTGCGGGCATTAGAACTTCTCCTCTATAGATTCGATAAATGTCTCAAGTTCGGACATCGTAGGTGATGATGCCGCACAGGCTGTATCGGAAACAACAATTCCCGCCGCCCCGGCACCCCATCTCATGGCCTCGTCAGGTTCAATTCCAGTTAAAAGACCATGTATCAAGGCGGCGGCAAACGCATCGCCGGCACCGTAGTTTTTTTTAACATCGACGGGATAGATTCCCGCCTTCCAGGTGGCATCGTCTTTTGCGTAGGCACTGGAACCATTAGAGCTGCGTTTAACAATTACCAGTTCCGACTGTCCGGAGAGAAAGTAATCTGCCATTTCCCTATCACTCATTACATCCGGAGATGGCATCGAGTTGAGCAATATTTCAAATTCATCCCGGGTTCCCAGAATGATATCTGATTTCTCCGCGGCCATTCGGTAAACAAGTCCCGCTGTCCTGGCCGAATCCCAGGCTGAGACCCTCCAGTCAAGATCCAGAACAACTTTTGTACCAGCGGCGGCAGCTGTTTCCATAGCGTAAAGTGTTGCTTCTCTGGAAGGAGATGCAGAGAGTCCGGTACCAGTGACAACAAGAACTGCCGTATTTAAAAATTCATGTACCGGAATGTCGGCAACATCGATCTTCAGGTCTGAAGTACCATTACGGTAAAACAAAACCTGGCTGTCAACTTCCTGGCGTTCGGCAAAGGCCAGACTGGTGAGAGATCCGGAATCGTCACGGTTGAGAAACTCAGTTCCAATCCCATTGTCTTTCAGGAAATGCTCTACATAGCGCCCGAACTGATCCTCGGAAACGAGGCCGAGAAAGTCAACTTTACGCCCCAGACGTGCCAAACCTACGGCGATATTTGCAGCGCTGCCGCCAACAGATTTCTCGAAGAACTTGGATGTCTCAAGGGATTCGCCGGGATTGGCAACATACATATCGACATTGGCCCGTCCCATCACCATCACATCCCGAGAGCAGTTCTTCAGGTATTCCATATTCTCAGGTTTGTTCCACATCAACCGGCAGGCCTGTTTCCAGAGATTTTTTAGCTGCCAGGGCAATTAAAACCGAATTGAGTGCAGCTTTCTCACCCGGCACATCAGCACCATCCCTTATCGCCTTGATGAAATCTCTGAGTTCTTCTGCAAATGATTCAGCATAACGTTCGAGAAAGAAATACAGAGGTTTCTCGGAGCCTACCCTGTCCGAATCACTGATACGAACTGTAGAAGGTGTATCGTTGGCACTTTGTGCTGCACCCTTGCTTCCGAAGACTTCGGCCCGCTGATCGTATCCATAAGTCGCTTTTCGTGAATTATCAATAACACCCAATGCTCCGTTTTCGAACCAGAGTGTTGTAATGGCGGTATCAATGTCCCCTTCCCTGCCGATTGCGGGGTCAACAAGAACCGCTCCAGCCGCATGAACCTTCACAACTTCGCTGCCCGTCAGATAACGGGCCATGTCAAAGTCATGAATAGCCATGTCCATAAAAAGTCCGCCGGATACTCGCACATATTCCACTGGTGGCGGCTCGGGATCCCGGGATGTAATACGCAGCAGGTGAACATCCCCTACAGTCCCATCGACAACGGCCTGATGCAGGGCCTGGAAATTATGGTCGAATCGGCGATTGAAGCCGATCTGGAAAACAACTCCTGCCATTTTCACCACTTCCAGAGTTTTCCTGATGACATCCGGATCCTGGTTAAGAGGTTTCTCACAGAATATATGTTTGCCTGCAAGGGCGGCTTCCTGACTGATAGAGGCATGAGTATCTGTAGGGGAACAGATCAGAACGGCATCAATATCGGCATCGTTCAGTATAAGTTTATAATCCTTTATCACCCGGGTGATGCCATGATCGGCTGCCCAGATCTCCAATTCTTTATCGGCGAATGGATCGGCCATTACGGTCACTTCTACTCCGGAGATACAGGTTGTCAGATTTGCTGCGTGCACCTTTCCAATACGTCCGCCGCCGATTATTCCGATTTTCAGATTCTTGCTCATAAGTCCCTCCACCTATAGTCCGGTATGCTTCCGGATATAGTCTCGCGCTTTAAGGGCATATTCGAATGGGTTGGCTTTCGCAGGATCCTGCTCAGCTTCCACCACCATCCAGCCTTCGTAATCGGCATCGCCGAGTATCTTGAAAAGGGAGGGGAAATCTACTCCCCCATCACCGGGAACCGTAAAAACACCTTCCCTGACAGCTTTCATAAATGGCCAGTCTTCTCTCATTCCCACTGCCTGTATATCAGAACGAAGATCTTTGAGATGAACATGGCCAACCCGGGAGACAAACTTCTTCAGTTGCTCAACGGGATCTGAACCGTTATATGAGAAGTGTCCCGAATCATAGGTTAGGTACACGGTATCCGGATTTGTATCGTTCAGAAATCGTTCGGTTTCCTCAGGAGTCTGGACACCGGTTCCCATGTGATGGTGCATGCAGAGCTTGAATCCCTCATCTTTAGCAATTCGGCCCAGTTTATTATAACCGTCAGTCATGAGTTTCCACTCTGCATCGGAGAAAACCGCTTTACCTGCCTGGACACCAATACTTTCGTTTCCCTGGCAGGAACGTGTCTGTTCATTGGGGCCGATGATGTCCGAACCGACAATACGGAGAAAAACAAGCTTCTCCCGGAAATCCTTCTCCATATCGGCAAAGGGCCTGGTAATCAGCTCTGTACTGAACCACTGATTACAGATAACCATACCCCTGAGATCGAGAGCTTTCTTGAGAACAGCAGCATCAGAGGGATACTTAGTCCCCACTTCACTGCCGGTGTAACCCGCCAATGCCATTTCGCTGATACACTGTTCAAATGTGTTTTCCGCTCCCAGCTCTGGAATGTCGTCGTTTGTCCAGGCAATGGGCGCAATGCCCAGTTTTACTTTGTCTTTATTAAGCATGATTCAGTCTCTCCTTAGAATTGTCTTGCCCTGGCAGCTTCTTTCCTGATACTCCTGCTAGCTTCTACCACTGCACTCTTTTTGGATACTTCGGGTGTTCCCACACGCCACCAGGCACCATAATCGCCTGTCATGGACTTCCGGGCTGTCTTACAATCTATCAGAGCTGGTTTATCACTGGCTCGGGCGGCCTTGAGCGCCTCAATGAACTCTTTGCTGGATTCAGCTCTGTAGCTGTCATAGCCGACACCCCGGGCTATAGTTGCATAGTCAACAGGGATGTAGTCACCATCCAGATGGTCTGTTTCAGGATTCCTGAATCTGAATTCACATCCGAAATGAGGGATACCCTGGGATGCCTGGAGGTTGTCGATACAGTGGAAACCGTTGTTATCAATCAGAATAATATTGATCTTCAAGCCCTCCTGAACGGCGGTAAACATCTCAGAATTGAGCATCCAGAAACTTCCGTCTCCCAGAATACAGTAGACTTCCCGCTCGGGAAATGCAATTTTGGCCCCGAGAGCACCGGCAATCTCATAACCCATACAGCTGAAGCCATACTCCAGGTGGTAGGTATCCGGAACCCGGGTCCGCCAGATTCTCTCCATATCTGATGGCAGGGATCCGGATGCTGCTACAACAATAGCATTTTCGGGAATACCCCCTTCATTCATCAGACCCATCACCTTGGTCTGAGCAAATCCGGAGTCGGTATCATCTAGTGTGAAAAGCCGGGTGTTCTCTTTTGTCCAGACATCGATTACATCTTTTACCTGACGACCCCAGCCTGCCTGATAACCGAGATTTTTGAGTTCTTTATGGATATCCTTAAGGGCGAGTTTCGCGTCTCCCAGAAAAGGAAATCCATTCATTTTATAGGCATCAAACGCAGATACATTAATTGAAAGAAGCTCCACATCAGGATTATGAAAATCCCATTTCGATGCAGTTATAAAATCATTCAGCCGTGTTCCCACGGCAATCACCAGATCGGTATCATGGGCAATTTCATTTGCAGAACTGGTACCGGTAACCCCGATACCCCCGAGATTCTGGGGATTATTCCAGGGAAGAACCCCTTTTCCGGCTTGCGTTTCAGCGAAGGGAATATCAAACGTTTCGGCGAATCTCGCCAATTCTTTTCCTGCACCCGAATAGCGCACTCCCCCTCCGCAGATAATCATCGGTTTTTTCTTGCTCTTGATAAGCTCGGCAGCCCTGCGGGCATCTCCAGGAGAGAGTGGCCGCCGGCCGGGACGATGAACCCGCCTGGCAAAGAACTCTTCAGGGTAATCGTATGCCTCAGCCTGGACATCCTGGGGCAAAGCCAGGCAGACTGCGCCGGTTTCCGCTGGATCTGTGAGGACTCGCATCGCGTTAACTGCGGCTGTCATGAGTTGTTCAGGCCGGACAATCCGGTCCCAGTATTTGCAGACCGCTCTAAATGAATCATTTGCCGTATTGGTGTAATCATGAGGAATCTCAACCTGTTGAAGTACAGGGTCGGGCTGACGACAGGCAAAGGCATCGCCGGGCAGGAACAGCACGGGGATTCGATTCACCGTTGCAGTACCGGCAGCAGTAACCATATTCAAAGCACCCGGGCCGATGGAGCTTGTAACGGCCATAATTTTCTTACGGTTGTTCTGCTTGGCATAAGCCATGGCAGCGTGACCCATACCCTGTTCACTATGACCCTGATAAAATTTCAGACTGTGATCCGGTTCCTGAAGGGCCTCGCCGATACCGACGACACAACCGTGTCCGAAAATACCGAACACACCTTCAACGAATTTAATCTCTTCACCGTCCGACTCCAGGTACTGATTATCCAAGAACTTTATCAATGCCTGGGACATGGTTAACCGCAGAGTACTCATTTTGCCTCCTCGTAAGGCCTCTCAGGCCAAATCTTCACATTTTTTTCAAGAAGCCATTCATGCTCCTTGCGGAAATACCGGGTTGTCGGCAGCCAGCGGTTATCCGTCAGATGGGGAATCATCCAGATGTAGTACATGGCATAACCCGCTCCAGCCACCTGGGAATGAGTTTTGTCAGGACTGATGAGACTGGTGCTCCTGTCTCTGACAATATATGCATCGTTTTCAAGCAACGAAACACCGAAGCCCTGCTGTGGAAACATCCGATAATGATAAATCTCAGGATGGGGATGATCATGAGGCGGATAGCTGGACCATTTACCGGGATGATTGATAACTTCACCCAGAACCATGTTCGAAAACTCGGCATTCTCGCCGTCGAAAACAGTCCTGACTGTCCTGATGGAAGTTTCATTCAGCGAACCGCCACCGAATATATCATTCCTGATATCATCCTTACCGTAAAAAACTGCAGGAAAGTCCCTGTTGTTGATACTGGCTTCAAAGCAGAGCTCAGCACCACCCGGCCCAGCTGTAAGACTGACCGCCATTCCAGCAGGTAGATGGAGAGCCTCTGGATTCTCATCAAAACACGATGTGCGGGCAGCATCACGTTTATTATCTTCCCAGCTGAAACTCACATTCCCGCCAATTAACAGGATGGCCCGCTCTTTAGCAGATTGATCTTCCCAGACATCGCCTTCAGCCAGCTTCAGTATTCCAAAATCCAACAGCATGCCTTCTTTCTTGTCCGCATCACGGACCACCATGTTCATACCGTTTCCGAATACATTCTTCTGATGCAATACCATAAATACTCCACTTGTAAACGTTTACAATAATGGATAAAAAAACAGCCGGATAACACGGCTGAACCTGAATCACAAACGTTTACAAAACGATACACCCGTCAACCTCGATTGTAAAGGGTTAATTCCGGGGAAAACATATATTTAAACCTCAGGTTGATCGACGAACAAGGAGTTCCGGTTGGAGAGTTATTCGTTCAATCTCCTTTTCAGAAGGTTCCTTCTCAAGCTGACGAAGCAGGATCTCAGCAGCGTAGGCACCAATCCGATATTTTGGCTGGTGGATTGTAGAAAGCTGTATATCAGGATGAGAGGCAATAGGAATATCATCGAATCCGATGACAGCCACATCTTCAGGAACACGGTAACCGGAATCCTGTACTCCCTGCACCACACCCATTGCAATGAGATCGTTCTCGGCGAAGACCCCATCAGGAACAATCCCATTTTCAATGAGATCCCGGATGATTTTATAACCGCTCTGTTCCTGAAATTTATCAAGAACAATTATATCTTCTGAGATTTCGATACCAGCACGATTCAGAGCCTTGCGATATCCACTGAGACGGTCCTCAAGGGAATGCCGCTCCTGCTCACTTCCGATAAATGCAATTCTCCGCCGTTTCCGGGACAGAAGATGGGAGACAGCCATGTCCGCACCTTTAACATTATCAATGATAACATAGCTGCGTTTAGTACCTTCGGGAAAACTGGAAACATAAACAAGAGGCATCTCAGACGGTACATAGGATTCAATATCTTCGGCAAGAAGGGTCATGGATGAGATGATTAAACCGTCAACCTGCTTCTGGATCAGATTATTCAGATAATCCCTTTCCCGGTTCGCATTCCAGCTGGTATTGCAGAGAAAGAGGTTGTAACCGGCCTTTAATAACCGGTCTTCAATACCCAGGGCAACCCTGGGATAAAAAGGGCTGGTAATATCGGGAATAATCAATCCGATGGTCATAGTTGCCCGGTTCACAAGACCACGGGCAATTGCGTTAGGTTGATAACCCATTTCTTTTGCCAGGGCCGTTACTTTTTCCCGGGTATGCTGACTCACACCATATTTATTATTGAGTGCCCTTGACACAGTGGCATAGGAAATACCGGCCCTGGCGGCTATG
>Ga0209633_10003880_pt1 | contig 13649 bp, 10 predicted proteins | sample Cruoilmetagenom1_FD_187290 | JGI IMG/M metagenome (GOLD analysis project Ga0209633, IMG submission 187290) | Oil polluted marine microbial communities from Coal Oil Point, Santa Barbara, California, USA - Sample 1 (SPAdes) (version 2) | ecosystem: Environmental > Aquatic > Marine > Oil seeps ... | reverse complement strand
TCTCCAAATAACCCGAGCTCCCGACTATACACAGCAGCTCCCCCCTTTTTACACTTCCGTAGGAGCTCTTCGGAGCACCCAACGAAAGCTCGCCAACAAAAACCTCTGAGCCACTCTTCACCATCTTACTCGGCACATTAGTCACTAGGTTACCGAACGAATCCAGGTGTATGATCTCCCCTGTCACTCTTCCGGGCAAAACCACGGGCTCCGGAAGCTCAAGTGTAACGGGCGAGGAAACCTCATCTCCAAGCTCATTAATATTTACGCCCATAGAGATGTGAGCTGCCGCCGGGGAAAAGATGTCCCTTCCGTGAAACGTGCGGCTTACATGATTCATCATATAGTCCGTATTTGTAATTTCTGTAATACGCTTATTCGAGCTTCTTCTGAAGATCATCGAGAACAGGCCGTTATCCGGGCCGACGAAGTAACTACCGTCCGCTTCCATTGCAATCGGCTTCCTCTCACTCCCTACTCCGGGGTCCACTACTGCAATATGTATAGTACCTTCAGGGTAATAGTCGTAAGAACTACTAAGAGTAAGGGCTCCCGTAAGCACATCGAACTTGGGTATCGAGTGCGTTATATCGATAATCACGGCATCCGGGTTTATCCCGAGTATTACCCCTTTCATCACACCCGCATAATGGTCCGCTATACCGAAATCAGTGCATAATGTGATTACACGCTTCATATATGTTTGCCCTTTATCCCAAGTGGTGCTACAGTCCTTAATTAGATTAACCCAAATGCTGGTGATTAAAAAATGAAGCTCACAATTCTTGGCTCGGGGACTCTCGTTCCTTCCGCTCATAGAGGCTCGTCCGGATATGTTTTAGAGTCGAGAAGCACCAAAGTACTACTTGACTGCGGGAGCGGTTCCACCTGGAAGCTAGCACATGCAGGCATTAACTATATGGAGATCGATCATATATTTTTTTCCCATTTGCACCCCGACCACACAGGTGATTTAGTGCCGTTTCTATTCGCAAGAAAATACACGGAATGGTACCCATACCGTGGGGGGAAAGATAAACCGCTTCGCCTCTGGGGCGGTGAAGGCTTCATTGATTTCTTCAACAATCTAAAAAGCGCTTATAAGGAATGGATAGTGCCCGAGGGTCTCGATATAGAGGAGATTGAGCCCGGATCCTTTGATACCGGGGACTTAAAGATTACAGCTTCGAAGGTTCCTCATATAGACAGCAGCCTTGCATACAGGATCGATTGCGAAGGAAAATCGATTGTATATTCGGGAGACGCCGACTACTCAGAAAATTTAATACAACTCTCACAGGACGTAGACCTACTTATAATTGAATGCGCTCTCCCAGACGAGCATAAACGAAAAGGACATCTCACACCAAAAGAAGTAGTAAAGATTACAAATGAGTGCGGGGCCAAAAGAATTGTCGTTACCCACTTCTACCCCGTAAGCGATGAAGAAAACGTGGTTGAGCAGATCAGGAAGAATGTCGCAGCGGAAGTTATTGAGGCTCGGGATCTCCTTGAGATCGAGATCTGATTCAGGCGGATATTGAAATAAGAGACTCCTCCTTTGTATCGTAATAGCGAGCAAGCGCTCGTTCAGCTATACTAACACAACGAGCATCGGAAGAAATATTTACGATTTCCATTTACACTAAATTACTTTCTAAAAATAAGGAGGCAATACGCATGGAACTTTTAGAAGCTATCGGAACAAGAAGGAGTATCAGGTTTTTCAAGCCCTGGGAAGAAGTCGAGGACTGGAAAATTCAAAGGATGCTGCAAGCGGCACGCTACGCATCCTGCCAGGGCAACTGCGGCTCCACAGAGGCAATTGTAATTGACAAAAAGACATATCCGGAAGAGAAGTTCGAGCAGATTATCGAATGTGCATCTACTTTCAACGAGCAGCAGCTAAGACAGGCACCCATTACGATTGCCTGGTGTATAAACATGGACGCATGGTACAAGGAGCTGGTCGAGTCATTCTCGGTGCTTTTCCCAGCAAGAGCGGTAACCGCGGCTTACGGGTGGACCTACAAGATTCTTACCGAGACCACATACCCGCGCCTTATGAGCTTTCCCAAGGACAGGGCTGAGGACCTGCTCAGGATCGAGGCCGGCCAGGCAATAGCGCACGCACTACTTGCGGCGACGGAGCTTGGACTCGGAGCTTGTCTTCTCGCAACGGGAAGAAAACCCGTTGAGTTCCCCCAGATACTCGGTGTACCGGAAAACGTCGTGCCCATATGGCTTATGGCAGTAGGCTACGCAGCCGAGAGCCCGGGACAACGCCCCAGAAAGCGCTTCGACAAACTATTTCACTACAACGAGTACGGTACACCTCTTCAAGAAGACGCTGAGGTCAAAGAACAGCTGAAAGAGGAGCATATGATTCAACCGATGGCCCCTCATCCCGGAAGAGACGAAGAGTTAAAACACCTTTGCAAGATGTTCGGGCTTGACGAAGGGATGCCTGACATGCCTAAGGAAAAGATTAAAGAGCTTTACAAAGAAGACTCGATTTATTACGGCGAGGTCCCCGAAGGCCTTGAAGACAAGGGTGTTTAGGAAACAATACATTTTCAGATAAAATCGCGCAATTACAAAAAAGGGAGCTAAGGCTCCCTTTTTTTAATCCCATACTTAGATTCTGCTATTTATACAACTGCTTTTTTTCTTCGTATTGCAACTACCGCTATTATCCCCAGCACTCCCGCCATGGCAATAAGCCCCCACTCACTCAGCGTCGGGATGGGCCTTCCTTCGGGCGCTCTCAGATCAGCAACTATCTGATCACAGTTTCTGTAAAGATAAAATATACCGTTAATCGTGACAGAGCCATCAGGTGTAGGCGCATTTTCAATCTGCTGGGTGAATGAGGCTATCTGGCTACGAGGGACCTCCATCGCGAATATAAGTGTATCAAATCCACGGGGTACGTTGTCAATTTCAAGATCACAGTCAATACCGCCTGGTATTACTGCGCCTGTGCCGATGGTTAGCTCATCATCCCCGGCGGCGCCGCCTAAGGGGAAATTATTGCTTACGTTAGTGATTGTAGAGCGGGTAACAAAGACCTTGTCGTCGTCCGCCCCTAGCGAGACAGTTACGTCAGTTGAGGAGTTAGTTATGACAGAGTCCATTATAGTGAGGTCCTCTCTGCCGAGTCCTCCTGTGAAAGCGCGGCTGATATTGGGGCCTGTGGAAACAGTACTACTACTAATTACGGCAGTATCGCTTCCGGAACCAACGCTTATGGTGACACCCCCGACAGTAGTCGTTACCATAGAGTCTTTTATTTCAATATTATCGTCGCCATCGTTAAAGAAAAGTGTGGAGCCCTCGCCCTCTACCTTGGCGCTGTGGAGTATAATCTCATCCGGCCCGTCACCTGTGGTAATAGCTCGGTCTTGCCCAGTTACGGAAGCGCTTTTAACGTTCACATGGTTTGCCCCGTTACCTAAATCTATTGCTATCATATTATTTGTATCTATATTCCCGTTTGGCATAACATCCACCTTAACACCATTGTTATTACCATTTTGCTGTACGCCTACAGGGTCCGGGTTAGGCGGAAATGCATTGCACACGAACATATCAGGACCGTTAGGTTCACAACGAGCGAAAGAGAGGTCGCTGTATGAAAGGCTTATTATTAGAGTAATTACAGTTAAGACTAAAACATTCCTCATCCTACCCCCCCATATTAATCCGATTACATGTCCTCATGCATATTAACATTTACTAACATGTATTAACAGCTTATATCTATAAGGCAGGAAACACTACGTTACCTTTTGCTTTGTGAGAGAGGCCCTTGTACTGCAAGCAATACCTCTTCAACCGTAATATCACGCAGGCATTTTACCTCGTATGGACATGCGGGAGTGTATCCGAACTTCGTGCATGGGCTGCAGCTAAAGCGCTTATTTATTGCTATGTGATTTTTACCCTGAGGAGCCCATTTTCCCCCTATACCCGCGCCGAATAAAGCTACTGTCGGTGTGCCTACCCCGTAAGCTATATGCATAAGCCCGGAATCGCCTGAGATTAGGAGGTCGAGCTTAGATATAATATAAGCAGTCTCTGCAAGAGTTGTCTTCCCCGTGTAATCAGTCACGTTTTTTTCACCAGATATATTTTTAATTTCAGAAGAGCTTTCGAGATCGTTCCCTCCTCCCAGCAATACAATGCCAAAATCCTCTCCGGCCAGATTACGTGACATCTCACCGAAATTTTTTGCGCCCCATCTGCGCTCATTCACAGTTGCCCCTGCAAATATCCCTACGAGGGCTTTCTTATCTTTTTGAAAGTCGGCTAAAGCCGAGTCTATCTCTCCTGAGTTCGATTCATCCGCTTTGATGAACGGCTCATCGGGCTTAAACTCGTATTGCTCGCCGGTAACCGCTGACACCAGATTTAAAAAACTGCGCGCCTCATAATCACTATGGCTATAAGTAACAGGATGGTTGTAGAGCTTAGAGCGCTCGTTTGTTTGAAAGCCGGCCCTTACAGGAGCACCCGTCATATAAGACACTGCAGCAGTCAGACGGTGCCACTGCTCAGTGTCGATTACAATGTCGTACTTACCCCTGATTGCCGAGAAAAGACCAGAAGGTGGCTTGTCGTCATACAAGATTACGCTGTTTATACAGGGAGATAGGAAAAATATCCCCGAATTTCTTTTTTCAGCCAATATATCTATTAGGGACTCGGGATAGCTCTTTCTTAGCTCCTTTAGGGCCGGGAACAGAAGGACCGCGTCCCCGATTCCACCGGGCCTGATCACGAGAATTCTCGGGCTATCGGTTTCTTCAAGTTTTCTCGGAGTTGTGAATAGCTTCGCGGCCAAGCACGCAAGCCTTCCGAAAATCCCATCAAATCTCTTAAGTCCCTCTATTTTCCAGTTCATGGGGGAAAACCCTACACCGGCTCTAATAAAATAAATAAACTTCTGAGAGTAATATACTCGGTAAGTCGGATTAATTATAAATCCAAGAGGAAAAATCTACTAGGAAAGATTTTGAAACGTAAGTCTCGTATCAGGCAATCGTTATATCTTTATTCAGATACACGTCCTGAACGGCGTTTAGTATCTTAACACCATCCTTCATAGGCTTCTGGAAAGATTTTCTGCCGGTAATCAGGCCCATACCGCCCGCTCTCTTGTTGATCACAGCTGTGCGAACAGCTTGCGCAAGGTCGTCTTTCCCCGAGGCTCCTCCGGAATTAATGAGTCCTGCCCTTCCCATATAACAGTTGACTACCTGGTACCGGGTTAGATCAATCGGGTGGTCTGAGCTGAGCTTGGTGTAAACCTTGGGATCTGTCTTGCCGAATTTAAGCGCTGTAAAGCCTCCGTTATTCTCGGCCTGTTTCTGTTTTACAATATCAGCTTCAATCGTAGCGCTTATGTGGTTTGCCTGCCCGGTTAGATCGGCTGACAGGTGGTAGTCCGTGTCCTCTGTCTTAAACGCGGGGTTTCTGAGATAAGCCCATAGGATCGTTGCAAGACCAAGGGTATGCGCATAGCTAAATGCTTCTGACACTTCCTGTATCTGTCTTGAGCTCTCAGGAGAGCCGAAATAAATGGTCGCACCTACTGACACAGCTCCCATCTGGAAAGCTTGGTCAACGTTTGCGAACATAATTTGATCATACGTGTTGGGATAAGTAAGCAGCTCATTATGATTAATTTTCACTATAAATGGAATTTTATGGGCGTATTTTCTAGATACCGAGCCAAGTACTCCGAGTGTCGAAGCAACTGCGTTACACCCTCCTTCGATCGCCAGTTTTACGATATTTTCCGGGTCGAAATAGATAGGGTTTGGAGCGAAAGAGGCTCCTGCCGAATGCTCTATCCCCTGGTCTACAGGCAAAATGGATAGGTATCCCGTACCGGCAAGCCTCCCCGTATTATACATCAGCTCAAGGTTCCTCAATACGGAATTCGGTCTGTCAGAAGGAATAAATATATCGTCTACGAAAGAAGGTCCCGGTAGATGGAGATTTGATTTTGAGACCGTTTTACACTTATGGTTTAGTAAATAATCAGCTTCGCTGCCAAGTAGTTTTTCTATCGAGTTTATATCGCCCTTCTGCTGGCCCTTTGCCATCATTCCTTCTCCATTTATCTATTTTTTCACGCCCATATAAAATTTAACATGGATTCCCGTTTATGTGTAGATATAGATACGGACCCTATAAATCCGCTTGGTCTAAAGGCGTGAAGACTTCAGTTCGCGGCTAATGATATATTCTCTTCTTTCTTGTTAAGAATCGATATGCCTGGAAGCTCCTCTCCGCCCAGAAATTCCAGCAGCGCCCCGCCGCCGGTTGAAATATGCGTAATTTCTGAGTCGAGCACTTCGGCTTTTCTGATGGAGGCAATAGTATCACCGCCTCCTACCACCGTTGTGGCTCCTCGCCAAGTGGCAAGAGCGACGGTGCGCGCAACCTGAGTCGTACCTGCAGAGAAATCATCTACCTCAAACACGCCCATCGGTCCGCTCCAGAATATCGAACCGTTACCCTTTATTTGATGATTGTAATATGCCGCTGTCTTTGGACCGATATCAAAACCCTGGAGATCATCGGGAATCTCCTCGTCCATTACCATGCAGTTCTTTCTTCTTTCAAAGCTGCCGGCAACTACGTGGTCCACAGGGAGATATATCTTATCACCGAATTTTTCGAGAGACTCCCTAGCCCAGTCTATCTTCTCGTCATCAACAATAGAGTTACCTATATTGACCCCTTTTGCTTTTAGGAACGTGTATGCTACACCGCCCCCCAGAAGCACCTTATCGGCCTTCTCTATAAAATTGCTAAGCGCGTTGATTTTGTCTTTAATTTTCCCGCCGCCTACGATTACGATAAAGGGGCGTTCCGGATTTTCGCGAATCCTTGTCAAGAATTTAAGCTCCCGGCTCACTAAAAAGCCCGCAAGTCTCAGATCGAAATATGAGGCCATCCCATATGTAGACGCGTGCTTACGGTGTGATGTACCGAATGCGTCGTTTACATATATATCAGCAAAAGATGCAAGCTCTTTTGAGAACTCAGGGTCATTATCTGTCTCTTCCTTATGGAACCTCAGGTTCTCAAGCAGCATCACTTCGCCGCCGTTTAGATCCTCTATTGACTTCTTTACCTCTTCCCCTCTTACCATGCCTGTAAACTTTACTGATTTACCCAAAAGCTCCGAAAGCCTGAGTGCAATGGGCTTTAGGGAAAGATCGGGAATCACATGCCCTTCGGGGCGCCCCAGGTGGGAGGCCAGAACGACCTTCGCCTTTTTTTCTATCAAATAATCGATAGTCGGGATTGCCCTTCTGATGCGGTAGTCTTCATTAATTTTCCCGCCCTTAATTGGAACGTTGAAATCAACCCTTACGAATACACGCTTCCCCTCCAGCCTGGAGTCAGGAACATCTGATATCACGAGCCTATGCATCAACCCTTCTCCCCAACATATTCAATCAAATCGACTACTCTTGTTGAATAACCGTATTCATTGTCATACCAACCTATTACTTTTACCAGGTTGCCGCCTACAACAGATGTAAGAGGCGCGTCTAAAATGGCGGAGTGCGGATCGCCCACAAAATCAGAGGATACGAGCTCTTCTTCAGAGTATCTTAAATACCCTTTAAGTGCGCCCTCAGAAGCCTCTCTGAATTTATTATTAACCTCCTCGATTGAGGTAGATTTTTCGACCTCACAGGTAAAGTCAACAACCGAAACATCCGCAGTAGGCACTCTCATGGCGACAGCGCTCATTTTACCCTTAAGCTCCGGGTAAATAATGTTTATAGCGTTTGCGGCTCCGGTGCTCGTAGGAATTATTGAAAGCGCCGCGGCCCGGGCCCTTCTTAAGTCTTTATGAGGTGCATCAAGAATCTGCTGGTCGTTCGTGTATGAGTGAATCGTCGTCATCTGGCCCTGCTTGATGCCGAAGTTCTCATGAAGCACTTTTACTATCATTGCGAAACAGTTTGTAGTGCAAGAGGCGTTTGAAATGATATTGTGGCTCTCGCTGTCATATTCATCCTGGTTTGCTCCGAGTACAGTAGTAAAATCGATATCCGATTTTCCGGGCGCTGTGATTATGACTTTTTTTACAGTTTCTCCCAGATGAGCCGAAGCTGTATCTTTGGAGCGGAAGATGCCGGTAGATTCGGCAACTATCTGGGCTCCTACGTCCTTCCACGCTATATCCGCTGGGTTTCTTTCAGAAAAAACCCTTATAGGCTTCCCATCAATAACTATGTGGCCGTTCTCAGACTTAACTTCCCCTTTGTATGTGCCGAAAATCGAATCGTATTTAAAAAGATGCGCTAGTGTTTTGGAGTCGGATATATCGTTAACACCTACGAATTCCATCCCTCCTCTTTCTAGTCCTATGCGAAGAATACTCCTACCGATTCTACCGAATCCGTTAATTCCTACCTTGATTGACATTGTATGCTTCCCCCGAAATAAGTTAATATTTTTTTATTCGGTGAGTTTGTTTGAGTAAAAATTTCTCACCTGCTAACCCAGTCAAAATTCATAAAGACAACCCTGACCCGTATACTATTATTCCCAAATTAGGTAAAAATTCAATCCCAGAGCTTGTAATTACCTGTATTCCCTGATATTTTCAATCTCCATGGAAAGAAAAAATGTCGCCATACTGGGAGCAAGCGGATATACGGGAAGCGAACTTCTCAGGTTTCTGCTCGTGCACCCTAGGGTTACGGTCACGCACCTTACTGCGGAGAAACATGCGGGGAAGGAGCTATCCGAGGTTTTCCCTCATCTTACTGATTATCTGAATTTAGAGTTACAGCATTTGGATGCAGACTCAGTACCAAGTGATGTCGAGATTGTGTTTGCCGCGCTTCCTCACGGAGCATCGGCAAAAATAGTTTCAGCCCTTTACGGGAGAGACATCAAAATAATAGACCTGGGAGCCGATTTCAGGCTGAGCCGCGCGCGTTATGAGAAATGGTACGGCGGGCACCCATGCCCCGAGCTTATAGACGAGGCCGTTTACGGGCTTCCGGAGCTCAACAGGGATGAGATTAAAAAGGCTAAACTCGTTGCCAACCCGGGATGCTACCCCGAGTCGTCAATTCTAGGACTGGCTCCATTGTTAAAGGAAGGGTTAATTGAGAATGATTCAATCATAATTGACTCTAAATCGGGCGTAACGGGCGCAGGCCGCTCCCCCTCTCTGGATACCCATTTTTGTGAGGTAAACGAGGGACTTAAGGCATATAAAATCGGCGAGCACCGTCATATGCCCGAAATCGAGGAAGTACTCTCAGATTACTCAGGTCAGGACGTAAGAGTCATGTTCTCTCCTCACCTTATCCCAATGGACAGAGGCATTCTTTCGACTATTTACGTACGCCTCACTAAAGGCAGTACCACCGAGGAGCTTCTGAAACTCTACAGGGAGCATTACGAGGGTGAAAAATTTGTGAGGATATCCCCAGAGGACGTATACCCGTCAACAGCACATGTAAGGGGCTCTAACTTCTGCAATATAGGGCTCCGTGTAAATACAGGGAATAATACAGCAGTAATTGTCTCCGTTATTGATAATCTGGTAAAAGGGGCTTCAGGACAGGCAGTGCAGAATATGAATATAATGATGGGGTGGGACGAAAGCGAAGGCCTGAACGGCCCCCCTGTATTCCCTTAGACTGACCTTATTCTACTCACGATTCCAGGAAGCTTCTTGGTAACTATATCGATATCCTCTTTTTCTGTAATCCTGCCTAGGCTGAACCTGACAGAAGACGCCGCTTCCTCTTTTGACGCTCCCATAGCTCTTAGTACGTGTGAGGGATCAACTTTACCTTCAGAGCATGCGGCCCCCGTAGACACAGCAATTCCTTCAATATCAAGGTTCATAGCAAGCGACTCCCCCTTTACACCGCTGAAGCTTGCGTTAAGAGTATTCCAGAGCATATTGTCCGGGTCTCCGTGGTAACGCACTCCTGGAATTTCGTTTGTAATTCTTTCACGAAGCGCGTCTCTAAGGGGTTTTATTCGCTCCCTATCACGGGCTACTTCTTTTTGAGCAATCTCACACGCCTCGCCAAACCCGACAATCCCCGGCAAATTCTCCGTGCCCGAGCGTTTACCCCTCTCCTGCCCGCCGCCGTGAATTAGGATACGAAGAATAGATTCTTGAGCAGGGTCCGACCTTATGAAGAGCGCTCCCGTGCCCTTGGGTCCGTAAATCTTGTGTGCGGATATAGAAAGCAAATCAGCTTTTATTTCATTAAGGTCGATATCGAGCTTTCCGGCAGCCTGGACCGCATCGGTATGGAATAGCGCCCCTTTCTCCTTTACGATCTCCGCTATTTCCCCAACGGGCATCACAACGCCCGTCTCGTTGTTTGCGTACATACAGGAGACAAGCGCAGTCTCATCCGTAATGGAATCCCTTAGCTCGTCCAAATCTATCATCCCGCGATCATCCACTCCGAGATACGTAACCCTTAAACCTTCAGACTCAAGATATCTGAACGTATATAGGGCTGATTCGTGCTCCACTCTCGTTGTAATAAGGTGCGTTTTCCCCCTGTCTCTCTGATTTAACGCAGCACCCTTTATAGCGTAGTTATTGCTCTCGCTACCGCCTGAGGTAAACACTATCTCCTTCAGTCTTGCCGAGACTAGCCCTGCCACCTGCTCCCTTGCTTTATCAAGCGCGGCCTTTGCGCTTCGCCCGAACGTGTGAATGCTCGAGGGGTTTCCAAAATTTTCCTTTAAGTGCGGGAGCATCGCCTCATAAACCCTTGGGTCAAGAGGTGTTGTCGCGTTATTATCCAGATATATTTTCTTCATATTCGAATGTAAAGTTTACTAAATATCACGAGACTTTAGCAAGGAATCATATTCTTCCTTAACAATCCGGGTGAAACCCTTAGCAAGCATAGAGGGCCTCCTGTGTTTATGCCATGCCGCCACGACTGTGCGCGAGGGAGCCTGGTCTTCTATATTCCTGTACGTACATATACCCGAAGTGTCCGTATTAACAAACATCTTAGGCACGAGTGATACCCCGTCTCCCAAAGATACGAACTGCTGAATGGTGGACAGGTTCCAGGTCCTGCAAATTATGTCTGGGTTGATCTGTTTTTCATAGCAAAAATTTTTCACCTGCTCCCCAAGACACTGCTCCTCGCCAAGAGCAATGAAAGGGATTTCCTTTAAGTCATCGATTTTAATCTCCGGAGCTTCAGATAAGGGGTGCTCAGGTGAAAGCGCAAGCACAAGAGGGTCATCGAATAGAGTCTCAGTCTGAATTAGCTTGTTTTCAATCGGAAGGCTCATGATAGCTGTATCGATCTCAAGGTTGACAACCCCTTCAACAAGTTTTTCTGTAAGATTTTCATTTAGCGCCAGTTTTGCCTGCGGGAATGATTCGGAGAACCTTTTTAATGACCCGGGCAATAGATAAGGGGAGATTGTGGGAATAATACCTACGCTAAGAGTCCCTGCTCCTGAATCCACCTCCTCCGTAATACCGGTTTTAATATTATCGGTCTCAGAAAGGATAAGCCTTGCTTTGGGTAACAGGGCTTTGCCCGTCTCCGTAAGCACAACGCTCCTGCCCAGACGGTCAAAGAGCTTATTGCCAAGCTCACTCTCAAGCTTTATTATCTGCTGACTTAGGGACGGCTGTGCAACAAAACACCGCTTTGCGGCCTTACTGAACCCGCCGCTTTCCACCACGGCCACGAAGTATCTTAGCTGATGTAACTCCATATATTCTCCATATCATTTATAGCACCAAATAATTCGTACTGAAAACAAACCAGCAACCATAGGCATTACCTATAATACATATAGCAATTCAATATTGGACAACTATACACAATATTCTTCATAATATAAGTAAGTGAAAAAAATCATATGTCTGGGAGGCAAGTATAATGTCTGAAACAAAAACGCTTACAACAAACAATACTAACGGCGAAAGCAAGTGCCCGTTTACGGGTGGAGCGCTAAAGCACGGCGCTGGTGGCGGCACATCAAACAGAGACTGGTGGCCAAATCTGTTGAGGTTGAACATCCTCCGCCAACACTCTTCCTTATCCAACCCTATGGGCGACTCGTTTAACTACGCTGAGGAATTCAAGGCTCTGGATCTGGATGCAGTGAAGAAAGACATTATTGATCTCATGACCAAGTCCCAAGATTGGTGGCCGGCCGACTACGGTCACTATGGACCGCTATTTATTCGGATGGCGTGGCACAGCGCCGGCACTTACCGCATCGCTGACGGCCGCGGCGGTGGAGGCTCCGGCAACCAACGTTTCGCACCCGTCAATAGCTGGCCCGACAATGTGAACCTCGACAAGGCGCGCAGGCTTCTATGGCCGGTCAAACAGAAATACGGCAAGAAAATCTCCTGGGCCGACCTAATGATCCTCGCTGGCAACTGCGCGCTTGAGTCAATGGGCTTTAAGACATTCGGCTTCGCTGGCGGGCGTGAGGACATTTGGGAGCCTGAGGAAGATGTCTATTGGGGCTCTGAAGCACAGTGGCTTGGAGATAAGCGTTACACTGGTGACCGCGAACTCGAGAATCCCCTCGGCGCAGTTCAGATGGGCCTGATCTACGTGAACCCGGAAGGGCCGAACGGCGAACCCAGTGCGCTCGCTGCAGCCAAGGACATTCGGGAGACGTTCGCACGCATGGCGATGAACGACGAGGAGACGGTCGCACTCATCGCCGGCGGACACACCTTTGGCAAAACCCACGGTGCTGGCGATGCGGCGCTTGTCGGTCCCGAACCTGAGGGCTCCGGCCTTGAGGAGCAGGGACTCGGCTGGAAGAGCAGCTTTGGCAGCGGTAAGGCCGGCGATACGATCTCCAGCGGTCTGGAGGGAGCTTGGACCCACACCCCGACGAAGTGGGACAACAGCTTTTTCGATACCCTGTTCAACTATGATTGGGATCTTGTGAAGAGCCCCGCCGGTGCGTGGCAGTGGGTTCCTACCGATCCAGCCGCTGCGGACGATGTCCCCGATGCCTACGATCCTTCGAAACGGCACGCACCGATAATGCTCACCACGGACCTCGCGCTCCGGATGGACCCTATCTATAAGCCGATTTCAAGACGCTTTTACGAAAACCCGGATCAGTTCGCAGACGCTTTTGCCCGGGCGTGGTTCAAGCTTACGCACCGTGATATGGGCCCACGTACGCGCTATCTCGGCCCGGAAGTACCGGCGGAGGAGCTGATCTGGCAAGACCCTATCCCAGCCGTTACGCATGAGCTAATTGACGATCAAGACATCGCTTCGCTTAAGGCAAATATACTTGCCTCAGGACTGTCGGTATCCCAGCTCGTATCCACCGCTTGGGCGTCGGCATCAACGTTCCGAGGCTCCGATAAACGTGGCGGCGCTAACGGCGCGCGTATTCGCCTTTCACCGCAAAAGGACTGGGAAGTCAACAATCCGGCTGAGTTACAGGTAGTGCTTGATAAGCTTCAAGGCATCCAAAAAGAGTTCAACGATGCCCAGACCGGGGGTAAGATGGTTTCACTCGCTGACCTTATAGTTCTTGGCGGATGCGCTGGCATAGAGCAGGCGGTGAAGAATGCCGGCCTCGATGTGACAGTGCCCTTTACGCCGGGA
>Ga0209633_10003879_pt1 | contig 13651 bp, 13 predicted proteins | sample Cruoilmetagenom1_FD_187290 | JGI IMG/M metagenome (GOLD analysis project Ga0209633, IMG submission 187290) | Oil polluted marine microbial communities from Coal Oil Point, Santa Barbara, California, USA - Sample 1 (SPAdes) (version 2) | ecosystem: Environmental > Aquatic > Marine > Oil seeps ... | reverse complement strand
TGGTTGGGCTACAGATTCCGCACGAACAACGCGACCGTTTCCATGATTTGCTCCGCCGCCCGGGCTGGAGATGTATCGAGGAAACGAATAATCCCGCCTATCAGTCATTCCTCGGTGCACATCATACCGGGTCATAGGTCAACCATTCAGGGTAAAACAGTTCAGTTGAAACATAAGCAAATATGCCCTATGGCTATATTATAATATTTAGCATCGGTGAAGCCTCCGAAGCGCAGGGTGTGTCGATCACGACGTTGCGGCGGTGGGAGGCTAAAGGCAAGCTGATACCGGACGCACTGCGGGATCTCAGCGTCGGTCTCGTTATAAGCAGGAATCTAGCGGATGATCTAGCGGATGATAAGATACCTTACGATTAGCTTTGCGTAGGTATGTACGAACGGTATGACATATGGAAGAATCGCAATACCTGGCTGATAGAAGCTACTTTCGCTATTGGGGCAAAGCCGATCCCCAATACTCCGGCGATCCCAAGTGGCATCCATTGGTTTACCACAGTCTGGATGTGGCGGCTGTCGGGGTGGCCTACCTGAGGCGCGCAGGGCCACTGCGCCGCTTGTTTGTGGCTGCCCTGGGTGGTGAAGACGGGCTTGATAGTTGGGTGGCCTTCTGGCTCGCGCTGCACGATCTTGGCAAGTTCACCGAAGCGTTTCAGGGTCAGCGAGCCGATTTGTTACAGACATTGCAGGGACGACACCCTGAAAAAACCTATACAGTGCGGCACGACAGCCTGGGCTGGCAGCTTTGGCGGGATCTCATCTGCGGCCAAATTAAAAACAAGGAAAAAAAGGAAAACGAGAGGTGGTTTGGTTCCAAAAGCGAGGATCTTCTCGATGGTCTTGATTGGTGGATGCGCGCGGTGGCCGGTCATCATGGACAGCCGCCGAACCCGGACTGTTCTTTGGAAACATCCTGCCACCGCCGGGAGGATCGCGCCGCGGTAACAGGTTTCGCGAGGCAAATGCGTGACTTGTTGCTCGATGACGCGGCGCGCGCGTTGCCAACGCGGATGGATGTGGATGCATTCATTGAGAGCAGCCGCGAGATGTCGTGGTGGATGGCCGGACTTGCCGTTCTGGCCGACTGGATCGGCTCAAATTCCGATTCCGAATATTTCCCCTATCAAAAGGTCGGCCAACCTCTTTGCGACTATTGGAAAAAGGCGCTGGATCGGGCAGAGGATGCTGTCGAGAAATGCGGCGTGTTGGCGTCACGAAGTTGCGCGGAGATGACCTTTGGGGCGCTGTTTCAGATAGCCCAACCTTCCCCGCTACAACGCTGGGCCAGCGATCATATTTTGCCGGAAGGACAGCAACTTTATTTTCTGGAAGATGTTACCGGCGCGGGAAAAACCGAGGCGGCAGTCATGCTGGCGCACCGCTTGATGGCGCAAGGTCGAGTCGAGGGCTTTTTTATCGGTTTGCCAACCATGGCCACGGCCAATGCCATGTACGGGCGGATCGCGGACATATATCGGCGTCTGTTTGAAGACGAGACCAGTCTTGTGCTGGCGCATGCTAACCGCCAGTTTGTCGAGGCGTTCGCGGGGTCGGTTCTGCCTTTGTCCAAGGTCGAGACCGATCAGGCGCAGCAGGACGATACCGCCAGCGCCCGCTGCGCCGCCTGGCTTGCCGATCACAACAAGCGGGCGCTGCTGGCCCCGGCAGGGGTTGGCACGCTGGATCAGGCATTGCTTGCCGTACTGCAAAGTCGCCACCAGTCATTGCGTTTGCTGGGTCTTGCCCGCAAGGCGCTGGTGGTGGACGAGGTTCATGCCTGTGATGCCTATATGCTGGGCGTTCTTTGCGTACTGCTTGAGTTTCAAGCCCGTTCCGGCGGCAGTGCTATTTTACTTTCCGCCACCTTGCCGACAGCGATGAAGCGCAAGCTGCTTGCTGCCTTTGCCCGCGGCTGCGGATACAGCGCTGTGCCGACATCAGGGGAGATGGCCTATCCTCTGGCAAGCAATTGGGCTGCCAGTACGCCGCAGCGAGTAAACGAAGTTCCGCTCACCACTCGATCCGCCGTGGAAAGACGGATAGCGGTGCGTTCCGTGGCGCAACTTGATGAGGTGTTCAGAACCATCAACGCGACACTGGATCAGGGTCGTTGCGTGTGCTGGATACGCAACACCGTGGCGGATGCGCTTGAAGCCTATGAACTGCTTCGCGCAACTGTCAAACCCAGCCACTTACTGCTTTTTCACGCCCGTTTCGCCTTACAGGATCGTTTGGCTATTGAAGCCCGGGTTATCAGGCAATTCGGCCCCGAAAGTGGTCCTGCCGACCGGGCCGGTCGGCTGCTGATTGCCACCCAGGTGGTCGAACAGTCGCTTGATCTTGATTTTGACCTGGTGATAAGCGACCTTGCGCCGATTGACCGCTTGATCCAGCGCGCTGGTCGTTTGTGTCGCCACGTTCGCGACGCGCGAGGGACGTGTTTGACGGCGCGAGATGAGAAAGATCAGCGCGGCGAGCCTTGCCTGGTGGTGTTTGGGCCCGGTTGGACGGAAACACCTGCTGCGGACTGGTTCAAATCCGCATTTCCCAAAGCCGCCGCGGTTTACCCGAACCACGGCCAGATCTGGCTCAGCGCCAAGGCTCTGAAAACCGGTGTCTTTACCATGCCGCAGGATGTCCGCACCCTGATCGAAGACGTATTTGGCCAGGAGGCATCCATCCCTGACGCCTTGCAGGGCATAGCAGACAAGGATCAGGCCAAAGGCTTTGCGGATGCGAGCTTGGCCCAGGCCAACACCATCAAGTTCTCCGCCGGGTATGTCAGCAGCGCTATGGATTGGTGGAGCGAGGCCCTTACTCCATCGCGTCTCGGTGAGGCGACCGTGAACGTAGTTCTGGCGCGCTGGCAAGGCGATGTACTCAAACCATGGGCATGCCACCGTGAACGGCGTCATGCCTGGACCTATAGCGCTGTCCGTATTGCCGAGCGTTTGATCGCTCAGGCGGTGCAACCCGTCTCGACGGCGCGACAAGAAGCCGTCCGGGCGGCTCTGGATTCTCTGCCCGACAAAGGCCGCTGGTCGGTTCTGCTGCCGCTGGAAGAGACCTCTTCCGGCTGGGTGGCGGAAGCCTTGAGCGCGGCTAAAGGCGATACAGCCGTGCGCTGGATCTATGATCGCGCCACTGGATTACAACTCAACCAAAACGAGGAGGACAGATGAATCTGCTTGACGAACCCTGGTTGCCGGTATGTGACGCTGAAGGCACTCGCCGCTGGGTGACCCCAGCGGATCTGGCTGATCCGACGCTGAGGGTCTTTGACGCCGATCGGGCGGATTTCAACGGTGCGCTGGCGCAGTTCGCCATCGGTCTGTTGCAGACCGTAACGCCCGCCGAAAACACTCAAGAGTGGCGGGGGTTGTTCCGTCACCCTCCGTGTGCCGATACCCTCGCGGGCTGGTTCGCGCCGATCCGCGAAGTCTTTGATCTGGACGGCGACGGTGCCCGCTTTATGCAGGATCGCGTGCTGGTCGCGAAGGACAAGGGCATAAACGACATAGGGTTCTTGCTTATCGAAGCTCCGGGCGAACAGACCATAAAGAAAAACCGCGACCACTTTATCAAGCGTGACCAAATCGGGCCCCTTTGCCCAGGCTGCGCGGCAACGGCTCTTTTTACCTTGCAGATCAATGCGCCTTCGGGTGGTTCCGGGCATCGCACCAGTCTGCGAGGTGGTGGGCCGCTGACTACCATAGTGGGTTGCCAACCGGCGAGAAGCCTGTGGCACGACCTGTGGTTAAATGTTCTAGATAGCAAAGTATTTCTCGAACATTCCGGGGATCAAGCCAGGAAGGAGTTGCATCTCACCTTTCCGTGGCAGGTTAATATCACCGAGCTCCAGAAGGAGAACGGCGAACTTTCCCCGATTCAATTACACCCGGTCCATGTCTTCTGGTCCATGTCGCGCCGCATCCGTCTCGACTTTGACGATACGAGCGCCGGACTCTGCGGAATTTGCATGCGGCACTCGGACCGTTTGATCCGGCGCTATGTCACCCGTAACCACGGTCTTAACTATAAAGGCTGCTGGGATCATCCCCTCACGCCCCATTACCTGAAGCAACCCGTGCCTCCGCAGCCGGAAGAACCGAAAAAAGAACCACCTTGGCTGCCCGTGCATCCGCAGGAGGGAGGAATCGGATACCGCCATTGGCTGGGTTGGGTGCTCGGAGCGACCACCGATGCGAACAGACACTTGCGCAGCGCGCGCGTGGTGACCCATCTGCGCAATCACCGGGGTCGGGACATTGAAGGTCAGCTCCGCCTGTGGGCCTTCGGCTACGACATGGACAATAAGAAAGCGCGCTGCTGGTATGAGGCGCGGCTTCCCCTATATGGCTTGGCCGCTTGCGATCCTGAGGCCCAGCGCCGCGTGGAAGAAACGGTGCGACCCTGGCTGGCTGGCGCGAATCTGGCGGTATTCTTCCTGCGCGCTGCAGTCAAATCCGCCTGGTTCGACGATAAGAAGGGCAGCAACGATGGTGAGCGCCGCAAGAAGATGAAGGCATTGAAGGCATTGGACGCCGCCGTTAATGCGGGTTTCTGGAGCCGCACCGAGCCCATCTTTTACCGCCAACTGAGTAAAGTGATTGAGTGCGCCCGAGCAGATGAAGACATCGACGCCTCGACCTTTGCCACGGGATGGCTTGAGCATCTGCGTGAGGTTGCTCTCGATCTGTTTGATGGGCAATTCGTCGGCGCCGGGGCGATTGAACGGCAGAACCCGCGCCGTATCGCCAAAGCTTATCAGAAATTCAAACGCGAGCTCGGCGGCAAAAAAATCCGTGAAGCCCTGGGGCTGCCCGCCCCAGCCAAGGTAGGCATAGCCTAAACTGATTCTGTACATTAGCCTGAAGGAGGACGGCATGAGTAACGATTTTAGGAAGCAGAAGAATCCGAGACTGCACGAGGCATTGGATCAGTGGTGGGCCGGGTTGGAGCGCGACCGCGCAGCTCGTGCCCAGTTACGCCGGGCCCACGACATCACCGCCGTGAGCCTCACGCCAGCCTATCAGCGCGCTTACCGGCGAATGCGTGCGGCCGGATGGGACGAAGAGGGGCCATCCTTGCGCAATGACCGCCTGGTCGCTGTAATTGGTCTATTGGCCCATGTGAAGACCAATGGCGACCAATCACCCGCGCAAGCCATGAGTAGAAACAACAGCGATAACGACCGGCCACCGGTCAGTTCGTTGCGTTTTCAACGGCTGCTTGAATCACCCGACCTCGATGCCTTGTTCATCGGGTTACGGCGTGTGCTGCCACTGATCAACCATCAGATCAGCATCACTGCGCTTGCTAATGATATCCTTTACTGGGGCGACCAGGTCAAGAAAAACTGGGCCTACGATTACCAATGGCCCGCCGGGAAATCCGACTAAAACACCTGTCAAGAGAGATCCAACCTATGAAACGTTTCATTCAACTGCACCTGCTAACCAGCTATCCGCCTGCCAATCTCAACCGCGACGATACAGGTCGGCCCAAGACTGCCCTGGTGGGCGAAGCGCTGCGATTGCGCATCTCATCTCAAAGTCTCAAGCGAGCCTGGCGGACATCGGACATAGGCCTGACTGGACTGGAAGGCCATCTAGGGGTACGGACCAGGCGGATGGGGCTTGAAGTATTCGATGCGTTACGCGCCGAAGGAATCCCCGAGAAATCCGCCCACGAATGGGCGCGTAAGATCGCTGAACAGTTTGGTGCACTGAAAAAAGGCAACCTGAAAATTGAGCAACTGGCGCACATCGGCCCCGAAGAGCGGACAGCGGTCATGGATCTGGCCCGGGTCTGCGCTAAAGAAAAACGCGAGCCGAGTAAAGAGGAATTGAAGTTGCTGCGCAAGCCGCAGGAGGCGGTGGACATCGCCATGTTCGGACGGATGCTGGCCAGCGCGCCGGCCTATAATGTAGAGGCAGCGGTGCAGGTTGCCCATGCCTTCACCGTTCACAAGGCGGCGGTGGAAGATGATTACTTCAGCGCCGTGGACGACCTCAATGATGGCAGCGAGGATGCCGGCGCCGCCTTCATTTACGAGCGCGGCTATGGCGCCGGGGTGTTCTATCTGTATCTATGCATTAACCGCGAACTGCTCAAGGAAAATCTGGGGGGCGATACAGCGCTCTCGAATCGCGCGCTGGAGACGCTGATCAGCGCCGTCACCAGAGTTTCGCCCACTGGAATGCAAAACAGCTTCGCCTCGCGCGCCTATGCTTCCTATGCGTTGGCGGAGAAGGGCGAGCAACAACCTCGTTCCCTGGCGCAGGCTTTCTTGAAACCGGTACGCGCTACCGCCGACCTTAGCCTGTTTGATGCGGCCGTAGCGGCTCTCGAACGTCGCTATGATAACTTCAACAAGGTCTATGGCGCCTGTTCCGACAGCCACTATATGTTTAACGTCGAGTCCGGTGAAGGGTCACTGACTGATCTGGCCAATTTCATCAAAGGAGATTAACGGTGGACTTTCTGGTATTTCAACTGCAAGCACCGCTCGCATCCTGGGGGGATGCTGCGGTGGGCGAGTACCGCGGCAGCATCAACTATCCAGGTTCCTCGGCGCTGACCGGCTTACTCGGCGCCGCGCTCGGCATTCGCCGTGAAGATGATGAGGCCCATCTTGCCCTGAGCCGGGGATATCGCATTGCGGTCGGCATGGTGGCAGAGGGTGCATTGTTGCGCGACTATCACACCGCTCAGGTTCCGCCTGAAGCGGCACTTAAAGGGTTTCCTCATCGGACTCGTCGGGATGAGCTTTCGATACCTGGATACAAGCTGAAAACCATACTATCGACCCGTGACTATCGAAGTAACGGGTCATGGCGGGTTGCCGTTCAGGAGGCAGAGAAGCCGCCTTATACTCTTTCTTGTCTTCGTGATGCGCTGATGCAGCCCCGTTTTGTGTTGTATCTTGGGCGCAAATCCTGTCCGCCGGCGGCTCCGCTTGACCCACGGGTGATCGCCGCGGATACAGCTTTGGCCGCGTTCGATGCTTACCACTCCCGGCAAAGCGCGCATCTGGATACACATAAAGGCGACAAGAAACGAGCGCCGCTGGAATACCCCTCTCCCATCAAGCAACTGGCCTGGCCCCCTGGCATGCCAGCCGGGGTGGAGGCGGATCTGAGTACCGTTCGCAAGGATCGACTACTTCGGCGCAGTCTATGGCAATTTGGCGATCGCCCTGAGCAGGTGGCGATCCTGACGAAGGAGGTTTGAACATGTACTTTAGCCTGATTGCGCCCGTGGCAGGAGCCGAGCGTGACGCCGCCCAGGTTCGGGCTGCGGGACCCTACAAGGAACATCAATGGCTGTGGCGTTTCTTTCCGAACGATCCAAACGCTGATCGGGATTTTCTATTCCACCGTCGGGACATTAATGATGTCCCGCGTTATTATCTGGTTTCTGCCCGGCGACCGTTTAGTCCCGCTGCTTCCTGGTTGGTTCAAACCCGCCCCTATGCGCCACGCATTGAGCCGGGCACCCGCTTGAGTTTCGAGCTGCGCGCCAATCCGGTGGTTCGCACCAAACGGGACGGGAAACCCTGTCGTGATAACGTGGTGATGGCCGAAAAAAAACGCTTGTTGGGCGAACGCGGCCTCAAATGCTGGTCTGAGTGGACTACCGATGACCGTCCAGCCTTGTATGATTTAGTGACCCGGGTTTGTGGCGCCTGGCTCAAGAAGCGCAGCGAATCTTGCGGCTTCACGCTCAACCAGGAAGCCCTGCGAGTGGATGCCTATCAGAGCCATATGGAAAAACGCCATCTCCCGATAGAGCGGCGCTTGCGCTTCTCGACAGCAGAATTCTCCGGCGTACTCACTGTGGAGGACATGGACTGCTTCCACGATACCCTGATCCGCGGCATCGGACCTGCCAAGGCATTCGGATGCGGTTTGTTGCTGGTGCGGCGATGCTGAACAATCGGGGAAGTTGTCGTTTCTTCTTATGGCTTTGATAGTTTTCGACTACGATTTATCGTAGCGTGTTGGCAGGATTTTCGTATGACAATAGTGACCGTTTTCGATAAATATAAGACCACTCTGATTGAGCAGTTGTCTCCATCAGCCACCGGATGCCGGGGTATCGGTGGCTGACTTGTTGCCGCCGCTGCGACCCATCCCCATAAAGGAGCGCCTTTCGGTGCTCTACATTGAGCGTGGTCAGATCGATGTGCTGGATGGCGCCTTCGTGGTAGTGGATGTGAGTGGCGTACGCACCCATATCCCGGTCGGTGGTGTCGCTTGTCTGATGCTTGAGCCTGGCACGCGAGTTTCACATGCCGCAGTGGTACTGGCAGCGCGGGCGGGCACTTTGCTGGTGTGGATTGGCGAGGCTGGCGTGCGTCTGTATTCCGCCGGTCAGCCGGGTGGCGCCCGATCCGATCGGTTGCTTTTCCAGGCCAGGCTCGCTCTTGATCCTGCTTTGCGACTGAAGGTGGTGCGCAAGATGTATGAACTGCGTTTTGGCGAGCCGTCGCCACAGCGACGCTCGGTGGAGCAGTTGCGTGGCATTGAGGGGGCTCGTGTGCGTGAGATGTACAAGCGCCTGGCTCAGAAATTCGGTATTGCCTGGCGGAGGCGTAACTACGACCCAGCCAAATGGGATACCTCCGACCTGCCTAATCGCTGTCTGTCGGCGGCTACCTCATGTTTGTATGGCGTAACCGAGGCGGCGATATTGGCGGCTGGTTATGCGCCGGCGGTTGGTTTCATCCACACCGGCAAACCACTGTCTTTCGTCTACGACGTGGCCGATATCTACAAGTTCGAGACGGTGGTGCCGGTAGCCTTCCAGGTTGCCGCTAAAAAGCACGACAATGCCGAGCGTGAGGTACGCCTGCGCTGCCGGGATATATTCAGGCAGACAAAACTACTGGAGCGCATTATACCGGGCATTGAGACCATGCTTTCCGCTGGAGAAATTGCGCCGCCAGCCCCGCCTGGAGACGCCATTGGTCCTGCCATTCCCAACCCGGAACCGTTAGGCGATGCTGGCCATCGTGGTTGAAAATGCGCCTCCAAGGCTAAGGGGCCGTCTGGCTGTCTGGCTTTTGGAGATTCGCGCCGGGGTGTATGTTGGCAAATACTCTGCGCGTGTGCGAGACTATTTATGGCAGCAGGTTGAAACAGGGATCGGTGATGGAAATGCCGTCATGGCGTGGCAAACCAACAACGAAGCGGGATTCGATTTCAAAACATGTGGCCAAAATCGCAGGATCCCTGTGGAGAGGGATGGCGTTAAGCTGGTGTCTTTCCTGCCGCCTTTTGAAGAGGATGATTCCCCGCCTGCGAGGGAATGAACCAAACCTGACTTGAGTGGTGTTAGTGGAGCTATTTAACAACAAATATGTGAGCTGTCGGTCACGGACATCTATTGTCAGCTATTCCGGTAGTTTTTCTGAGTCAATTTTATTCTTTTAATATCAAGGAGTTAGAGGAAGAGAGTTCCCCGCACACGCGGGGATGAACCGTCTTCCATCCAGGCCATGACTTCTTGTGCCTGGAGTTCCCCGCACACGCGGGGATGAACCGATGTGAGAATCCGTGAGATTCTGTGAGATTCTGAGTTCCCCGCACACGCGGGGATGAACCGTTGAAGCAGAGCCGTAGCCGTGGTCGGGGCGGGAGTTCCCCGCACACGCGGGGATGAACCGTATTCCGTTAAACCCGGTGACATGATCGCCGATGAGTTCCCCGCACACGCGGGGATGAACCGCGGCGGCGGAGCTGGCGACAGTCAACAAATACGAGTTCCCCGCACACGCGGGGATGAACCGGTACCATGAATCACCAAACCATGAAATGCGCAGAGTTCCCCGCACACGCGGGGATGAACCGGCGTATGAATTTTGAAAACACGATCCTAATCAGAGTTCCCCGCACACGCGGGGATGAACCGCAACTTATAGAGCCATCTGGTTAGTTGATTGCGAGTTCCCCGCACACGCGGGGATGAACCGGACCAGCATGAAGCTTTGGCGCATATGGACAAGAGTTCCCCGCACACGCGGGGATGAACCGTTTATTTGTACGTTCAGAATTGCGGCGTTCTAGAGTTCCCCGCACACGCGGGGATGAACCGTAGATTTTCAAATTCTAGGTGGGCGAGCAGCGGAGTTCCCCGCACACGCGGGGATGAACCGCCAAATTAAATGCGCAACGGGGGCTGGCTGATGAGTTCCCCGCACACGCGGGGATGAACCGGCGGCGTAGGAAAATCTATGATCGCGGCAATGGAGTTCCCCGCACACGCGGGGATGAACCGGGCGGCGCCCCTGGGGGCGGGGGGGGATGTTTGAGTTCCCCGCACACGCGGGGATGAACCGTCTTTCGCGCTTCTCTTCTTCTTGGTCACGAAGAGTTCCCCGCACACGCGGGGATGAACCGTACGCCGTTAAACCCGGCGATATGGTTTCCGATGAGTTCCCCGCACACGCGGGGATGAACCGATTCATAATAAATTAACGTTTTAAAGAAGGCAGAGTTCCCCGCACACGCGGGGATGAACCGCCCCGCCCCTCAACAGGGGTCGGGGTGCTGCGCGAGTTCCCCGCACACGCGGGGATGAACCGGCAACACAGAGGCGGCGACCGCCGCCGCCAGGGAGTTCCCCGCACACGCGGGGATGAACCGGGGGGATCAATCATTTGCAGCTGATACATCCCCGAGTTCCCCGCACACGCGGGGATGAACCGAATTTCCGGAATCTGGCGATGACGACGATGACGAGTTCCCCGCACACGCGGGGATGAACCGTCGTATAATATGACATAGATGTCGTACAATACGAGTTCCCCGCACACGCGGGGATGAACCGCAGGATTCTAGGGGAACCTAGCGTTCTAACTGGAGTTCCCCGCACGCGCGGGGATGAACCGTCGCGCTTGTAGAATTATTACAACCTTGCCAAATATAGGTCAAGTTGTTCATAGAAGTCAGGGATTGGCTGAAACGCAACCCATATTCGTATCTGCCTTTAATCAGCATGTATACTGCCACAGACGCTATGAACTTATTCTGAGTCGAGGGTGAGTTTACCGACAGCATTCGTACCCTGCGCGGCACTGAAGAACACGAGCTAGTAAACCAGGTAGGTAGCCTATGAGGCCAGGCAAACGGGGGCGCGGGTGGAATACGCGCTGCGGGCCAGGTGCGGTAAAACTTGACACTCTCAAGGCGATTAAGAAATGATGGAGTATATGAGGGAGCACCCGGATGATTTGGATCAAATCATCACAGAAAATGTTGCATCGCCCGCAACCATAAACTATCAAATACGGCGCGGGCCATTGGGTCTGATGTTATTCGCTGCTACGCCACAGACTTTATGCTATATTTCTTTGCCTCAAACTATAGAATACGGTCTATGCGAGTTAAAGAAGCTCTTTCCGGCATCTACCATGGTTGCTTCTGAAAAACCATTGCCTATGATCGATTCGGTGCTGGAGTGGATGGAACATCCGGCAACCCGGCTCGCGATTCCCGCAATCCTGGTTGGAACCGCTTTTCAAATACGGGTATGGCGCGCCCTGGCTGATATCCCCCTGGCAACCACCATCAGTTATGGGCAGCTTGCCCACCGCATAGGCCAAGCCAATGCAGTTCGAGCGGTAGGAGGGGCGTGCGCCGCCAACAGGCTGGCGATTGTGGTGCCGTGTCATCGCGTCATTGGCAGCGACGGTTCCATCGGCGGTTACCGCTGGGGGATTGAGCGCAAACGCTGGCTATTAAACCACGAGCAAGGCTGCACCGATTCGTCCGGATCGTTTTCAGATATCGAGAACTGAGTTTTTTCGCCATGGGGCAGCAGGATGTTTTCTGGATTCAGCGGCTTATTGCAGCTATCATCAAATCTATTGCTAGCTGTCAGTGCTGAGGAAATGGCATGAGTCCACCACATCAAGCGGGTTTACCACGCCTGCAATCCTTTGAATTCAATGAAATGCCGAAAATACCGGCGGCTATCCGAGAATCCATTCTGGAAACCCTCTCTGACGTGCTGGTCAAAGAGCACTATTACCAACCCGTCTATTCCGTGCTCGAGGAACTGAGCCGAACCATGGACAGCGACATTCTTGATCAGTGTTCCGGCTCCGGGGGGTGCATTCCCGATCTGGTGCGATTCTGGCCGCAAAGCAATCCGGCACGCATCTATCTTAGTGATTTGAATCCTCAGATCGAAATATTCGAACAACTACGCCAGCAGGCGCCCGAGCGTATCGACTATGTGCCGTATCCTGTGGATGCCACGCGCTTCGATAGATTGATGCAACGCTGGCCGGAATTTTTTCCGCAACATCCGATGCCCAGAATACGCACCATCTTTACCGCCTTTCACCACTTCCCTCCACCTGTGGCGCAACAGGTATTACAGGATGCTTATCGCCACCGTCAGGTGTTGGTTTTGGCGGAGCCGTTCGATCGCGATGACTGGAAATCGTTTCTGGGTTTTTCCTGGCACGGCGCATGGGCCATGCCAGGCGCCCTCTGGAATTCTCCCCATAAGCGCTGGCACAAGCGTTTGCTTACGCTGCTCTTGATTATTCCGATGGCTGCGGCATGGGACGATTTAATCAGTTTTTTGCGTATCTACAGAAAAAAAGATTTCGATCAGATGATCGCGCTCATCGGCGAAATACGGGATTATCGCTTTACTGTGTCGGTCCATCCGGTCTCTAATGGCGCCAAAGCGCTGATGGTGGTGGGTGTTCCGGAGCAGGGGAACACACTCCAAGGCCCAAGATCCGGGAAATAAACCTTATTAGCGGGAAGCAGCTCATACGCCCCGACTTTCGACTTGCATTCGGTTAGATTAATGATAACATCTGGAATAATATGCGAAGAGAAATGAATCATTCAGACCAGAAATGGGTGAGAGTAACAAGGTCAAGGCGCAGAACAATCCGTCGGCCACTTTTAACCGGAGTTGGATCTGGATTTGCAGCCGTTATAGGACTGATCCTTTCAGGCTGCGGATCAGGACAAAAAATGGATTTGCACCGGGCGCCGGATCTTGCTTATATCCTGGAAGCTCAAGAAACCTATACAAACAATGCATCGATCCCGATCGAATTTACGCTGCGAAATCAGTATAATGAGCCGGTTTGGATTCTGATCTGGAACACGCCTCTGGAAGGCATTAAAAACAGAATTTTTGTGGTGACCTGTAATGGTAAAGACTTACCTTATCACGGAATAATGATCAAAAGGGGTGCTCCCGATCGCAGTTCATACGTCCTTCTGGATCCTGAAAGCGAAGTTAAAATCAAGGTGAACCTCGCTACCACTTATCGCTTCCCGCTCCAGGCTGAGTGTCAGGTATCCTTGAAAAACGAAACATTGGCAGATTATGTCTACGAGAAAGAAAATCTGACTCTGGGCAGAACTCTGGACGATTTAATCAATCTGGGCATTCGCGGCAATGCGGTATCGTTCAGAATTCTGTCTGATTGACATCCTCACCGCCCTAAAGGACGGCGATTCCTGCTAAGCGGTTTACGCCGCCCTTTCGGAGGGTTCGTGCTTCAACGAAGCCGCCACGGTTGCCCGTGGTCTTACTGCCTCTCCACACGCTAACACGGCATGACCTGCCGCGAGTATGTTTTGTGCCGCGTT
>Ga0209633_10003877_pt1 | contig 13654 bp, 11 predicted proteins | sample Cruoilmetagenom1_FD_187290 | JGI IMG/M metagenome (GOLD analysis project Ga0209633, IMG submission 187290) | Oil polluted marine microbial communities from Coal Oil Point, Santa Barbara, California, USA - Sample 1 (SPAdes) (version 2) | ecosystem: Environmental > Aquatic > Marine > Oil seeps ... | reverse complement strand
TATTAGTTAGAAGACCAAAATTTACAAAATACAATATTAAAAATTACAATATGATTAAAAAACAAATAGTTATCGTACTGAGTTTACTATTATTCCTTAGCGGAATATTAATTGCTCAACAAACACCTGCTTCTGAACAAACCGAAGCCGTAACCATTACCAGTGCCACAGCTCATCTGGGCAATGGAAAAACTATAGAAAATAGTATCATTATTTTTGAAAACGGTAAATTAACAACTGTAGCTGAAGCAAATTCAAGTATAGCTTCTAAAGGAAGAATAATTGATGCTAAAGGCAAACATGTTTATCCTGGGTTTATCATACCAAATTCTACCTTAGGTTTGGGTGAAATCGGTGCAGTGAGAGCAACAAGAGATCAAGATGAAATAGGTGAAATGATTCCGCATGTTAGAAGTATCATTGCCTATAATGCCGAATCGAAAATTATTGAAAGCTTACGACCAAATGGTGTATTATTAGCGCAAGCAACTCCAAGAGGCGGTACTATTTCAGGAACTTCCTCAATAGTACAATTAGACGCGTGGAATTGGGAAGATGCTACAATAAAAACTGATGATGGTATTCATTTGAATTGGCCAAATTCTTTTAAGCGTGGTAGATGGTGGTTAGGTGAACCTAGAGGTTTTAGTCCAAATAAAAAGTATCTTGAGCAGGTAAACAATATTAAAAACTTTATACAAGAAGCTAAAGCATACGGTTCTGGTACTAAAAATAATAGACATTTACCATATGAAGCTACACAAGGGCTTTTTGACGGTCAACAGCAACTATATATTCACGCCAATGCTGCCAGAGAAATTACTGATGCCATCAGTTCTATGCAAGAAATGGGTATAAAACATATTGTATTAGTAGGTGGTTATCAGGCTGATAAAACCATTTCTATATTGAAAAAACACAATGTACCGGTATTGGTTAGACGTACACATAGTTTGCCATTTAGTAATGATGATGATTATGATTTTCCTTACAAATTACCAAAAATATTAACAGATAATGGTATTCTTGTCGGACTAGAAAATAGTGGAGATTTGGAACGTATGAACAGTCGTAATTTACCTTTTTATGCCGGACAAGTGGTTGGTCAAGGACTTGACAAGGAGGAGGGCCTACAATTAATTACTTCCAATACGGCCAAAATTCTAGGTATTGATGATCATTATGGCACTTTAGAGGTTGGTAAAAGTGCTACCCTATTTATTAGTGAAGGTGATGCACTTGACATGCGTACAAATATATTAACCCATGCTTTTATTGATGGTAGATCAATTAGTTTAGAAACTCATCAAACAAAGTTGTATAAACGGTATATGGAAAAATACTCGAAATAATAGTAGCTAGGTCTCGACTGCGCTCGACCAGACAACAATTTTCTAAATGTCTCCTCGAGCGCAGTCGAGAGGTCGTTTTGATATTGAATGTATTATTTATTCCTACAAACAAGCTTCTTCTCAGGGGCTTTTTCTATTTTTGACAAAATTTATTTGTGCATAAAGAAATTACAAGCATACAAAATCCTTTAATAAAGGAAATTTTACAACTTCAAGAAAAGTCTAGAGCAAGAAAAAAATCAGGACTCTTTATTATTGAAGGTAAACGTGAAATATCATTAGCGTTAAAAGGAAATTATAGAATCAGAAAACTTCTATTTTGTGATACTATTTTTAATGAAAATGAACTAGATTCTTTTACCAACGACTCTGTTGAAACCATAAAAATAAGCACTTTAATCTATCGAAAAATTGCACAAAGAGATTCTACTGAAGGGCTTATTGCTATTGCAGAAAGTAAAGAATTATCGCTCAAAGACATTAATTTAAAAAATAAGAATCCATTAATATTAGTGGCTGAAGCCCCTGAAAAACCTGGCAATATTGGTGCTTTATTGAGAACCGCAGATGCTGCTAATGTTGACGCAGTATTTATTGTAAACCCGAAGACCGATCTATATAATCCGAATATTATACGTTCAAGTGTAGGCTGTATATTTACCAATCAAATTGCCACAGGCAATACTTCTGAAATAATATCCTTTTTAAAAGAAAATAAAATAGCCATATATTGTGCGGCATTACAAGCTTCAGTTAATTATAACGCACAAAATTTTACTGTACCAACAGCCATTATAGTTGGTACTGAAGCAACCGGATTAAGTGAAGAATGGTTACAAAATTCAACTCAAAACATTAAAATCCCTATGCAAGGTCAAATAGATTCTTTAAATGTATCTGTTTCAGCAGCTATTCTTATTTTTGAAGCTAAAAGACAACGTAATTTTAAGTAAAATGAGTAAGTTTAGACTGTTAATTCTTTTTGCAATTATCATCTTTTTAAGTAGTTGTGGTTCCTCTAAAAAAGCATCTGTTGCCAGAAATAATCAGACCAAACTTGAAACTCAATATCAACGGTATAAAGGTATAGCCTACAAATACGGAGGCACAGATAAAAGAGGTTTTGATTGCTCAGGCTTTACACAGACTGTTTATAGCAATGCGTTTAATATTCAATTACCAAGAACTACTGCAGAAATAGGTAAATTAGGTAGAAAAGTTTCTAAAAGTAAATTAAAACCCGGTGATCTTGTATTTTTTAGACCTTCAAGAAGGTATCGTCATGTCGGTATTTTTGTAGGAAATAATACATTTATGCATAGTTCAACTTCAAAAGGTATCATTAAATCTAAATTAGACAACCCATATTGGAAAAAGAAATATAGATTTGCAAAACGAATTTTAAAAAATTAGGAATGACTCCTTTACTTTTATTTTATATCATCATCGCAATCCTAACAATTAATTTTTTAGTCGATAAATGGTTAGATTATTTAAACTCAAAACATTTTGATGATGAAATTCCTGTGATTTTAGAAGATGTATATGAAGATCAAGAATATTATAGATCACAAGATTATAAAAAAGAAAATTTTAAATTTTCAACTATTATTTCAGTATTTTCATTTCTATTGACCATTGCATTTTTCTTTTTTAAAGGATTTGCCTATGTAGATGAAATGGCGAGAGGAATAAGTGATAATCCCATTATTATTACTTTGATCTTCTTTGGTGTTATCATGTTAGGAAGCGATATTTTAACTACACCTCTCTCCTACTATAAAACTTTTGTTATTGAAGAAAAATATGGATTTAATAAATCGACTAAAACATTATTTTTTATCGATAAAATAAAAGGATGGTTTTTAATGATACTTCTTGGAGGAGGTATATTAGCACTTATTGTTTGGTTTTATCAACTGACCGGTCAGAACTTTTGGATATATACTTGGGGCTTTATGGCAGTTTTTTCTATATTCATGATGCTCTTTTACTCATCACTTATTGTCCCTTTGTTCAATAAACAAACTCCGCTACAAGAGGGTGAGCTTAAAACTCAATTAGAAAATTTTGCAAAAAAAGTAGGCTTTAACCTTGATAAGATCTTTGTAATAGATGGTTCAAAACGTTCAACAAAAGCAAATGCTTATTTTACCGGTTTTGGTAAAAAGAAAAGAATAGTTTTATATGATACCCTTATTAATGATCTTGAAACTGACGAAATAGTCTCGGTACTCGCGCATGAGGTAGGTCATTATAAGAAAAAACATGTAATTTTTAATATGGTAGTGTCCATCTTATTAACTGGGTTTACACTTTATATACTCTCTCTCTTCATAGATAGCCAATTATTATCGAATGCTTTATCCGTTTCAGAACCAAGTTTTCATATTGGCTTAATTGCTTTTGCAGTATTGTATACGCCCATTTCAGAAATTACAGGAATGATAATGAATTATATCTCAAGAAAATTTGAATATCAGGCTGATAATTATGCCAAGACAAATTTTGGAGCTATTCCTTTAATGTCATCACTAAAAAAACTATCAAAAAATAGTTTGAGTAATTTGACACCGCATAGAGCATATGTTTTTATGCATTATTCACATCCTACATTATTACAAAGAATACAAAATTTGAATTCATAATTGAGGGTTTACTTTATGTAAAACCTTCACTCCAAAAAAACAAACATAAGGTTTGTTCAGTAAAAATCTTTATGTTATTTTTAATCTATGGCATATGTTGCAACTATAGAAGAAGAAAATAAGGAAATAGCGAAACGCTATAGAGCAATGCTACGCATTACTTATCAAACCCTATCAAAAAAAGATAAGTTACAAATACGTAAAGCATTTGAAACTGCCGTTGATGCCCATAAAGACCAACGAAGAAAATCTGGAGAACCCTATATCTTTCATCCCATAGCAGTTGCAAAAATTGTTGCAAATGAAATTGGATTGGGTGCTACCTCAATCATGTGTGCTCTATTACATGATGTTGTTGAAGATTCTGACGACTATACCTTCGATGATATAGAAAGGCTTTTTGGTGAAACTGTGGCTAGGATTGTCAATGGTCTTACAAAAATTTCAAGATTAAAAAGCGATCAAAAAGTATCTATTCAGGCTGAAAATTTTAGAAAGATGCTCTTAACGTTAAATGATGATGTAAGAGTTATTTTAATAAAGATTGCTGACCGTTTGCATAATATGCAAACGATGGATGCTATGCCCCAACAAAAGCAAGTAAAAATTGCTTCAGAAACATTGTATATCTACGCACCACTTGCGCACAGATTAGGTTTGTATAACATTAAAAGTGAGTTAGAAGATCTAGGTTTAAAATATACTGAACCAGAGGTTTATAACGATATTCTGATTAAAATAAAAGAAAGCAAAGAAGATCAAAATAAATATATAAAAGAATTTGCCGACAGCATAAAAAACTCTTTAGACAAAGAAAGTTTCGGTTATGCAATTAAAGGAAGACCCAAATCTATTTACTCCATAAGAAGGAAAATGCGAAATCAAAACGTCACTTTTGATGAAGTATATGACAAATTTGCTATTCGTATTGTTTACAGCTCTGAACTGCCAGAAGAAAAATTTAATGCCTGGAAAATCTACTCTATTGTAACCGATAGTTTTAATCCGAATCCCAACCGATTAAGAGATTGGATCTCTCAGCCAAAATCTACCGGATATGAATCATTGCATATTACTGTAATGGGACCTAAAGGAAGGTGGATAGAAGTTCAGATCCGTTCAGAAAGAATGGATGAAATTGCTGAAAAAGGCTATGCCGCCCATTTTAAATATAAACATGGTAAGGAAATAGAAAGTGGTTTAGAAAGTTGGTTAAATAAACTCAAAGAAACATTAGAAAATCCTGATGTAAATGCAGTTGACTTTGTTGAACAGTTTAAACTTAATCTATATGCTAAAGAAATTTATATTTTTACGCCTAATGGTGATATAAAATCGCTTCCTAAAGGTGCAACACCTATAGATTTTGCTTTTGCCATACATACTGAAGTAGGTATGAAATGTAGAGGAGCCAGAGTTAATGGCAAATTGGTTCCTTTAGGTTATGAACTTAAAAGTGGTGATCAAGTTGAAATTATCACATCAAATGCACAGAAACCTAAACTAAGTTGGTTAGATATTGTAAAAACTGCCCGTGCAAAATCAAAAATCAAAACAATCCTTAAAGAAGAACAAAAGCAAATTGCCAATGAAGGAAAAGAAGTGCTTGAGCGTAAATTAAGGCATTTAAAAATAACACTTAATGAAAAATCAATTAATGAATTGGTTAGCTATTTTAAACTTAAAACGAGCCATGATCTGTTCTATAGATTTGGTAACGGGTCTATTGATAATCAACAACTCAAAAATTTTGTAAGCCAAAGAAGTAATGCTTTTTATAGTTTTTTTAGAAATAGAATTAAAAGAAATAAAAACGATGAATTAGCAACAAAACATGATGAAGTAACCAATAAATATGATTTACTTGTTTTTGGTAAAGATGAAGAAAAACTAGACTATAAGTTAGCACAATGTTGTAGTCCTATTCCTGGAGATAGAGTATTTGGCTTTGTAACAGTTTCTGATGGAATTAAAATTCATAAACAAAATTGTCCAAATGCAATAAGTATGCAATCACAGTTCGCCTATAGAATTATGGCTGCAAAATGGATAGATTCATCACAGCAAGAATACAAAGTATTACTTAAACTTACAGGCATAGATAATGAAGGCTTGGTGAATAAGGTCACTCAAATTATCTCTAATAATATGCATGTTAGTATTCATAGCCTCAATATTTCAAGTGAAGAAGGGGTTTTTGAAGGAAAGATCATTGTTGGTATAAAAAATAATGATCAACTTAAAAAATTAATAGATCGACTAAAAAAGGTAGAAGGTATAGATAAAGTTATAAGGTTGAATAAATAATATACCAAAAAGTTGTTTAAAAGTTGTTAATTGTTTTAGTAATCCTATATATAATACTTCTATTTTAAGTGTAAATTTGTCTAACAATTAGTTATTGATAAGGGGTATGGATAATTCTAAAAATCAGGAAATCGTAAAAAACGTTTTTACTAAATTTCTTGAAATTAACAGTCATAGAAAAACACCTGAACGATACGCTATTCTTCAAGAAATATATGACCATAATGATCATTTTGATATTGAGTCATTATACATTCTTATGAAGAATAAAAACTATCGTGTTAGCCGTGCAACACTCTATAATACTATAGAATTATTGTTAGAATGTGGTTTGGTAAGACGTCATCAGTTTGGTCAAAATCAGGCTCATTATGAAAAATCATATTTTGATAGACAACATGATCATATAATTTTAACCGATACCGGTGAAGTTATAGAGTTTTGTGATCCAAGAATTCAGCTTATTAAAAAAACCATTGAAGAAGTTTTTGATATTTCCGTTCAAAAACACTCATTATACTTTTACGGACAAAAGAATACAACTAAAGATTCATAAATGAGTCTTTAACTTATAAAAAACTAAACTTTTAAAAAATATTATTAATGGTTGATTTATTACTAGGATTACAATGGGGAGATGAAGGGAAAGGAAAAATAGTAGATGTACTCACAAAAAATTATGACATCATAGCCCGTTTTCAAGGTGGACCGAATGCAGGACATACATTGATTTTTGATGGAAATAAGCATGTTTTGCATACAATTCCTTCTGGTATTTTTCATAAAACTGCTATTAATATTGTTGGTAATGGCGTGGTAATTGATCCTGTGATATTTGAGAAAGAGTTAGATAATTTATCAGAATATAATATTGATTTTAAGTCAAAATTACTGATATCGCGTAAAGCACATTTAATTTTACCTACACATCGTCTATTAGATGCTGCCTCAGAAATTTCAAAAGGAAAAGCTAAAATAGGCTCTACCTTAAAGGGAATAGGTCCGACTTACATGGATAAAACTGGTAGAAACGGAATGAGAATTGGTGATTTAGAACTCACTAACTGGAAAGAAAAATATCAGACATTAACAAAAAAACATTTGAAGATGTTATCATTTTTTGATGTTGATATCCAATATGATATTGCTGAATTAGAAGAAGAGTTTTGTAAAGCAGTTGACCGGCTTAAACAATTATCTTTTATTGATAGTGAAGAGTATTTAAATCAAGCAATTAAAAATAACAAAACAATCTTGGCAGAAGGTGCCCAAGGGTCGCTTTTAGATATTGACTTTGGTACCTATCCGTTTGTAACATCATCAAATACTACTGCAGCTGGAGCGTGTACAGGTTTAGGAGTTGCCCCGAATAAAATTGGTGAGGTATTTGGCATATTTAAAGCCTATACAACACGTGTTGGTTCTGGCCCCTTCCCTACTGAGCTTTTTGATGAAGATGGTGCAACCATGGCAAAAGTGGGACATGAGTTTGGTGCAACCACAGGAAGACCTCGTCGTTGTGGATGGTTAGATCTAGTGGCTTTAAAATATGCAGTTCAAGTAAATGGTGTTACTCAACTGAACATGATGAAAGGTGATGTATTATCAGGATTTGATACTTTAAAAGTTTGTACATCTTACATGTATAAAGGCAACGAAATAAATCATTTACCATACAATATAGAACCTGAAAACGTAAGTGTGAAATATACAGAATTTAAAGGTTGGGAAGCTGATCTAACACAAATGGAATCTGCTGAACAACTCCCAAAAAATCTAATAACCTACATTGAGTTTATTGAAAAAGAATTAGAAATTCCTATTAAGATTGTTTCAGTAGGTCCTGATAGAAAACAAACTATTTTTAGATAAATAAATAGGCTATGAAGATATTAAATTGAGTTTTGTTTCTTTGTCTAAATGTCATACATCAATAATTTTCATGTCATCCAGAGTGCAACACAGAAAAACGAAGGATCTCTTAATAAATTAATAATTACTCCTCCATACTTTCTTTAACATAAAATTTAAAAATTACTAAACTCTTTTTGATTAGTTTTGTAGCCAAATTATAATGATGTTATCTAGGTTTTTACTAATCATATTCTTAATTTTTTCCTTTGTTGTTAATGCACAACAAAAGCGTATTAACATTGTGCATGCTGATAATTCTACTATAGACGAAGAAAAGTATCCAGGTGCTACTGTCTTATTAGGGAATGTTTATATAGAACATGAAGGCATTTCTATGCGAAGTAAAAAAGCAATTCACTATAAAAAAAGTAATATTTTAAAAGCATTTGGTGATGTAGTATTGAATCAAGGTGATACAATTACACAAACAAGTACCTATGTTCAGTATAACGGTAATACAAAAAAAGCACGTTCTTGGGGTAATGTTATTTTAAAGGATCAATTGATGACGCTAACTACTGATACTTTATATTTTGATAGGTTAAAACAAATTTTATACTATCGAAGTGGCGCCACCATAAAAGACACTACAAATGTATTGGAAAGTAAGGAAGGAAATTACTATTTAGAAACAACGAAATTTCAAGCCTTATCAGATGTAGTGTTGACCAATCCTGATTATGTGTTAGAGTCTAATCATTTAGATTATTTTACTAATAATGGACAAGCATTTTTACATGGTCCATCTACAATTACCGGAAAAGATAACTTTATCTATACAGAAAAAGGGTTTTACGACACCAAAGCCAATATCTCTCATTTTACAAAGAACTCAAGAATAGAATATAAAGATAGAGTTATAAAAGCCGATAGTTTATACTATGATCGCAATGCAGAATTTGCTTCCGCAACGGAACATATTCAAATGAAAGATACAGTCAATAATTCTGTAATACGCGGAAATTACGGTGAGATTTTTCAAAAATTAGATTCAGCTTTTGTAATAGGAAGAGCTGTCGCTATTACCGAAATAGATAAAGATTCAATGTATGTGCATGGAGATACATTATTGGTAACGGGAAAACCAGAAAAGAGAATTGTTAGAGCCTATCATCATGTGAAATTTTTTAAAAGCGATCTAAGCGGTAAATGCGATTCTATCCATACAAATCAACGAACAGGATTGACACAATTATTTAAAGACCCTGTACTATGGTCTGAAAACAGTCAAATAACGGGAGATACCATTCATTTAATTTCAAACCTTAAAACTGAAAAATTAGATAGTTTAAAAGTTTTACGTAATGCTTTTATGGTTCAAAAAGATTCTGCAGGCTATAATCAAATTAAGGGTAGAAATATTTTAGGAAAATTTATTGATAATGACTTACAAGATGTAAATGTAATTGGTAATGCCGAAAGCATTTTCTATGTAAGAAATGATTCAGATAATAACCTTATCGGAATAGATAAAACTACCTCAAGTTCTATCAATTTCAAATTTAAAGATAGTCAAATACAATCTTCAAGATCGATTACGATGCCAGATGGTGGTACCTATCCCCTTTCTGAATTTCCTGAGAATGTTCGAATACTTAGAGGATTTATTTGGCGTGAAGCTGAACGCCCATTAAATAAAGATGATATTTTTAAAATAGATGATATTACCTTACCGGAAAAAGTAAAAGAAGATCCTTCAACTGTAAACAAAAAAGTGACAGTAAAAAATAGTGCTAGAAAGAAAAATAAAAAACGTTCTACCTCCCCTAAAAGAGCTCAGAGCACAATTAATTCAAATATACCAAGCACTAAACCAAAAAAAACATTGAAATCACTAATAAATAATAAAGAAAAACCCGTAGGGAAAGATAATTAGGTTCTTTATGAAGGCTCAATTCTTTAAATATCAAGCACAAACTTCTCATCACCCTTTAGGATTAGAAATTTCTCATGCCGATGGTACGTATGTTTATGACACTGATGGGAAAGAATATTTAGATTTTATAGCTGGTGTTTCTGCAAATAGCTTAGGTCACAATCATCCCAAAGTTAAAAGAGCAATTCTTGAACAAATTGAAAAGTATACGCATGTTATGGTATATGGCGAATTTGTACAAAAACCACAAGTTGACTTGAGTAAATTACTTTGTAAATTATTACCATCCCAGTTAGCATCAGTATATCTCACTAATTCTGGTACAGAAGCTACTGAAGGTGCTCTAAAATTAGCTAAACGAACTACCGGGAGGAGTGAAATTATTGCTGCCAAAAATGCATATCATGGTAATAGCCAAGGTGCTATGAGTGTTTGTGGTAATGAAAAACAAAATGCTGCTTTTAGACCTTTAATACCAGGAATTAAATTTATAGAATTTAATAATGAGGATGAGCTTCAAAAAATTACTACGCAAACAGCAGCGGTAATTTTAGAGACTATTCAAGGTGGTGCCGGATTTATTGTTCCTGAAAATGATTACTTATTAAAAGTTAAACAACGTTGTGAAGAAGTTGGTACTTTACTCCTATTAGATGAAATTCAAACTGGTATAGGAAGAACCGGAAAATTATTTGGTTTTGAAAATTATAATATTGTCCCTGATATTCTTATTGTCGGCAAAGGATTGGGTGGCGGAATGCCAATTGGTGCTTTTATCGCTTCTGTGAAAATGATGGCTTTATTGAAACAAAACCCAAAACTGGGTCACATTACTACTTTTGGTGGTCATCCTGTTATTGCCGCAGCGGCACTAGCAACTCTGCAAGAAATTACAAGTAATAATCTGATGGCTGAAGTGTTAGAAAAAGAAAAATTATTTAGAAAATTATTACAACACAATGCTATAAAAGAAATTAGAGGTAAAGGATTAATGCTGGCTATTATGGTTGAAAGTCCGGAAGTTGCCTCTAAAATTATTTTGAAAGCTATAGATAACGGATTGTTATTATTCTGGTTATTGTTTGAAGGAAAAGCGATACGGATCACTCCTCCTCTTACTATTTCTAACAAAGAAATAAAAAAGGGCTGTAAAATTTTATTAGACGTTATTGAAGAAGTAGGTGTTTAGTTAAATAATATTTCTTTTCATATCTCAATATTTTACTCAAATAACTTAAAAAATGAAAATCGTTTTTTTCTTTTTTTATCTTTATCAAATTTGGCATCTATATGTGCCTTAATGGTTTTATAATCAGAAAAGTCAATTTCTATATAATTTCTCCACTTATCTTTTTCTTTAAAAAATTCTTTTACACTTGTATACGTTCCAACTGTAAATTCAATATCCTCGGTCTTTAAAAGGTGCTTAATAGAAACTCTATATATAGGCACAGCCTCATCTCCGAAAAGCACATACGTTGCATTATCTTCTATTTGATTACTCATGTTTAGCGATTTTTATATATAACAATCTAAAATAGAAAACTCCTAATATATTAGATGGTAGATCATATTGTAATAATCTACATCGAAGCTATAAACAAATGTTAATTAGAGTTAATATATATTAAATAAAGGTTAAACCTAATTCTTTTATGTAACAAGTGTTACAATTGTTGGTCTTAATAGTAAATGTTTAATATATAAATTAACTTATTATGAAAAATCTAAAACTAATTACGTTAGCATTAGCAATCAGCATTTCTACTATTTCTTTTGCTGCAACAACAAAAGAGGATCCAACCAGTGAACTTAGAGAACAAATAGTCAAAATCTTAGGAAAAACTGTTGAACAAATTGATCAAAATAAAATTGAAGCCGAAGTTGTTTTTACTTTAAATAGTAAAAAAGAAATTGTAATTATTTCTGTAAATTCAACAAATAAAAAAGTTCAATATTATGTAAAGGGTAAATTGAATTATAAAAAAGTAAATGTAGAAACTATAAACGAAGGCAAAATATATCGTATGCCATTAACTATTATAAATGAATAATAATACCTATTTAACCATAAAATAAGTCATATAAATTATTCCTTTTTCACTTATATATTGTTAAAAAACAAAACTATAATAATACTATACTTTATTTTTTTGCCTCATCTAAGCAAAAAATACTTTAATTTATTTAAGACAAACTTTATGCTTAAATTGGTATAAGAAATTATCAAATTAAATGAATCCATTAGTTAAATTTTGCTGATGGATTCTTTTATTGAACCAATAATTCATCCAACATTTCTCTTACTTTATCGCTATTCCAATTTGCTGGACCAAATTCTGATAATGCTATTTTTGTTTGCTTATCTAGAATAAAAGTGGCGGGAATACTTCGTGTACTAATTTCTTGTGAAGGGTTTGATAACATATTATAGGTAGGAAATTCATAATTATAATTTGAATAGAACTTTTCAACTTTAGAGCTATCATCAGAAGTAATAAAAATAAATTCAATTTTATCTTTATAATCATCATACAATGATTGAATAGAAGGCATTTCAGCTCTACACGGCGGGCACCAAGTTGCCCAATAATTAATAAAAACTACTTTCCCTTTTAGCTCATTTAAATTTATGTCAGTGGCATTTACTATTCCGCTTAAAGAAAAATCTGTGTTAATATGTACTCTATTTTCAACAGTTTCAGCCTTTGGTGGTATAATCAGTGTTTTAAAATAAGTAATTCCTTCCGTTAATTTTGCCCTTGTATTTAATCCGTATGGTGTAAAAATAAAAATTAAAAATCCGAAAAATAATATGTTTCCTAATATTTTTTTATTGAGTTTCATCTATCTTTTAATATTTTTCGTTTAGTTGTACAATAAATTATAATCTTACAAAAATAGTCAAAAAAAAAAGGTGCAGCATAGCTGCACCTTAACTGTCTCAATTACCAGTAATTATCTGGTAACTGTTCCAGTAGGGAAGGAAGTATCATCAAAAGTTAAATCATTCACAGCTGGAGCTATATCATTACCTGCTGTACCCTTTAAAGGTTTTAATAAAAACGGATTTGGTGAATTATCTGGCGAAGGTTCAATTGAAATTACAACATCTTTACCTCTAATATCTATCGGAAATGTAAATCCGGTTGGAGCATTAATTAATAAGTCTTCTCCCGGTATCGGTGGTCCAGTATTTTCTGTCTCGCTAAAAGAATCGGTTGCACCTGCATTATCATCAGCAACATCAAACGCAGTAAATGTACCTGTTGTCAATGGTCCGACTCCATCAACTACCCAACCTTCATATTTCCAACCAGTTGCCAACGTCGGCAATATCAAACTAGCAGTAGGCGGTGCACCCGGCATACCAAACCAAATTCCGTTTTCGTCATTGTTATTATTAGTTCCTCCAGTTTCATCAGTAGGTGAACGTAAAAAGAATTTTCCTGAAGGTGTTGTTGTCGAAAAATCACCTACAGTCATTATAGAAACAGTAGCACTATTACCAGAAAAATCTCCTTTAAGTAATTTTGTGTCTGATGGTGTATCGGCAG
>Ga0209633_10003876_pt1 | contig 13654 bp, 15 predicted proteins | sample Cruoilmetagenom1_FD_187290 | JGI IMG/M metagenome (GOLD analysis project Ga0209633, IMG submission 187290) | Oil polluted marine microbial communities from Coal Oil Point, Santa Barbara, California, USA - Sample 1 (SPAdes) (version 2) | ecosystem: Environmental > Aquatic > Marine > Oil seeps ... | reverse complement strand
ATATAATATTTTAATTTTACAAATAATATGGGCATTGAAACCAATGACGGATCAAGCATAAAAAGAACCGACAATTTAAATTTAATATATTCGGCATCCTTCATTAAAGGCCAAAAGTAATTTACACTTTTTAATATAAAATTGCACTTCTCGTTCCCATGCTCCAGCGTGGGAATGCATACCATATGAAAGTTCCCACGCTGGAGCATGGGAACCAGGCAAGAACCAGCATCTAAAAAGTATAAACCGGTAAATGAAGGATGCCATATATTCTATGATTATTTTTTTAAAACGTGCTGTTCAGGATATCCTGAGAAACAAAATTCTGAATATAATTACTGTAATTACGATATCGTTATCCGTCATTATTGTAGGATCTTTCGCTCTTTTTGTTATCAACGCAAACAATATAATGAATTCCTGGAAACGGTGCTCACGGATAATGGTATATCTCAGCCCTGATGTTTCCGAGGTAGACATTCCCGCTATCAAGCATAAAATAACCGGAATATACGGAGTCGGTCATGTCAGATTTATCCCAAAAGACGAAGCATTATCTATGCTTAGAAAGAAAATGAATCGACAAGCTTCGCTACTTGATAATCTCAGGAAGAATCCTCTTCCTGATGCATTTGAAATTGAGATGACAGCTTCATTCGCCGGGCAAAAAAAAATTAAAACTATTGCCGCCATGATTGAATCATTTCCTTTTGTTGAGGAGCTTGAATACGGCCAGAGATGGCTTGGACAATTTTCTGATATTTTGCATCTCTTCAGGCTGGCAGGCTTTGCCGTGGGAGGCCTTTTTTTAATGGCGGCTATTTTTATTGTTGCCAATACAATCAGACTGGTTTTATATTCAAGAAATGAAGAAATAGAAATTATGCGTCTTGTGGGAGCAACTGAAAAGTTTATCAAGATACCTTTTTATATAGAAGGGCTGATGCAGGGGATTTGTGGAGGAATAACAGGCATTGCTCTATTGTATATATCTTTTATTTTTATATCTTCAAATTTATCTCAATACGCATTAACCGGATTCGTCAGTTTCAGATTTTTTTCTTTTGAGATAAGCTGTTTAATGATATTGGGCAGTATGCTTATTGGATGGATAGGGTGTTTTCTCTCTTTTGCACAATTAAAAAAAATATAAATATATTTTTTATTTCGATTATTTGCTGCCTTGTTTTGATTAAAACGGATCTGGCGATCTGCGCCGGCACTTTAAAGGAGATAGGTATTATTACCGTAAGTAATCTTAATTTACGTCCAAAACCCGTCAAGCAGGGTATCCCTTTAAAGTCTCTTGAGCGCGGCTCCAGAGTTGAAATTCTTGCACATAAAAAAGGCTGGCTTAAAGTTTTACATGAAGGTTCGATCGGTTATGTGCGGAATCGTAAAAAATATATACATATTATTCATACAAACGAAATCGGGAGGGAAAAAGGTGATAATTTATCAACAGTAGATCTTGTTAAAAATGAGGCTGAAAATATTAACAGGAAAATCGAACAGAACAAAACGAATCTTCAATCATATACAAAAAAGGAAGCGAAACTTGTAGCAAAATTTAACAGATTGGAACGATCTTTGAATGATTCAAGAAAAAAACTTCGATTCTTCAGAAAAGAGATTAAGGAATTTGAAAAAAAGATCGATAAAATAGAAATAGAATATAATAGATTAAATAAAAAGGCGCAAAGTTGTGAAGATTATATTTTATTGCGTCTTGTTGCATTGTATAAACTGGATTCTCTTGGCGGGATCTATGTTCTTGCTTCTTCGGATTCCATATATGAACTCTATCAAAGAAAAAGAGCTCTTGAACGAATACTTTCTTATGATGAAGATCTTCGCAAAGATCTTATGGATACCATGTTTCAGCTTCAGAGAATTAAAAATCAATTAATTTCACAAAACAATGAGAAATTGTTACTTGAAAAAAAGATTAATGATCATATAATACTTATGTCACATGAGCAGGTTGAGCGATCGAAACTTCTTGATGAATTTCGCAATAAAAGGTCATTAACTCTGGCATCTTTGAGTTCTTTGAGGGAATCTGCAAAGGCACTTGATAATACAATAAAATCCTTACATCTAAATTTTAAGAAGTATAAGCCTGATTCCGGTGTTAAGACGCATAGGTTCAGTTCTTTGAAAGGCTCTCTGCAAATGCCTGTAAAAGGAAAGGTTGTAAATTTTTTTGGTCCTTATACAAATACAAAATTCAATTTATCCGGTTTTCATAATGGTATAGATATTAAGGGTGAAAGAGGTGAACCTGTTCGCGCTGTGTCTAACGGAAAGATACTTTTTGCAAAATGGTTTAAAGGTTATGGCAATCTGATCATCATTGATCATGGTGAAAAATATTATACACTTTACGCACATACGGAAGAAATATTTATTGTAAAAGGCGATACTGTTGAGGGAGGAGATGTTGTTGCTACAGTAGGAGATGCAGGATCAAAAATCGGTCCGGGTCTCTATTTTGAGATACGCCATCACGGCAAACCGATTAATCCGCTTAAATGGATAAGGATGAAAAAATGAAAGCTGCTAAAAATCGACATTTGAAACTATGGCTTGTTTTGACATGTGCTATAATATTCTGGACAATAGGAGCTGGTTATTCCGGGAGTATTTCCGCAAACAACGAAGAAACCTACAAGGGTCTGAAAACATTTTCCGATGTTTTGGATCTTATCGAAAAAAATTATGTAGACAATGTAGATACCAAAGAGTTGATACAAAAAGCTATTCAGGGCATGGTTCACGGCCTTGATCCGCATTCTTCATTCCTGCCGCCTGAAGCTCTTGAAGACCTGAAGATAGATACAAAAGGTAAATTTGGAGGTATCGGTATTGTAATCAGTATGCCGAAAGGTTTACTTACAGTTATTTCGCCGATAGAAAATACGCCTGCCTATAAAGCCGGAGTTAAAACCGGAGATATAATTATAAAAATAAACGGCGAATCAACCAAAGATATGATACTTTGGGAAGCCGTAAAACAGATGAGAGGTCCAAAGGGCGAAAAGGTTGCTATAACCGTTTTTCGCAAAGGAACTCCTGAACCGATAGTCTTTAATCTGATACGAGATATTATACCTATTGAGAGTGTTAAATCAATCTGTCTAAAACCCGGATACGGATATATCAGAGTTACCAATTTCCAGAATAATACTGCAAGAGATATTCTCAAAGCATTGGAAAGCCTCGAAGCCGGTGATACCAGGATTAAAGGTCTGATTCTTGATCTTCGTGGTAATCCAGGCGGACTTTTGAACCAGGCTGTAATGGTTTCGGATCTTTTTCTTGAAGATGGTATTATCGTATCAATCAAGGGCAGGGAGAGTAAACATACAAAAAATTATAGAGCTCATTATGATGAAATAGATCGTAAATACCCTCTGGTGGTTCTGGTCAGCGGCGGAAGCGCCAGCGCTTCGGAAATTGTTGCAGGAGCGCTTCAGGATCATAAACGAGCGCTGATATTAGGAACAACAACTTTCGGCAAGGGGTCTGTTCAAACCGTAGAGACCTTGCGGGAGGGATATGGCCTGAAGTATACGATTGCCAGATATTATACCCCAAAAGGACGATCTATTCAGGCATTGGGTATTAAACCGGACATAATTGTAAAACGAAGAATTATCGAAGAAGATACAGATGATACAGATGATACAAAAAATATTTTTCTGAAGGAGAAAGACCTTAAAAACCATCTTGATGCTGAGCCTGAAAAAGGTAAGAAAAATAAATCTGAAAAAGATAATTCTGAAAAAAAGAAAACGTCCGAAATTCAAAGCAAACATGGCAATCTCAAACTTGAGACACTTATGACGGATAACCAGGTGATACGAGCTTTGGATATTCTTGTTGGATATGAAATACTGAAGGGTGGGGAAGAAGAAAAATAGTATAAATGGCTAAAACCCCCCCAAAAACCAGGAAGAAAAAAATAAATCAAAAATCCGGAAAAGGCAAGAATTCTAAAAATCAGATAATGCGCCTGATTACCGGACTGGCTGTTTTAATATTAATAGTCAGTTCGGTCGGATTTATTGCCAATTATTACCTTGGAACCTCAGGAACAGAACAGGATATTCTTCACAAGCCTTTATCCCGCAAACATTTACCTGACAAGTCTTCGGCTCGAAAGCCGTTATTAAACAAGCCTTCATCTCACAAGCCTCCGCTTCATAAAGATCAGCCTCATAAGAAATTTGTAAAAAACAGACCTCAATATGAAATATTTCCTGTTCATAAAGATTTAAATCATAAACCGGTTTCCTTGCCTCTGCTGAAGAAACCGGGCAAAACACCCCAGGTAGCCATTATCATTGATGATATCGGGTATGACCGTAATATTGCCAATAAATTTATTGGACTTGGTGTAAAAATTACCTTCTCTGTCTTGCCACACAGTCCTTTTGCCAAACAAATTGTTGATTCCGCACATAAAAACAAAATTGAAATAATGCTCCATCTTCCAATGGAACCTAATGAATATCCCAGGATCAGTCCTGGGCCGGGCGCTCTTTTGACATCAATGTCGCCTGATCAGCTAATAAAGACTTTAAATGCTGACCTTGATTTTATACCCTCTATAAAAGGAGTCAATAATCATATGGGATCGAAAATGACAGCAGAATCGGACAGAATGAATCAAATTTTTTCCATCCTTAAAAAAAGAGACCTTTTTTTTATCGACAGCCGCACAACTGCAAAAACCACATGCCGCTCATCAGCTCGTCTTTTAAAAATTTCTTTTGCAGAACGTAATATTTTTATTGACCACATGCAGACTCCTGACTTTATCCGCAACCAGATTAAGCGTCTTCTTGATACCGCCATACAGCAGGGAGAAGCTGTGGGTATAGCTCACCCCTATCCGCTAACATACAAGGTTTTTTCTGAAATGCTGCCGGATATTAAAAAAAAGGTAAATTTTGTTTCTGCTTCGGCTATAGTTCACAGAATAGGGTAGTACACCAAATCATAAATTCTTCGACCTGTGCAATTAGGATTTGTAAGGCCTTCTGGAGATTGATCTCCGAAAGGCCTTATTTGAGTTTAATCCAAAGCAGCCTTGCAGAAACAGTTTCAGGATTTTTCCACTGGTATGGAATTTGAGAAGTCAGATAAATAAAATCACCAGCTTGAACTGTGTAAATATTTTTTTCAAGTTTTATTTCAAGTTTTCCTGACAATAAATATCCGATTTCTTCGCCTTTATAGATAAAAAAATGGGCAGGTAGAGTTGTTTTTGGGGGAATCTCAAGGATATAAGGCTCGGCCTTTTTTTCAAAATCTACCGGAGTTATGAGTTTTGCATTTATACTTCCTTTTGGAAGATCGGAAAACTTTACATCAATAGCTTCAGAGTCATGAAAAATCACCTTTCCTGCGTTATCACTATCCATCTCCTTTAAGAATGAACTCACTTCAACTGAAAGGGTTTCCGCTATTTTTATAAGAGACGGCAAAGAAGGATATATCTGATTGTTCTCCACCTGGGAAATGGTGCTGGGGGTAACCCCGACAAATTTGGCAAGTTCGGTCTGGGAAAGACCTTTTTTAGTCCTGAGCTCCTTTAATCGACCTCCTATATCAATTCGACCTGTGTAATTTTATTAAGATTGGCCTTGAGACGTTCGGAATGTGCTTTTTTTGCAACGACCCAGTAAGCGATTGTATTCAGCTCATACAGGCGCGGGCAGGAATGTGAATAAAATTTAATAATATCATCTTCACCACCCCATAAGTCCTGCATACCGGTTAAACTATCAAAAATAAAACAAACATTTCCCTGCATGGTTTTGTGAAGTCCAAAAAAAGCGCCTGTCACATGATCAGAGTTGCGAGGTTCATCAACGCTTATGACCTGACAAAGCCATTTTCTTTTTTTCTGCTCGTAGAATTCAAGGAAAATTTCGGCTCCTTCTCCTTTGCCATAAGTAAAACAATCCAGGATTGTTAATAAAGGATTGTCGGCCAGAATTCCTATATGCTCCATTAGGGAAATCATGGAGCGATCAAAGTTGAGATAAATAAGTGGTTTTTTTTCTTCCTGAGAAGCCTTCATCAAGTTTAAATAAAAAACAGGGGACAGACTGCCGACTTCATCATACCATAGTACATTATCCCCAATAAAAATGCCGCCACCCAAAATACGGTTAAGCTGCTTTATTCCCGAAGAAATTTTTTTTACATTTGAATTCATAAAATTATTAAATATTTTAAATTGGTTATTTTGGATAGCCTCATAAAAAGGCTGCCTGATTTTGGTTTATAAAAATAAACTGTTTATATCAATATCATCTCTAATCCCGAATCTTGTAAGTGCAAAATCATATTTCACAGGATCTTTTGGGGAGAATATTTTGAACCCTTCAGTTATTTCAAAAGCGGTTTTAATGTCTGCCTGTTTGCGTGAAGTAAATCCAAAGATTGATCCTATTTTATGCATGTGTGTATCTATGGGAACAATCAGTTTTGATTTGTCAATTCCTTTCCATCCGCCGGGATCAACCCTGTCCTTTCGTACCATCCATCTTAAAAAAAGGTTCATACGTTTACATGCGCTCCCTTTTTTTGGGATAGCAACAAGATGACCGGGATTATTGCCGGATGCAGTAATTTTGTTTACAAAAGAAGTCATGGCAAAAAAAATATTCTCATGGTCAGGTAAGAGTCCTGAAATAAAACATTTATTAAGAGAACCAAACCGATCAATAATATTTTTTACACCGATCAGAAGCGCTGCAAGGTTTTTGCCGTCAGCAAATCTGTATTTGAATTGCTTAAAATTTTGTAAAAGAAATTTCTCATCAGAATTTTGCAAAAAAAGATAAGGTGATTCATTCATTACATCAAGCACGGATGAAACACTTTTTAAAATCTGGGCAACCCTTCCATATGCAAGAGCAGATGCTATAAGACCAGCGATTTCCCTGTCTCTGATATCTTTATAGGAATAAAGAAATTCAAGTGGATCCGGATGAACAAAACAGCGCCTGTTGTATTGGTTGTAGATGCCATCAAATTTTATTTTTTGGGTGCTGTTCATTATTTTGTCCTTATTTCTTATATTCAATTTTGTATTTACAAACAAGAGCCAATTTTTTTTTAAAAAAAACTTGCAACCCCTTTCCCCTCTTTGATAAGAGAAAAGACTCTAAGGATAATAAAAATACTTGGGGAAGTTAATTCGTCCCCGTTCCTAAATTAAAAAACAACAAAGGAGGATTTCAACATGGCAAAAAAACTGGAAATTTACAAGTGTGATCTATGCGGTAATATTACCGAAGTTATGCATGGTGGAAAGGGTGCAATGCAATGTTGCGGCCAGGACATGACTCTTTTAACTGAAAATACTGTTGATGCTGCAAAGGAAAAGCACGTTCCTGTTATCGAAAAAATTGATGGCGGAGTTAAGGTAAAACTGGGCGCGATTGCCCATCCCATGGAAGAAAAACATTATATTGAATGGATAGAGATTATTGCCGGGGACGTGGTCTGTTCACAATTTTTAAAACCGGGAGATGCGCCGGAGGCAACCTTTAAAATTGAAGCGGATGTTATTGATAATGTTACTGCCAGAGCCTATTGCAATTTGCATGGTCACTGGAAGGTATAGAGATCCAAGGCACGGAAACATAGTTTTTTAATTCATTTTAAAATGTAAAGGAGAAAATTATGTCTACACCACAACATTGTCCTGGTTTTGAACAATTCAAAAATCTAAAGGCTTTCAAATGTAAATGTCCGAACTGCGGAAAGGAAAATGAAATTTTTTCTGACGAATTTGACAAGACTCATACATGCAAGTCATGCGGCAAAAAGATTGATTTCTCCCAATGTTTGCTCGATGCAAGCGCCTAAAACTTCTTGCATTTATTTAATTAACCTAGGGTCCGCACAACAATAAGTTGGCAATTTTAAGTGTTGAGGCACCCGTTTAACAAGGCGCGAAAACGCAAGAATATCAGGATATTCTGAGCTTTCGCAACGCAGTTATGCGGGATGCATCGGCACTTAAAATGTCAAGTTATTTTTGTGCGAGCCCTTAAGAACGGGGACGAAATTATTTTCTCCCCGTTTTTCAACAGCATTTTCCCAAGGAGATTTATTATGGATAAATATGTATGTGAACTATGCGGCTATGTTTATGATCCGGAAGAGGGTGATCCTGATAATGGAGTAAATCCTGGAACAAAATTTGCGGATATCCCGGATGACTGGGTCTGCCCTACATGCGGAGCAGGCAAGGATGACTTTGTAAAGGAGTAATAAGATATGAAAGAGTTGAAGATAGGTTGCGGCAAACCGATAGGATCAAAAATTGGCGAGTCCGATTCCGACCAGGAAAAGGGAAATAAATCAATCAAAAAATCTGAAAACATAAAGGAGGCAATTATGTCGTAGCTACAGTTGGAGCCAAGGCGCCGGATTTTGAGGCGCCCGCTTATCAAAACGGAAATTTTGGCCAGGTTAAACTTTCGGATTACCTTGGAAAATGGGTCGTTCTTTGTTTTTATCCAGGTGATTTTACATTTGTGTGAGCCACTGAACTGGCGGCAGTTGCCGTTAAATATAAAGACCTTCAATCTCTGGATGTTGAGTTACTTTCTGTAAGTGTGGACAGCCATTTTGTTCACAAAATGTGGCAGGATAAGGAGCTTTCCAAAATGGTGGAAGGAGGCGTTCCCTTTCCAATGCTTTCAGACGGCTCTGGCAAAATCGGCAAAGCTTACGGTGTATATAGTGAAGATGCAGGTGTTGAGATGCGGGGCCGTTTTATTATTGATCCTGATGGCATAATCCAGGCCATTGAGATACTGACTCCTCCGGTAGGTCGAAATGTGAGTGAACTTATCCGTCAGATTCAGGCGTTCCAGCATGTACGAAAAAGCAATGGCACTGAGGCAGCGCCATCCGGCTGGCAGTTAAACAAACCTACCCTTAAACCGGGTCCTGACCTTGTAGGGAAAGTTTGGGAAGCGTGGAAGCTAGATATAGCTTTTGACTGATAAAAACGGATAAAAAAGAATATGAAAAAATATTTAATTATCGGAAACGGTGTTGCAGGAACAACAGCAGCGGAAACTATTCGTAGTTATGATAACACAGGGAGTATTACAATTATAACAGATGAAAGCTTTCCATTTTATTCCAGGCTTAGGCTGAATGAGTATATTGAAGGAAAAATAAATAAAGAAAAGCTGATCATCAAAAATAAAAAGTGGTACTGTGACCATAAGATTGATCTTATGCTTGATACATTGATTGCAGGTGCGAATCCAACAAATAAAACTGTTTTAACCAGGGAGGGGGAAAATATTTCCTATGACACCCTTCTTGTTGCAACGGGAAGTCATTCCTTTGTCCCGCCGATAAAGGGAGCTGAAAAAAAGGGCGTTTTTACATTGCGTAATATTAAAGACGCTCAAAATATTATTAAATATTCAAAGAATGCTGACGATGTTGTAATTATCGGTGGAGGACTTTTAGGGCTTGAAGTCGGCTATGCTCTTTTAAAGTTGGGGAAAAAAATTTTGATAGTTGAATTTTTCCCAAGACTTCTCCCAAGACAACTTGATGATGATGGCGCCAAAAGACTCCAAAGTATCATGGAAGATATGGGATTTTCATTCAGGCTTGATGCTAAAACCAAAGAAATTGACGGAAAAAATCAAGTTGAAAGGGTTTTGCTTGAAAAAGGTGAAACTATCACTGCAAAGATTGTTATAATTTCGGCGGGTGTTCGCCCGAACCTGGAACTGTCTGAATTTTTACGAGTTCATTCTGATAATGGGATAATTGTCGATGATCATATGAAAACAGACAATGCTGATATCTATGCAGCAGGGGATGTGGCAGAGTTTGAAAACAGGCTGTTCGGTATATGGCCGGCCGCCATGGAACAGGGTAAGGCAGCGGGCGCAAATATGGCTGGAGCAGATATGATATATAAAGGAACAGCCACCTCCAACACCTTAAAGGTTGCAGGGATAGACCTGGCCTCCTCAGGCGATATTGATACAGAAAACAAGTTAGAATCGAAGGTCTTTGCAAACCAGCAGGTTTATAAAAAACTGGTGTTTGATAATGATAAAATCATCGGTTGCATTATGCTTGGTGATAAAAAGGGTTTTACTAAAATCACCAGGGCAATTTCTGAAAAAAAGAACGTCGCATTTGTAAAAGATCAAATCTTTTCTAAAGGATTTGATTTTGACAAACTTTAACCTACGCGCCTGCTTGGGGAAGTTGTGTCGCCCACCTTCCTAAGGAACGAGGACAAATTAACTTCCCCGTTCCTTAAAAAGTGCAGCATTTTTTAAATATTCCAATAACTCAAACAAAAGGAAGCAGAAGATGCAAATAAAGAAGAGTATGGTAGTTTTTGCAGCAGCTTCAACGCTTATTTTATGCGGAGGCTTATGTTCTTTCAGCTCTGCTGCGTCTGAACTCGAAACCTGTGTTAAGTGTCACGAAAAAACAAGCCCCGGCCAGGTGGCTGACTGGAAGGCAAGCCAACATTTTAAAGAAGATGTTACCTGTTCGGATTGTCATGGAGAAAAACATAAGAGTGAAAAAGATGCCAAACTGGTAAGCTTCCCGGATGAAAATACGTGTGCCGACTGTCATGAAGATCAGTTTGATCAATTTTCCAAGGGCAAGCATAACTTCGGGTGGACATCATTAAATGCTCTACCTGTTACACATGTGGAACCTGACGAATTAATGGAAGGAGGCAAAGGCTGCGGCGGTTGTCATAATATGGGAATTAAAACCGATGCCCAGAAAAAGGAACAATTGGTCAAGGGTTACCGTTACCAGAATAATTCATGTGATGAATGTCATACAAGACATACATTTTCCAAAAAAGAGGCTCAGGATCCTAAAGCCTGTCAGCAATGCCATATGGGTTATGACCACCCTCAGTGGGAAATGTGGAGCAGCTCCAAGCATGGAACACGCTGGTTTGCAAAAGAAAGCGGCAGACTCCCGGCATCTGCCTCAGCTCCAACGTGCCAGGAGTGTCACCTGCCTGAAGGCACGCATAAAAATAAAACTGCATGGGGATTTCTCGGCGTAAGACTTCCTTTGCCGAAAGACCCGCAGTGGGCTGCCGACAGGGTGAGCATTCTTAAAGCTTTGGGAGTACTTAATCCTGAAACAGGGAAACCGACAGCGCGTCTTGATGCCGTAAAGGCAGTTGATCTTGTCCGCTTAACTGGAGAAGCATGGCAAAAAGAACGTGAAAAAATGGTTACGACCTGCAAAAAATGCCATTCAGAAAATTATGCCCGCACACAGCTTGAAATGGGCGATGCAATGTTGCAAAAAACAGACAGACTCTTGGCGCAGGGTATTGACGAAATAGCAAGTCTTTACAAAGACGGGATTCTTGCCAAACCTGACAATTACTCATTTGCTTATCCTGACCTTCTTTTTTTTATGAGAACCGGCGGGGGAACTCTTAAGCAGGCATCCCATATTGAACAGGTTCTGTTTCAGATGTACATGAAGCACCGTATGAGAACCTATCAGGGTGTTTTTCATGCGAATCCTGATTATGCCTACTGGTATGGATGGGCAATGATGACCAAGGATTTAACAGAGATTAAAGATCTTGCTCAAATAATGCGGGCAACTCACAAGGCTGGGAAATAAAAAGCCGGGGGTATTTACAATGTAGGGGCGACCCTTGTGGTCGCCCTGATTCAGGCGAATATAAGGAGGCATTGCCATGAAAGCAAGAAAAATAAAAGACCGTATTTACTGGATGGGTTCTGTGGATTGGGACAGACGTCTATTCGACGCTCTTGTACCTCTTCCGGACGGAACAAGCTATAACGCGTATCTTGTTGAGGGGAGTGAAAAGACCGTTCTGATAGATACAGTTGATTTGCCCATGGCTGGTGAACTAATGGCACAGCTTGAGAGCATATCACGAATTGATTATGTCATCTCGCAGCATGCGGAGCAGGATCACTCCGGAACAATCCCGCAGGTTCTTGAAAAATTTCCTGAAGCAAAGTTGATATCAACCCCAAAAGCAAAGGGACTGCTTATTGATCTTCTGCAAATACCCGAAGACGTTTTTATAACCGTCAAGGACGGTGAAACTTTATCTCTTGGTGACAAGACTTTAAAATTTATTTACGCCCCCTGGGTTCATTGGCCTGAGACAATGGTGACCTATCTTGAAGAAGATAAAATTCTTTTTAGTTGTGATTTTTTTGGTTCCCATATCGCAACAACCGATCTTTATGTCACTGATGAAGGACGCCTTTATGAGGCCGCCAAACGTTATTATGCTGAAATCATGATGCCCTTCAAGAACATAATCAAAAAAAACCTGGAAAAACTCGCTCCTTACGATATAGAAATAATAGCCCCCAGTCATGGGCAGCTATATCCCCGCCCATCATTTATTATTGATGCTTACCGTGACTGGATCACTGGTTCTCCCAGGAATATAGTAGTTCTCCCTTATATATCCATGCACGAAAGCACAAAACTTATGGTTGATCATCTTGTATCAGCGCTTGTGGAGAGAGGGGTAAAGGTAGAGCAATTTAACCTTGGCGTAACCGACACAGGAAAACTCGCCATGGCTCTGGTTGATGCGGCAACAATCGTCGTCGGAACTCCCACAATCCTCGCAGGGCCACATCCTTATGCTGCCTATGGAGTATTTCTGGCAAATGCACTGCGTCCAAAAACAAAATTTCTTTCCATTATCGGTTCATATGGCTGGGGAGGTAAGACAGTAGAAACATTGGCAGGAATGATTCCCAATCTAAAGGTAGAAATCATAGACCCCGTCCTTTGCAAGGGGGTGCCGTCTGAGGATATTTTTAAGGCATTGGATGACCTGGCTTCTGCTATTGCGACAAAACACAAAGAGCACAATTTTATTTAGATTGCGGTATTTCGTCCTTGTTCTTTAGGAACGGGGACGAAATAACTTTCCCAACTATGCATCACAACTTCAGGCCATCTTTGCCAAATCTACCTGATATAGAATTATAGATTTTCAGACAACATTTGTAATTTCATATTGAAATATTTACATGCAGTGATCAAACAAAGGAGAAAAGATTTTTTTTGAAATAGACTGAAAATCTTCGTCAACAGGAGACTCTGTTTGGGCTTGAGCTTTTCCAAAACAGAGTCTGTTATACAAATCTTCGCTCTCTCCCTTGTTATAGTCATTACCTTCCCAAAGACGTATGGCAGATTTTAAAACAGTTTCAAGTGGTTTATTTTCCTGCAAAAGTTCTTTAGCATACTGCAAAGATAATGCAGGAAAAAATTTAACAGATTTGGATAATCCTTGTATGAATATAGATATAAGTTCGTAAAGTATTTTATTACTCTGTTCAACTGGAGCAAATTCAGATACCGAGTCTTTGCATACAAGGAAACTCTTACATAAAAATTTTTTATTGTTTAAAGAGCATAAGACCAGATGAGATATCCATGCCCTTAAAAAATCTTGTGCCCTTCTTCTCCCATATCTGATTGTAACGATTCCATGATCATATAAACCACCAAGGCTTCCGTGAAGATTAAACTCTTTATTGCCCGGCTTGGTATCAGATTTAATATCAGGCTTAATATCAATAGA
>Ga0209633_10003875_pt1 | contig 13654 bp, 12 predicted proteins | sample Cruoilmetagenom1_FD_187290 | JGI IMG/M metagenome (GOLD analysis project Ga0209633, IMG submission 187290) | Oil polluted marine microbial communities from Coal Oil Point, Santa Barbara, California, USA - Sample 1 (SPAdes) (version 2) | ecosystem: Environmental > Aquatic > Marine > Oil seeps ... | reverse complement strand
ATTCGGGGACCGGCGCGCGGCTCCTGATGGGCGCCGTTGCGACCCACGCGATGCGCGCGACCTTCACCGGCGATGCCTCGCTTTCAGGCCGGCCGATGGGCCGGGTGATGGCGCCGCTCCTGGCCATGGGCGCGCAGATCACCGCGCGCCGCGACAATCTGCTGCCGCTGACGATCGACGGGGCGGCCGATCCGGTGCCGATCGAATACGCCATGCCGGTCGCTTCGGCCCAGGTCAAGTCGGCGGTGCTGCTGGCGGGGCTGAACGCACCCGGCGTGACCTCGGTCATCGAAAGCGCGCCGACCCGCGATCACACCGAGACCATGCTGAGGCACTTCGGCGCCGAGGTCGGGATCGAGGACGGCGCCGCCGGGCCACATGGGGTGGGACGGGTCATTTCCGTGACCGGCTATCCCGAGATCGAGGCGCGCCCGGTCGCGGTGCCGGCCGATCCATCTTCGGCGGCCTTCCCGATGGTGGCCGCGCTCATTACCGCGGGGTCAGACATCACACTTACGCAGGTCGGCATGAACCCCTTGCGCGCCGGGCTTATCGTTAGCCTGCGCGAGATGGGGGCGAAGATCGAAACGGCGGCGGAGGGCGAAGACGGCGGCGAGCCGGTCGCGGACATCACGGTTCGCGCCAGCGCGCTACGAGGCATTACCGTGCCGGCCGGCCGTGCCCCGTCGATGATCGACGAGTATCCCGCCCTGGCCGTCGCGGCCGCCTTCGCCCAAGGCACGACCGTGCTCGAGGGGCTGGGCGAGCTGCGGGTCAAGGAGAGCGACCGCCTCGCCGCCATCGCGCGCGGCCTTACCGCCTGCGGCGCCCAGGTCGAGGAGGGCGAGGCGAGCCTTGCGATTCATGGTCTCGGCGCCGCGCCGCGCGGGCTTGCCGAGGACGCGCCGCCGATCGAAACCCACGGCGATCACCGCATCGCGATGGCGTTCCTTACCCTGGGCGCCGGCGCGCAGGCCCCCGTCACGGTCGATGGCGCCGACATGATCGCCACCAGCTTTCCGGACTTTCCGGGCTTCATGAATGCACTCGGCGCGGATATTGCCGAAGACAACGAGCCCAGCAAGACGCCGGCGCGAAAGGCCCGCCCATGATCGTCGCGATCGACGGGCCGGCGGCCGCCGGCAAGGGCACGCTGGCCCGCCGCCTGGCGCTGGCGCTGGGCTTGGCCTATCTCGACACGGGCGCGCTTTACCGGGCCGTGGGCCTCATGGTGCTGCGCGGCGGCGGCGATCCAGGCGACGCGCCGAGCGCGGTCGAAGCCGCCGAAAACCTCGACCGGTCCATTCTCGATCACCCCGATCTGCGCGGCGACGCGGCCGCCGGGGCCGCCTCGAAGGTCGCCGCGATCCCCGAAGTGCGCCAAGTGCTGCTGGCCTTTCAGCGCAGCTTCGCCGCCAGTCCGCCGCCCGGCAAGAAAGGCGCGGCGCTCGACGGCCGCGACATCGGCACCGTGGTCTGCCCGGACGCCGACGTGAAGCTGTTCATCACCGCTAGCGCCGAAGCGCGGGCCGAGCGCCGCCTCAAGGAGTTGCAGGCGCGCGGGATCGAAGCTATATACGCGACCGTCTTGCAAGACATGAAGGAGCGCGACGCCCGCGACCAGGCGCGGACCGTGGCGCCGTTGGTCCCGGCGGAGGATGCCCACATCCTCGACACCACGGACCTCGACGTCGACGAAGCGTTCGAACAAGCCCTGGCGATCGTCGATCCAAGCACGGCGCGCGACCGGTCCTCCTGACGACCGATCTCGCGCTAGGGCGAGGTGTTTTCGCCCATTTGCCGTATTCGCCGCCTGCCCCTGTTTGGCGGCTTTACCTATGGCATTTTGTGCCGGGACGCCCCATCTTACGCCCATTCGCCCGGTTTATGGGTATAAGGGGCGCGATGAGGGGGCGTCACAAGTTGGCGGCATCGCCGGGCGTCAAACTCCCGATCGTCTTGCACTCGACCCTAAGTCCCCAATGAGGGGCCCTGAATGACGGCAAAGACCGCCGGAACCAACCGGCTGGCCGGAAAATCGTGAATTTGAGGAAGGACGCAAAAAGGCACACATGGCAAACACAAGCATGGAAACCGCCGGCGCGGTTAAGGAAGATTTCGCAGCCCTGCTCGAGGAATCCCTCGGCACCACCAAGAACTTCGAAGGCCAGGTGGTCAAAGGCCGGGTTATCGCGATCGACAACGACATAGCGCTGGTCGATGTCGGCCTGAAATCTGAAGGCCGCATCCCGCTTAAGGAATTCTCGGTACAGGGCGGTGAGCCCGAAATCGGCGTCGGCGACGAAGTTGAAGTGTTCGTCGAACGGATGGAAAACCAACAGGGCGAATCGGTGCTGAGCCGCGAGAAGGCGCGCCGCGAGGAAGCCTGGACCCAGCTTGAACAAGCTTTCAAGGACACCAAGCGCGTCACCGGCGTGATCTTCGGCCGCGTCAAGGGCGGCTTCACCGTCGACCTCTCCGGCGCCGTGGCCTTCCTGCCCGGCAGCCAGGTCGACATCCGCCCGGTGCGCGACGTATCGCCCCTCATGGGCACGCCGCAGCCCTTCCAGATCCTGAAGATGGACCGCCAACGCGGCAACATCGTGGTCTCGCGGCGGGCCGTGCTCGAAGAGACCCGTGCCGAGGCGCGGACCGAGCTCGTCGCCAATCTCAAGGAGGGCCAGGTCCTCCAAGGCGTGGTCAAGAACATCACCGACTACGGCGCCTTCGTCGACCTCGGCGGCATCGACGGGCTGCTCCACGTCACCGACATCTCGTGGAAGCGGGTCAACCATCCGAGCGACGCGCTGCAAATCGGCCAGACCGTCGACGTGCAGGTGATCCGCTTCAACCCGGAGACCCAGCGCATCTCGCTCGGCATGAAGCAGCTCGAGGCCGATCCCTGGGACGGCGTAGTCGCCAAATATCCGGTGCGCACCAAGCTCAAGGGCCGCGTCACCAACATCACCGATTACGGCGCCTTCGTGGAGCTGGAGCCGGGTGTCGAGGGTCTCGTCCACGTCTCGGAGATGTCTTGGACCAAGAAGAACGTGCATCCCGGCAAGATCGTCTCGACCAGTCAGGAGGTCGAGGTGATGGTGCTGGATGTCGACCCGCAGCGCCGCCGCATTTCGCTGGGCCTCAAGCAGTGTCTCGACAATCCCTGGGAAGCCTTCGCGGCAATGTACCCCTCGGGTAGCCAGATGGAAGGCGAGGTCAAGAACATCACCGAGTTCGGGCTCTTCGTCGGCCTGCCGGGCGATATCGACGGCATGGTGCACATGTCCGACATCGCCTGGGGCAAGCCCGGCGAGGAGGCCATCGCCGGCTACGACAAGGGCGTCCAGGTGAAGTTCAAGGTGCTCGACATCGACACCGACAAAGAACGCATCAGTCTCGGTATCAAGCAGCTGACCGACGATCCCTTCGCCGGCGCGGCGGCCGAGATCAAGAAGGGCGACATCGTCACCTGCACCGTGAAGGCGGTCACCACCGGCGGCATCGAGGTCACCGTCAACGACTCGCTCGACGGCTTCATTCGCAAGGCCGAGCTCGGCCGCGAACGCTCCGAGCAGCGGCCCGACCGTTTCGCCGTCGGCGAGAAGGTTGACGCCAAGGTAACCGCGGTCGACGCCAAGTCTCGCAAGCTCACGCTGTCGATCAAGGCCCGCGAGCTTGACGAGGACAAGCAGGCATTGAAGCAGTTCGGCTCTTCCGACAGCGGCGCATCGCTCGGCGATATCCTCGGCGCTGCGTTCGACAAGGCCAAGGAGAAGTCGAGCAAGGACGACGAGGACGAGGCCGAGGCGCCGGCTGCCGCGGAGGAAGCGGCGGCTCCGGCCGAGGAGGCGGCTCCGGTCGAGGAGGCGGCTGCCCCCGAGGAGGCGGCTCCGGCCGAGGAGGCCCCTCAGCCCGAAGAGGCGGCGGCTGAGGACGGAGCCGAGGCGGCGGACGAAAAGCCGGCGAAGAAGCCCGCGGCCAAGAAGGCGGCCGCGAAAAAGCCCGCGGCAAAGAAGCCGGCGGCCAAAAAGCCAGCCGCCAAGAAGACCACCGCCAAGGCCAAGAAGGACGCTGACGACTAGGCGCCGAAGCTCAAAGACCGACGCACAACCGTCGGTTATTATTGTCGCGACACTGTGCCGGGCGCGCCGCCGAGAGGCTGGGCGCCCGGTTCGGTTATCGGCGCGAGCGCGGACCAGGGCGCTTCCGCCGGTTGCGCTGCGTGCCGGAGGCCGCCGGGACGGGGTCGGTCGGGCAATGCAACACCATCCAAAAAATGGTTTTTTCTGAACAGCTTACCCTTGACGACCCCCATGGCCTCTGGCAACCTTGCCGGCGCTGAAAGACCGGGGGTTGAACAACGGTCGGGGCGCCATAGGGCGCTTGGCTGCGGGGTATCAGGCACACGTCAGACGTTTCTGTGTCATCCCTGGATCGGTGAGCGCTCCGGCGTTTGAGGGCACGGACTTGCCGTCGCCCGCTGCGTGGGGACCGGCAGCCGGGAACTGTTGTTGAATATGCCGGTAAGGGTGTGCCGGTAAGAGTGTCTGGGATCGAATAGCGTAGTGCCGGACGAGTGCTGAAGACGGGTGGGGTCGGAACGGGTCAATCGAGCACCATGACGAAATCGGAATTGATACAACGTCTGATGGAGCGGAACGCTCATCTGTTCGCCGGCGAGCGGCGGCTCTACCAACGCGACGCCGAGCGCGTGGTCGGCACGGTGTTCGCGGAGATCGCAGCGGCGCTCGAACGCGGCGACCGGGTCGAGTTGCGCGGCTTCGGCGCCTTCTCGGTCAAGCGGCGGGACGCGCGCGTGGGCCGCAATCCGCGAACCGGCGAGACGGTCAATGTCGAGGCCAAGCACGTTCCCTATTTCAAGACCGGCAAGGAGCTGCGCGAGCGCCTCAACGGCAAGGGCTAATCGCGCTGCGACAGTGCAAGCGGGTGCCGCCTTGCCGGCCCCACCAAACGCCGCCGGAATGACCGCCGGGCTTTTGCCATGAAACCCATGAAGCTGATCGGCTGGGGCATTCTCGTCGTCGTGGCGCTGATCGCGGTCGTCTTCGCGATCCATAACCACGGCGCGCAAACCGTTAATTTCTGGCCACTTCCCTATGCGCTTAGCGCGCCGCTCTACGCCGTGGTCATCACTGCGCTGGCGGCCGGCTTCGTGCTCGGGGCGATCGCGAGCTGGGTGGGCGGCCGGGGCTGGCGAAAGCTGGCGCGGCAGCGCAGGCGCGAGAACGATGCGCTGATGCGCGAGCTCGACGGCTTCAAGGCGAAGGAGCGCGAGCGGGCTCTGGCCGCGCCCGGCGGCCCTTCCGGCGAGGCGGCGGCGCCGTCGCGCGCGCTCGTCGGCAAGGGCGGCTGAGAAGCCCGCCGGCGATGCGGATCGTGGACGGCGAGGCGCTTGCAGAGCTGCTCGATGACCGCGCGCTGATCGAGGCGCTGCGTGCAATGTTCGCCGCCGGCTGCGAAGTTCCGGCGCGCCACCACCACTCCATTGCTCAACCGGGCGCCGATGCGACGCTGTTGCTGATGCCGGCCTGGGAGAGCGCCGCGGCGGGCGCCGACGGAAAGGCTGCCGACGACCATGACGGCGACAGTCCGGGAGGGGTGCTCGGCGTCAAGATCGTCACCGTCTTTCCGGGCAATGGCGCAAAAGGCTTGCCCGCGGTGATGGGCAACTACATGCTGCTCGACGGCACGACGGGAACGCCGCTCGCGTTGCTCGACGGTCAGGCGTTGACCGTTCGGCGCACCGCGGCAGCCTCCGCGCTTGCCGCCGATTATCTGGCGCGCAGCGATGCGCGCGTGCTGACAATGGTGGGCACCGGCGCGCTTGCGCCGCACCTGATCCGGGCCCATGCCACGGTACGGCCGATCGAAGAGGTTTGGATTTGGGGTCGGACACACGAAAAGGCGCGCGCACTTGCCGAAGCACTGAACGGCGCGTTGGAAGATTTGCCGAAGGGCGGAAAGATCATTGTGCAAGCAACAGATGACCTTGAGCGTGCGGTGCGGAGCGCCGACGTGATCTCTTGCGCGACGCTGTCTGCTGAACCGCTGGTCGCGGGCGATTGGCTCAAGCCCGGCCAGCACCTCGATCTTGTCGGCGGCTTCACCCCGGCGATGCGCGAAACCGATGACGCGGCAATTGCGCGCGCGAGGGTTTATGTCGACACACGCGCCGGAGCGATGAGCGAGGCAGGTGACATCGTCCAGCCGCTGCGCTCCGGCACGCTGCGCGAGGAGGCGATCGCGGGCGACCTCTTCGAGCTCACACGGGAACAGGCCGCGGGCCGCGGCGGGCCGGACGAGATCACGCTGTTCAAGTCGGTCGGCACCGCGCTCGAGGATCTGGCGGCGGCGAAACTGGCGATGGCGGGCCTCGACGCATGACCGAGATCTATTGCGCCATTGATACGCCCGACCTCGCGGCCGCCGAACGGCTCGCGGGCGATCTTGCCGGCACGGTCGACGGGATCAAGCTGGGCCTGGAGTTCTTCGTCGCCAACGGTCCCGCCGGCATCGAGCGGCTCGCACGCAAGGGCCTGCCGATCTTCCTCGACTTGAAGCTGCACGACATTCCGAACACTGTCGCGGGCGCCGTGCGCGCGCTCATGCCGCTCGGCCCCCGCATTCTCACCGTTCATGCCGGCGGCGGCCGGGCGATGCTCGAGGCGGCGGTGGAGGCCACAGCGGATGCCGCCGGCAGCCGAACCCGCATCGTCGGCGTCACGGTACTGACCAGCCTCGACGACGACGATCTGGGACGCATGGGCTGGGCGGAGGGAGCACAAGCGACGGTGGCGCGGCTGGCGCAGGAAGCAAAATCCGGAGGCCTCGACGGCATCGTCTGCTCGCCGCGCGAAGCGGCGGCGATGCGGGCGGAGTTTGGCTCCGATTTCTTCCTGGTCGTGCCCGGCATCCGTCCCGCCTGGGCGGCGGCGGGCGATCAGAAGCGCGTGACCACGCCGGCCGAGGCCGCCGCCGCGGGCGCCGACGTGCTGGTGATCGGCCGGCCCATCACCGGCGCGGAGCGGCCAGCCGAAGCTGCACAACGGATCGCGGCGGAGCTTGCGGCATGAAGCCCCTCGTCAAAATATGCGGCATCACCCATTCGGCAGCGCTGGGGGCGGCGATCGAGAGCGGCGCCGATTTCGTCGGTTTCATCTTCTACCCGGCCTCCCCGCGCTACGTGGCGCCGGGCCGCGCCAACGCGCTGGGTGTCGCCACGCCGCCGGAGATCAAACGCGTCGGCGTGTTCGTCGATCCGGCCGACGCCGTGCTGGCCCAGACGCTGGACCGCGTGCGGCTCGACTTCCTTCAGCTTCACGGACACGAGACCCCCGAGCGGGTCGCCGCGATCAAGCAGCGGTTCGGCCTGCCGGTGATCAAGTCGGTCGCCGTATCCTGTGCGCACGACGTCGACGGCGCCGGCGATTTTACCGACACGGCCGACTGGCTGTTGTTCGACGCCAAGCCGCCGCGCCGCGCCGATGCCTTGCCGGGCGGCAATGCGGTCAGCTTCGACTGGACGCTGCTGACTGGGCGCGGCTGGTCGGTGCCGCATCTCATCTCGGGCGGGCTCGACGCCGCCAACGTAAGCGCGGCGCTGGCATCGACCGAAGCCCGCGGAGCGGATGTGTCCTCGGGCGTGGAACATGCGCCGGGCGACAAGGATCCGGAAAAGATCGCCGCCTTCCTCAGGGCAGCGCGCGGCGCGAATTCGGCCTAGGCCGGCAAGCCCGATGAGCAACGTCAACACATACAAGGGCGGCCCCGACGAACGGGGTCATTTCGGCATTTTCGGCGGGCGCTATCTGCCGGAGACGTTGATGCCGCTGGTGCTCTCGGTTGAAGCGGCCTATGAGGCCGCCAAGGCTGATCCGAGCTTCCAGGCCGAGCTCGACGACCGCCTCAAGCACTATGTCGGCCGGCCGAGCGCGTTTTACTTCGCCGAGCGGCTGACGGACATGCTGGGCGGCCCGAAGATCTACTTCAAGCGCGACGAGCTCAACCACACTGGCTCGCACAAGATCAACAACTGCCTGGGCCAGGCGCTGGTGGCGCGGCGCATGGGCAAGACGCGCCTGATTGCCGAGACCGGCGCGGGCCAACACGGCGTGGCAACCGCCACAGTCGCCGCGCTCTTCGGCCTGCCCTGCACCGTCTACATGGGCGAGGTCGATATCGCCCGCCAGGCGCCGAATGTCTTCCGCATGAAGCTGCTGGGCGCGGAGGTCACGCCCGTCACCTCGGGCTCGCGCACCCTGAAGGACGCCATGAACGAGGCGCTGCGCGACTGGGTGAGCCATGTCGACAACACCTTCTACGTGATCGGCACGGTCGCTGGCCCACATCCCTATCCCGCCATGGTGCGCGACTTCCAATCGGTGATCGGCCACGAAGTGCGCACGCAATGCGAGGCCGCCGAGGGACGCCTGCCGGATGTCCTGGTCGCCTGCATCGGCGGCGGCTCTAACGCGATGGGGCTGTTTCATCCGTTTCTCGACGACCCCGACGTGCGCCTCATCGGCGTCGAGGCGGCCGGGCGCGGGGTCGAGACGGGCGAGCACGCAGCATCGCTCGCGGGCGGACGGCCCGGCGTGCTGCACGGCAACCGCACATATTTGCTGCAGGACGACGACGGCCAGATCACCGAGGCGCATTCGATTTCGGCCGGGCTCGACTATCCCGGGATTGGGCCCGAGCACGCCTGGCTGCACGAAAGCGGCCGCGTCGAATATGTCGCCGAGACCGACGAAGCGGCGCTCGAAGCCTTCCAGCTCTGCGCCAAGACCGAGGGCATCATCCCGGCGCTGGAGCCGGCGCATGCGCTCGCCCATGTCTGCCGTATTGCGGGCTCGCTCTCATCCGACGACGTGTTGGTGATGAACATGTGCGGGCGCGGCGACAAGGATGTCTTCACCGTCGCCGATGCGCTGGGAGTCTCCTTGTGAATTCGGGTGATCTTGGTATGCGCGGATCATGAGTAAGTCGGGAAAACCCGACCGGATCGCCGTTCGTTTCGCAGCGCTGAAGGCAAAAAACCGCGCGGCACTCATTGCCTTCGTGACGGCGGGCGATCCTGATGACGCGGCCGCGCGCGGCATTCTGAGTGCCTTACCGCGCGCCGGCGCCGACATCGTCGAGCTCGGAATGCCGTTCTCCGATCCGGTCGCCGACGGGCCGGCGATCCAGTTGGCCTCCGAACGTGCGCTCGCCAGCGGAGCGACCATGCGCAAGACGCTGGCGATGGTGCGCGACTTTCGCGCGGACGACAGTGAGACGCCGATCGTGCTGATGGGCTATTTTAACCCGATCTATAGCTATGGCGCCGAGACTTTCGCGGATGACGCGGCGGCCGCGGGTGTCGACGGGCTGATCATCGTCGATCTGCCGCCAGAGGAGGAAGATGATCTGCGGCCCTTCGCCGAGGCGGCCGGAATCCATCTGGTGCGGCTGGTGACGCCGACCACCGACGAGGCGCGGCTGGCAATGATCCTCCAGGGCGCCGGCGGGTTCGTCTACCATGTCGCCGTGGCCGGCATCACCGGCACCAGGGCGGCCGGGATCGACGAGCTGAGCGCCGCCTTGGCGGCGGTGCGCCGGCACACCACATTGCCAGTGGCGGTCGGTTTCGGGATCAGAACGCCGGAGCAGGCCGCAGCCGTGGCACAGGTCGCCGACGCGGCGGTGGTCGGTTCGGCGATTGTCGAGCGGATCGCCGGCGGATTGCGCGAGGATGGGCGCGCAGGGCCGGAACTGATCGACAGCGTCGCGCAATGCGTGGGCGCGCTGGCGGACGCCGTGCACGGCGCGCGCGGCGGCTGAAGGGCAGGAGGAACGAACCAAATGACGGGCACCGCATCATGAGCTGGCTCACCAACATCGTCCGGCCGCGTATCCGCAAGCTGGTCGACCGCGAGGTTCCGGACAATCTGTGGGTGAAATGCCCCGCCTGCGATCAGATGATCTTCCACCGCGAGCTGGAAGCCAACTTGCTGGTCTGCCCGCACTGCAATCATCACATGCGCCTGAGCGTGAAGAAGCGGCTGGCGGCGCTGTTCGATGGAACCGAATACCAAACCATCGAGCTGCCCGGATCCATCGTCGACCCCCTGAAATTCCGCGACCGCAAGCGCTACGCCGACCGTCTGCGCGAGGCCCAGGCCGCGACCGAGAACAGCGATGCGATCGTCGTCGCGCATGGCAAGCTTGGCGGATTGCCGTTGGTCGTCGCCGCGCTCGATTTCGAGTTCATGGCCGGCTCCATGGGCATCGCCGTGGGTGAGGGCTTTATCGCCGCCGCGCGTCTCGCCGTGCTGCAGGAAGCGCCGCTGCTGGTCATTCCCGCCTCGGGCGGCGCACGCATGCAGGAGGGCATTCTGTCGCTCATGCAGATGCCGCGCACGGTGATCGCGGTCGAAGAAGTGCGCGAGGCGGAGCTGCCCTATCTCGTGCTGCTGACCGATCCGACGACGGGCGGCGTTTCGGCTTCCTTCGCGATGCTCGGCGACATCGCCATCGCCGAGCCGGGCGCGGTGATCGGATTCGCCGGCCGGCGCGTTATCGAAGAGACGATCCGCGAGCAGCTTCCCGATGACTTCCAGCGCGCCGAGCATCTCTTCGATCACGGCATGGTCGACATGGTAGTGCCGCGCCACGAGCTGCGCGAGACGCTGATCCGCGTGCTGCGCCTGTTGCGCCAGCCGCGGCCGTCGGCCGAAATCCTTGCCCTGCCGCGAGGCGACGATGCGGGCGAAGACGACAATGCCCAGGCTCCCGTGGAGGCGCTGGCGGATCCGGCGAGCGATCTCCCGCCGCAGGAAAAGGGCGACGGCGGCGAAGAGCCCCGCGCCAAGGACTGAAATCACAAGCGCTGACCGCGCCACCGCTAGGCTCGACGCGGCGCTGGCGCGCGTCCAGAGCCTGCATCCGCGCGTCATCGATCTCTCGCTCGGCCGTATCGAACGCCTGCTGGCGGCGCTGGGCAACCCCGAGCGCGCGCTGCCGCCGGTGGTCCATATCGCTGGGACCAACGGCAAGGGCTCCACGCTCGCCTTCCTGCGTGCCATGCTCGAAGCTGCCGACTACGCGGTGCACCTCTACACCTCGCCCCATCTCGTCCGCTTCAACGAGCGCATCGTGGTGGCGGGCGAGGAGATCGGCGACGCGGCGCTGCTCGCCCTCCTCGACGAATGCGAGGCGGCGAATGACGGCGAGGTGATTACCTTCTTCGAGTTCACCACGGCGGCAGCCTATCTCGCCTTCGCGCGCGCGCCGGCCGATATCCTGTTGCTCGAAACGGGATTGGGCGGGCGACTCGATGCAACCAATGTGATCGACGCCCCCGCGCTCACGGCAATCACGCCGGTCAGCCTCGACCATCAGGGCTTTCTCGGCGGCGACCTCGGCGGCATCGCGGCGGAGAAAGCCGGGATCCTGAAGACCGGTGTCACCGGCGTCGTTTCCATACAACCCGTACCGGCGATGAATGCGATCACGGCGCGGGCGGCCGAGATCGACGCGCCGCTCTATCGCGAAGGCACCGACTGGCAGCTCGAGGCGATCGCGGACGGGTTTCGTTTCAGCGGGAGGGGAGGCGCCCTGACCCTGCCTCGACCTCAATTGGAGGGCGCCCATCAACTCGCCAATGCGGGATTGGCGCTTGCCTGCCTGGACAACCTGCCGGGCTTTGCCGTCGACGCCGCCGCAAGGGCGCAGGGGATAGCGGGCGCGCGCTGGCCGGCGCGCCTGCAGCGCCTGAGCGTAGGACCGCTCGTACAAGCGCTGCCGCCGGGCTGGGAGCTTTGGCTCGATGGCGGTCACAACGCCGCAGCCGGGCGGGCACTAGCCGATTGGGCCGACGGGCCGGGCGACGGGCTGGGCGACGGCCGCCCGCTCCACCTGGTCATGGCGATGCTGGAGACCAAGGACCCATCCGCCTTCCTCGAAGCTCTGGCGCTGCAGGCGACGTCTCTGCGGGCCCTCGCACCCCCCGGCGAGCACGCCTACCTCCCCGCCGAAAAGTTGGCCGCGATCGGCCGCGCGCTGGAGCTCGACGCGGCGACCGCGCCGGACCTGTTAAGCGCGCTGCGGGACGTCGCGCGTCTTGAAGGACCGGCCCGCGTGCTGATCTGCGGCTCGCTTTACCTGGCGGGTGAGGTGCTGGCGCAGAACCGCTGATATTGCGGAGTGTGTCAAATGAACGGCACCAACGCCGTCATCCCGTGCGCGCCGCAGCACGCCAGTGATGCGGTGCAGACACGGGATCCACTTGGCTCCGCTGGAAGATCGTAAGGGCCCCGGATCAGCGAAGCCGCACTGCCTGCTGCATCGCATCCGGGGTGACGGGTGAGATCAAACACTCACCGGGCTAAACCCAAACGCACGAAACCCCGCCACGGGGGCGGGGCTTCGGAGAAAACCTTGGATCTGTTTCCGGGCGTTTACGCCGCGGCGTCCTGCAAGACCGACTCGACCCATTCGTAGAGTTTTGACTTGGGCAGCGTGCCGACCTTCTGCGCGGCCACCTGGCCGTCCTTGAACAGGAGCAGGGTCGGGATGCCGCGCACATTGTACTTCTGCGGCGTACCCGGATTCTCATCGATGTTGAGCTTGGCGACCGTCACCTTGTCGCCCAGATCAGTGGCCAGATCGTCGAGCGCCGGTGCGATCTGCTTGCAGGGCCCACACCACTCGGCCCAGAAATCGACCAGGACTGGTTGCTCCGACTTCAAAACGTCGTCTTCAAACGAGCTGTCGGTAACCTTCGTCGTGCTCATGTCTTTCCCCTAGATGCCGGGCGACGGGACGACCGCCGCGAAACGTCATGCGAATCTAGGAAGCTAATTATGGCAGGTCAAGGCGCGAACGAGCCCCCTGTCGATAACCTTCAGAAGCCTTTGAAATCGCGGCTTTTTAGGTTCAGGACGCATGGCCGTCGAGGGCGCCATCGGGCAGGATCATTAACCTTGGGCCGTCTGTCCAGAGCAATGCGGCTCGAACCGGGCGGCCCGGATAGACCTTACGTAACACTGCCCGATAGGCCGCCATCTGGCGAAGATAGAGCGGCGCGACGCCCTCGATATCGAGTGGCGGCGGGCGGTTGGTCTTGTAGTCGAGGATGGTGACGGCCTCGTCGGTAACACACAGCCGGTCGACCTGGCCAGAGATCACCTGCTCGCCAATGACGCCGGTGACCGGCACTTCCGCGGCCGAGCCCGGCCCGAAAAGCACGGCGTGCTCCGGCGCTTCAAGGACGGCCATGGTCTCCGACAAAAGCGCATCGCGCGCCGCTTCGTCGAGCCCATGGCTCGGCCGGGCAAGGAAGCGCCGCGCCGCGCCCGCGCGCTTGCCGGCCGGCAACTCCGGCAGCGACTGCAGCAGGCGATGAATGATGAGGCCGCGACGAAAGCGGACCCCGTCATCCTCGCCCAAAGGCGTGCGCACGGGCGGATCATCCTCGCCGGGCCGCGACGGGGCGAAGGGCCGCGGCGGTACCGGCTCCGGCCCGGGATCATGCGATGCCCAAGCGGGTAGTGGCGCCGGCGCGGCGGTTGCCGTCTCGGGCGGCTCCGGCGGCTGCGGCGTGCCCGAAACGATGCAGCGGCCTTCGCCTGCCCAACCGCCGCCGAAATCG
>Ga0209633_10003874_pt1 | contig 13654 bp, 10 predicted proteins | sample Cruoilmetagenom1_FD_187290 | JGI IMG/M metagenome (GOLD analysis project Ga0209633, IMG submission 187290) | Oil polluted marine microbial communities from Coal Oil Point, Santa Barbara, California, USA - Sample 1 (SPAdes) (version 2) | ecosystem: Environmental > Aquatic > Marine > Oil seeps ... | reverse complement strand
GCCTCGGGCGGCCTGCCAGTGCCCGACCTCGCCATCGGCGCGGCGAGCCTCGAACAGCTCGAGCCGGTGCGCTGCGAGCGCGACGATTTCAGCGCGCTTACCATGGCGGACGGCGCGCCGGTCGACGATGCGTTCAAGGCGCGCCGGCGCGACCGGTTGCTGGCGCTGCTGGACGAGTGCCGCCCCGACGCATTGATCGTGGAGATGTTTCCCTTCGGACGGCGCCAGATGCGCTTTGAGCTGCTGCCGCTGCTGGAGCGCGCGCGCGCGATGACGCCGCCCCCCCTCATCGTCTCGTCGGTCCGCGACATCCTGCAGACCGGCCGCAAGCCCGAGCGCGTCGCCGAAGCCGCCGACTGGGCGCAAACCCTGTTCGACCGCATCCTGGTGCATGGCGACCCGAAGCTCGCGCGGTTCGAGGAGACCTTTCCGCCCGCCGCGCGCTTTGCCGGCCGCCTGCATTACACCGGCTATCTCGCCCCAGAGCCGCCCTCGGCGGTAAGGCCGGGCGATCCGGGCTGGGACGAGGTGGTGGTCTCCGCCGGCGGCGGCGCGGTGGGGGAGGCACTGATGCGCGCCGCGATCGAGGCGCGGGCGATAAGCCGGCTTTCCGGCAAGACCTGGCGCCTCCTCACCGGCCAGGCAATCGAGCCGCAGGCGCGCGCCGCGCTCGATCGTGCCGCGGCGGCCGCCGGCGGCGGGATTGTGGTCGAAGCGTCGCGCGCCGATTTCCTGCGCCTGCTTGCCGCCTGCGCCGTCTCGGTCAGTCAGGGCGGCTACAATACCGTCGCCGACATCCTGAGCGCCGGAGCCAGAGCAGTGATCGTTCCCTTCGCAGCCAGCGGCGAAACCGAGCAGACGTTGCGCGCCGAACGGCTGGCCGCGCGCGGCCGCGCCGTCATGCTCGCCGAGGACGCACTCGACCCGGCAAGCCTCAGCCACGCAATCGATGCCGCGGCAAGGACCGCGCCGGGCCGCTCGCCGGTCGACCTTGGCGGCGCCAACGCCAGCCTCCAACTGCTCGGCGACTGGCTCGGTTTGCATGATGATGATCATGGCTAATCCATGACCGGCTGGAACGATCTCGAGGCCGAGCTCGATGCCTGGGGCGAGGCCGGGTTGAGTGCGACTTTCTGGTGGCGCGACGATGACGCAGTGGCGCCGAGCGCGCCTCTCGACCGCCTGCTCGAGACGGCGGGCGGGACCGGCGTGCCGGTGGCGCTCGCAGTAATCCCGAAGAATGCCGAGCCGGCCCTCGCCGCGCGGCTCGACGAGAGCGGCGCTGCGGTCGGCGTGCTCCAGCATGGCTACGCCCATGCGAACCATGCCGGCACGGGCGACAAGAAGATCGAGCTCGGCCGCGAGCGCCCAGCGGAGATCGTCATCGCCGAACTCGCCGTCGGCTGGGAGCGGCTGGAAAAACTGTTCGCCGCCCGCGCCCTGCCCGTCATGGTGCCGCCCTGGAACCGGATCGCCCCGCATATTGTTCCGATGCTGCCGGAGATGGGCTATCGCGGGCTCTCCACCTTCGAGCCGCGAGGCCGCGCCGAGGCGGTGCGCGGGCTTGCCCAGGTCAACGCGCATATCGATGTGATCGACTGGCACGGCGACCGCGATTTCGTCGGCACTGAGGCCGCGCTTGGCGCTGCCCTGGAGCACCTTGCGGCGCGGCGCACCGGTATGGCCGATCGCGACGAGCCGACCGGCTTGTTGACCCACCACCTTGCCCATGACGCGCCGGCCGACGCCTTCGTGGCCGCGTTCGTCGGCCGCACCCGCGCGCATGCCGCCGCGCGCTGGCTGCAGGCCGATGCGGTCTTTGCGGGCCGCATGCCGGCCGGAAGTGCGGGCCTATGAGTTCGGCCATGAATTCTGCCGGGGCCAGCCATCGCCGCTATCGCTATCCGTGGTCCGAGCTGCGCGGTGACTACCTGCGCGCGGGTTTCGGGATCGCCCTCACTGGACTGCCGCTCATCGCGACCTGGGGCGAGCTCTATGCCGGGCTGGTCCTGGGGGCGCTGATGGGCCTTTTCGCGTTCTTTGGCTTGCGCACGGCGCTCCGGCAGGCCAGCGTCTATGAGGTCGGCGACGAGGCGATCGCACGCAACGGTTGGTCGATTTTGAGGGCCGGCCGCGCTAGTCTTGCCTGGCGCAAGGTCGAGCGGGTCAAGCTTGCCTTTTACTCAACACGCCGCGACCGCTCGAAAGGGTGGATGCATCTGACGATCAGCGGAGGGAGGCACAAGCTTGGCATCGATTCGATCATCGAAGGCTTTGACGACATCGCCGCCCGCAGCGCCGCTGCCGCGGCAGCGAACGGCATTGCCCTGTCGGATGCAACGCTGCGCAATTTCGCCGCCCTCGGCTTCGTCATCGAACACCAGGACGGCCGCGCCGTGAGCGCAAGCCGGGGGAGCGTGTTGTGAGCGATCTGCTGACCGTCCGGGACCTGAAGGTCCATTTCGACGTCCATGGCGGCATCCTGGAGGCCGTGCGCGGCATCAGTTTCCGGGTCCGCGCAGGCTCGACCGTCGCCCTTGTGGGTGAGTCTGGATCCGGTAAAACCGTTGTTTCCCAAGCTATAATGGGAATTCTGCCCAACGTCGCCAGAATCGCGGGCGGGGAAATCCTGTTCCATGACCCAGAGCGGCCGGGGACGGTGATCGACATCGCGCGCCTGCGGCCCGACGGCAATGACATGCGCGCCATCAGGGGCGGCCGCATCTCGATCATCTTCCAGGAACCAATGACCTCGCTGTCGCCGCTGCACACGATCGGCGACCAGATCGGCGAGGCACTTGCGCTGCACGAGACGGTCGACAAGAAGACCTGCGCGGCGCGCACGCAGGAGATGCTGCGCCTAGTCGGTTTCCCCGACCCGGGCAAGGCGCTACGCACTTATCCTTTTGAGCTTTCCGGTGGTCTTCGCCAACGCGCGATGATCGCGATGGCGCTGATCTGCCGGCCGGCACTGCTCATCGCCGATGAGCCGACCACCGCGCTCGACGTCACCATCCAGGCGCAGATCCTGAAGCTGATCAACGACCTGCAGCGCGAATTCAACATGGCGGTCCTCATCATCACCCACGATCTGGGGGTGGTCGCCAATGTCGCCGAAGAAGTCGTGGTCATGTATCACGGCAACATCATGGAGCGCGGCACGGTTGAGGACATCTTCACCCGCCCGTCGCATCCCTACCTCAACGGCCTGCTGCGCGCGGTACCCCGCTTCAACATGGCCAAGGACGAAAAGCTGGTTCCGCTGCGCGCCATCGAGCACGGAAGCGGCGACATGCTGGTCAAGCGCGAGCCCTGGCCGGAAGGCGCCGATGCGGCGGGACCGCTTCTGCGCGTCCGCGACATTCGAAAATCGTTTCAGATCCGCAAGTCCGGCTGGTTCGGGGGCGGCGGCGCCGACGCCAAGGTCCACGCGGTCAGCGGCGTCGGTTTCGATCTCAAACGCGGCGACTGCTTGGGCCTGGTCGGCGAGAGCGGCTGCGGCAAGACCACGCTGTCCAAGATCCTGATGCGGGCCTTCGCGCCGGACCAAGGCGCCATCACGTTCAACGACCGCGGCGCGCCGGTCGATCTCCTGGCGCTCAAGGGCGATCCGCTGATCAAGTTCCGGCCCAAGATGCAGTTCATGTTCCAGGACCCGTTCAGCTCGCTCAACCCGCGCATGACGGTCTTCGACATCGTCTCCGAGCCGCTGGTGATCCACCGGGTCGGCACGCCGGAAAGCCGGCGCAACATGGTGCGTGAGCTGATGCGGCTGGTCGGCCTCGATATACGCTTCCTCAACCGCTATCCGCACAGCTTTTCCGGCGGTCAGCGTCAGCGCATCGGAATCGCCCGCGCGCTGGCCCTCAAGCCCGAGCTGCTGATTTGCGACGAGCCGGTCTCCGCGCTCGACGTCTCGATCCAGGCGCAGATCCTGAACCTGCTGAAGGAGCTGCAATCCGAGCTCGACCTCACCTATTTGTTCATCTCACACAACCTCGCCGTGGTGCACTACATCGCCGAGCGGATCATGGTGATGTGCGCCGGGCGCATTGTGGAGAGCGCGCCCAAGGAGCTGTTGTTCAAGGACCCCCGCCACCCCTACACCAAGGCGCTGCTCACCGCCGTGCCCGATCCCGATCTCACGCGCAAGCTCGACTTCGCGGCGCTGATGGAGGGCAAGGCGTCGATCCCGTCGGCCTGGCCGGCGCCCTTCACCATCACCGATACCAACAACACCGCGCTGATCGATTTGGGCGATGGCCATTTCGTGCGCGCGAGCGTGAACGCCGACGCCAAGGAGATCGCCGCATGAGACGAAGCCTTGCGCTCGCCGCAGCCTTGATCCCAGCCGCCGCCCTGTTGCCGTTATCCGCTTCCGCCCAGGCTTTAAAGCTGATTGAGACGCCTTATTTCGGCCATTCGGTCGGGTCGAGGGCGCTGCCACCGGTCGCCCGCCGCGCGCCGATAACGCCGCGCATCTACAATCCCGACGGCAAGCGTTACACACTGGGACGCCACGGCGGCACACTGCGTATCCTGATGGCCCGGCCGCGCGACACCCGGCTCATGGTCGTCTACGGCTACGGGCGGCTGGTCAAGTACAATGAGAAGTACGAGCTGATCGCCGATTTCCTGGAGCGCTACGAGGTCGAGGACGGCCGCCGCTTCACGCTTCATCTGCGCAAAGGCCACCGCTGGTCCGACGGCCACCCCTTCACGACCGAAGATTTCCGCTACTACTGGGAGGACGTGGCCAACAACAAGAAGCTGTCACTGCTTGGTCCCCCCCAGACACTGCTGGTCGACGGCGAGAAGCCCACGGTCGAGATCATCGACAAGCACACGATCCGCTATAGCTGGTCGAAGCCGAACCCGTTTTTCCTGCCGGCGCTCGCCAACGCGACTGCGCTCTTCATCTATCGCCCGGCGCATTACCTGAAGCAGTTTCACGCCCGCTACGTCGAACCGAAAGCCTTGCGCGCGCTCGCCAAGAAGATCATGCGGCGGAGCAACTGGGCCGCGCTGCATCACAACCGCGACCGGATGTACAAGTTCGACAATCCCGACCTGCCGACCCTCCAGCCCTGGGTGCTGCGCACCAAGCCGCCGGCCGAGCGTTTCATCTTCCGGCGCAATCCCTATTACCACCGGGTCGACACGAACGGCCGGCAACTGCCCTATATCGACCGCGTGATCATGGTGCTTGCCGCGCCCAAGATCATCCCGGTCAAGACCGGCGCCGGCGAAACCGATCTGCAGGCACGCTACCTGCCGTCGGACAAATACGCCTTTCTGTCCCAAGGCTCGGCCCGCCACGGCTTCAAGGTTCATATGTGGCGCACCGCCGCCGGCTCGCATATCGCCTTTTATCCCAACCTCAACGTCGCCGACAAAGGGTGGCGAAAGGTGATCCGCGATGTGCGCTTCCGGCGCGCGCTTTCGCTAGCCATCAACCGGCACGAGATCAACGAGGTGCTCTATTTCGGCTTCGCCATAGAAGGCGCCAACGCCGTGCTGCCGGCGAGCCCGCTCTTCAAGAAGACATATCAGAACGCCTGGGCGCGCTATGACATCGCCGCCGCCAACAAGCTGCTCGACGAAATGGGGCTCACCAAGCGCAACAGCCAGGGCTACCGGCTGCTGCCCGACGGCCGCGAGATGGAGATCCTGGTCGAAATCACCGGCGAAGGCGGCGAGCATGGCGACGTGCTCTCGCTCGTCGAGGACACCTGGAAGAAAATCGGCATCCGCATGTTCCGCAAGATTTATCGCCGCGAGGTTCTGCGGCGCCGCGTCTTTTCCGGCGAGACGATGATGTCGATGTGGTCGGGGCTGGAGAACGGCTTGCCGACGCCCATGATGTCGCCCGAAGAGCTGGCGCCGACCCGGCAGATCCATCTGCAATGGCCCAAATGGGGCCAGTACCGCGAGACCGGCGGCAAGGTTGGCGACAAGATCGACATGCCGCTGCCGCGCAAGCTCTATGAGCTCAACCATGCCTGGGAGCTGGCGAAAACCGTCGAGGAACGCCAGCGCATCTGGCACCAGATGCTGGCGATCTTCACCGACCAGGTCTACACGATCGGCACCGTTTCCGGCGTGGAGCAGCCGGTCGTGGTGGCCCCGCGGCTGCGCAACGTGCCGGCCAAGGGCGTCTACAACTGGGATCCTGGCGCGCATTTCGGCATCTACGAGCCCGACCGCTTCTGGTTCGCGCCCGCCTCGAAAACCGGCAAGCAGTCGCGGCGCAAGTCCTCGAGCACAGCATCCAACTAATTTTGGTCGCGCCCGATCCCGTGCATTCAGCACCCGCACGGGCAAACGGGGCTTGACCGGCGCGGCACAGTGCGCAGACTGCGGAAACGTTACAAACTCGCGGCGTCAAACCGATCGCGGGACAGGGGTGTTCGCCCTAACGACCGTCTAAGAGGTCCCGCACTGTGCCAAGTAGTGCCTTGCGCCGAGCCCTGTTCGCGGTGACGACGCCCGGACCGACGCGTGCCTGCGTTCAAGCGGCGCGCCGTGTTGGTTGTCCGGTGCCCGCCCGTCGGCGACGGAGCTGAGCGCGCCCATGTTCCGCTACATCGTCCATCGCCTGATGATCATGATCCCGACGCTGCTCGCGATCACATTGATCGTGTTCGTGATCATCCAGCTGCCGCCGGGCGATTTCTTCGAAACCATGATGAACGAGATGGAGTCGCGCGGCTCTACGATCTCGCCCGAGCAGCTTGAAGCCTTGCGCAAGCAGTACGGCGCTGACAAGCCGCTATGGCAACAATATGTCGTTTGGGTCTGGGGCCTGGTCCAGGGCGACCTCGGCTACTCGTTCGAGTTCGAGAAGCCGGTTGCCCAGATCGTCGGCGACCGCATGTGGCTTTCGTTCATCCTTAGCTTCACCACAATTATCTTCACCTGGATCGTCGCCTTTCCGATCGGCGTCTACTCGGCGACGCATCAGTATAGCTGGGGCGATCATGGGCTCACCTTTCTGGGCTTTCTCGGCCTTGCCACGCCCAACTTCCTGCTCGCTCTGGTGCTGGTGCATTTCGCCAATGTCTGGTTCGGGCTCTCGGTCGGCGGGCTGATGGACGACAAATACATCGGCCAGCCCTGGAACTGGGACAAGATCGTCTCGATCCTGCAGCATCTGGCCATACCGGTTATTGTGATCGGCACATCGGGGACCGCCGGCATGATCCGCCGGCTGCGCGCCAACCTGCTCGACGAGCTTCAAAAACAATATGTCGTCACCGGCCGCGCCAAGGGCCTGCCGCCCTTCAAGCTGCTGGTGAAGTATCCGCTTCGGATGTCGCTCAACCCCTTCATCTCCGATATCGGCAATCTGCTGCCGGAGGTCATCTCGGGCGCGGTCATCGTCTCGGTGGTGCTCAACCTGCCGACTACCGGCAAGATGCTCTACAATGCGCTGCTCAGCCAGGACATGTACCTTGCCGGCTCGTTCCTGATCTTCCTGGCGCTCCTCACGGTGATCGGCGTGCTGCTGTCCGATCTGGCGCTCGCCTGGCTCGACCCGCGCATCCGCCTGCAAGGGGGGGCCGAGAAATGACCCCGCCCAACGAAACCGCCGGAAGCGCCAAGCTCGAGCACTTCGTCTCCAAGACGCCGTTCGACCCCTATTCGATCGAAGCGGTGACGCCCGAACAGGAGCGCTACTACATGGCCGGCCAATGGCGGCTCATGTGGTGGAAGCTGAAGCGTCACAAGCTTGCGGTGTGGTCGGGCGGGCTGTTGCTGTTCATGTATTTCACCGCCGTGATCTGCGAGATCTTGGTGCCGTACGATCTCAACTCGCGCAATTCCGATCACATCCTCGCCCCGCCCCAACAGGTCCGCCTGTTCCACAAAGGCGAGTTCGTCGGACCTTATGTCTATGGCCAGACGGTCGATATCGAGGAGAAGCGCAAGCGCCGGCGCATCTACCACACCAACCGCGAGGACGTGCAGAAGATCCGCTTCTTCTGCCGCGGCGACACCTATCATTGGTGGGGGCTGATCGAAGGCCGCTTCCATTTTGTCTGTCCGGCCAAGGGCGGCACGCTCTTCCTCCTCGGCACCGACCGCTTGGGCCACGATGTCTTCTCGCGCATCGTCGTCGGCGCGCGGATCTCGCTCACCATCGGCCTGGTCGGCATCACGTTCAGCTTTGTGCTCGGCATCGTCATCGGCGGGCTTGCGGGATACTACGGCGGCTGGATTGATTCGATCGTCCAGCGCATCATCGAGGTGCTGCGTTCGCTGCCGGCGCTGCCGATGTGGATGGCGCTCTCGGCGGCCCTGCCGCCCAAATGGAGCCCGCTGGCGATCTACTTCGGCATCACCATCATCCTCGGCCTGCTCGACTGGACGGGGCTCGCTCGCGCCGTGCGCTCCAAGCTGCTGGCCCTGCGCGAGGAGGATTTCTGCACCGCCGCCCAGCTCATGGGCGCGCGGCCGCGGCGGATCATCGGCCGTCATCTGCTGCCGAGCTTCACCAGCCACCTGATTGCCTCGGCAACGCTGTCGATCCCGGCGATGATATTGGGCGAGACCGCGCTCAGCTTCCTGGGCCTGGGCTTGCGCAAGCCGATCGTGAGCTGGGGCGTGCTGCTGACCGACGCCCAGGACATCAACGCGGTGGCGCTCTATCCCTGGCTGATGATCCCGGTGATCCCGGTAATCGTCACGGTGCTGGCCTTCAATTTCCTCGGCGACGGCCTGCGCGACGCGGCTGATCCCTATAAGTAGCCGATAGCAGGCCGGGGTTTACCCCAAAGGCACCACGTCGACGGGCGTCGCCACGCCCTCGACCTTGCGCCTGGGGCGAACCTTGCGTTCGACAGGCGGCGCGTATCCCTGGGCTTCGGCCAGCGTCAGCGTCTCCACGGTCGTGAGCCCGCGGCATTTCTCGACCTTGGAATGCTTGTCGAGCTTGGCGGCGAGGTTCACCGGATCGCCGATCACGGTGTATTCGAGCCGCTCCTCGTCGCCGATCGCCCCGAAGACGACACGGCCCGCCGCCACCGAGGCGCCGACGACGAGCGGCGTCTCGCCGGCGCTCACCCGCTCGGCGGCCCAGGCATCCGTCACCGCGATCACCTCGTCGGCGGCGCGCAGCGCATCGGCGGCGTAGGTCTCGCTCGGCGACGCGGCGCCGAACGTGGCCAGGATACCGTCACCAAGGAATTTGTCGACACTGCCGCCGTGGCGGCGGATCACCGGCACCACGCGCGACTGGTATTCGGTGAGCAGGCCTATCACGGTGCGCGCGGGCACGGCCTCGGCGTATTTGGTGAAACCGCGGATATCGGTGGTCAGGATCGCCGCATCGCGCGCCTCGCCCTCGCCGGCATGGATGACGTGTTCAGAGCCCTTGATGCGCTCGGCGATCTCCGGCGCGAAGAAACGCGAGAGATCGCGCGCCGCCGCCTGCTCCACCACCGACCGCACCAGCAGGCGCCGCGCGCGCCAGATCGCCAGGGCCAGGATCCCGGTCACCACCAGGATCGAGACGATCTTGTCGAATTCAGCGCCCAACAGGATGCTGTTCGAGGTGAGGTAGGTGACGTAGTTCCGGGTGATCATCGGATCCTCGGGCTGGGAGTAGATCACATAGGCGATCAGGAACCCCCAGCCGAGCGCGCTCACGAAGCCGGCGAGCAAAACATATCGCGCCTCGAAACGCAGCGCGCGTAACGCGATGAAAATAAACACATAAAGCAGTGTCGGTGCCTTCAGATAAAAGGATGGCGGCTGGTTGTACTGGATATGGAAGCTCCAGATCAGTCCCAATAGCAGCGCCATGTCGGCAATCACCGAGACGGTCAGGAACCAGTCCGCCAAACGGCCGCGATAGGCGAGCACAAGGCGCAGGACCGTAAACATGAGATAGGCCGCCAGCGCGTAAGGCACGGGCACGATCTCGGCCTGCGCGGTGAAGGTCTTGGGCGAAAGGATGTAAAGGGTCCCGAAGGTCGCGACGACGGAGAGCTGGATCCAGCCGATCAGCCGTTCGCTCGCATCCTGCTGCCGGGTGATCGCGGCCTCGACGCGCTCGGGAATGTTGCCGGGCGAGCGTTCGGGCAAGCCGGCCCGGCCGGCACCCAGGCGCAGCGCGCCGGCAAGGCCCGTAAGGCTGCGACGCCTGCTCATCTCCGCTTGCCTCCCATCGCCCGGACCGGCCGCGCCGTCGACCGGATACGGGCCTGGATCGCCGGAGGTTGCGCGCGAGCGTTCCCGGCTCACGGGATCAGCGCCATGCCCTCGCGTGCGACCACGGTACCGGGCCGGGCGGCCTCCGCCGCTTTTGCCACGGCATCCATGAAGGCGTCGTCGTGCCCCGGATCGTGGTGAAAGATCACGTAAGTCTTCACCCCGGCGGCCTCGGCCAGACGCATGCCTTCCTGCCAGGTCGAATGTCCCCAGCCTGCATAGTTGGGGTATTCGTCATCGGTGTAGGTGGCGTCGTAGATGAAGATGTCGGCGCCGTCGATCAGCCCGAGGATGTTCTGGTCGAGCCCGCCCTTCTTGTGCTCGGTATCGGTGACGTAGCAGATCGACTTGCCGCCGTACTCGACGCGGTAACCGGTGGCGCCGTTGGGATGGTTGAGCTCGGCCGTCCGCACGGCAATGCCAGGCCGGGGTTTCAATGTGTCGCCGAACTCAAAATCGTGGAAGACCAGATCCGCGCCGAATACTTCCAGCGGCACCGGGAAGATCGGCGCTTCCATGAGCTGGCCGAGCACCGCGCGCAGGCCGATGGTCTCGTCGAGATGGCCGGCGGAAATCGTGAACCGGTTCTGCTTGTCGAATAGCGGCCGGAAAAACGGCACGCCGTTGATGTGGTCGACATGGGTGTGGGTGAAGAACATGTCGGCGTCGACCGGCGTCTGGCTTTCCAGCAGATCGCCCAATTCGCGCAACCCGGTGCCGCCATCGAAGATCAGTATGTTCTTGCCGCAGCGCATCTCCAGGCACGAGGTATTGCCGCCGAAGCGCACATAGTCTGGCCCCGGGCAGGCGATGCTGCCGCGCACACCCCAGAAACGCACGAAGAACGGTGCGTCAGGATTATTTTTGGCGGCGGGGTGGACCAAACGAGGTCTCCATCAGCAACGGGCAGCGACGGCGGGCGGAGATACCGGCGCTTACGGCGCCAGACGGTAGCCGCCCGGCTCCGTCAGCAGAATGGCCGCCTTGCTCGGATCGGCTTCGATCTTCTGGCGCAGGCGGTAGACGTGCGTCTCCAGCGTGTGCGTGGTGACACCTGCGTTATAACCCCAGACCTCGTTAAGTAATGTTTGACGCGGGACCACCTTCCCGCCCGCACGAAACAAATATTTAAGGATTGCCGTCTCTTTTTCGGTCAGCCGGACCTTTTTTTCGGTCTCCGATTCGACCAGCATCTTGGCGCTCGGCTGGAAATTATATGGGCCAATCGTGAAGACCGCGTCCTCGCTCTGCTCGTGCTGGCGCATATGCGCCCTCAGCCGCGCCAGCAGAACGCCCAACCGGAACGGCTTGGTGACGTAGTCATTGGCACCGGCATGCAGGCCAAGGATCGTATCGGCCTCCGAATCCGCGCCGGTCAGCATCACGATGGGCACCTTGACGCCGTTGCGGCGCATCAGCCGGCAAACCTCCCGGCCATCCATATCGGGCAGGCCGACATCGAGCAGGATGGCGTCATAGTGATTGGTCTTGGTGGTTTCCAGCGCCGTGCCGCCGCTGTCCGCCTCGGCGACCTCGAATTCCTCGTGGAGACGCAGTTGTTCGCCGAGCGATTGGCGCAACTCGTTATCGTCATCGACGATTAGGATCTTTTTGCCGCTCTGCATCGCTCCCGCACCCAATCGGCTCTACGTTGCGCCACCGATAACAGGCTGTCGTCCGTGACCCGCGATAGTATCACGCAGGTTCGGCGTTTTCGACGCCATGGGTGATTTTCCCCCATACCCTCCGATTACAAGGACTATCGCAATATTTGCTCGACTATCGCGCGATACAAGGGCGAAGCGGGTTCAGCCAACCCATCGATCACCGTGAAGTGATTGGCGCCCGGCGGGGAAATCTCATGCAGCGGCAGCCCGCCGGCGTGCCAGGCGGCCCCGTACTCGGCCTGTTGGCGGAGAAATTCGGGCAGCTCGGCGCCGCCCACACAAAGCGTCAAATGGCCCGCCCGCGCCGGCAGATGGTGGATCGGGCTGAGCGCGGCGACTTCCGCCTCGTCGATGCGTACCGGATCATTCAACGCGCCGAGCCGGATCGGCTCAAGATCGTAGATGCCGCTGATCGCGCAGCCGGACTTGATGAGATCGCCCGGCAAGCCGCGCGCGCCCCAGTCGGTGCTCATCATCATCGCGGTCAGATGCCCGCCCGCCGAATGCCCGCCGATATGCAGGCGCGCTGGGTCAAGGCCATGCCCGGCGCCCTCGCGGCCGATCCATTCCATGGCCTGGCGCACGCTTTCGACCAGTTCGGTCAGCCGGACATCGGGGCATAGCGGATAGCCGATCGCGGCGTAGGCAATGCCGGCCTCAAGGAAAGCCGGCGCGAAACAGGTGAACGGCCGTTTGTTGAGCCGCTGCCAATAGCCGCCATGAATGAAGGCAAAGACCGGAACGGGGCCGTCGCTCTCCGGCACGAAGAGATCGAGGCTCTGACGCGGCCCGGGGCCATAGGCGATGTCGAGCCGCGCTTCGGGCGCCGTAGCTACGATATCGCCAGCCGCCGTCCAGCGCGCGATGATGGTAGCCGTCTCGGGAACCTGCGCGGTGTTGTTATAGGCGGCGTCGAGCGCCGCGCGGTCGAAGTCGCGATAGATCGTCATGGCTGGATCGTCATGGGCTGTGTCCTGCTGCGGCCAGCAAATTATCCGCCGGCCAGCCAAGCACAAGACCTTCGGGCGACCAAGGCATAACGCCTCGCGCATGGTGGGGCCTTCCTGCCCACCGGCGCATATGCCGGAACGATGGCCGGGACGATAGCTGGAACGATGGCCGGGACGATCCTGCCGGTCGCGCCGGCCCGGCCCGGAGGTTCCTGCCGGGTTGGCCGCCACGGCAAGGGAAGGCTCATATTTAACTAATTGATTTCATTGGCTTCCGCGGCGGCACGATATTTGCGTTAACCATGGGTGATGATTGTCTTCGAACCTGAGCTTTGGGAAGGCTCTGCGCTCTTGCCGTCGGGCAAGGTTCGCACGAGATACGGCGCCGCCGCAGCGGCGGCCGGTAATACATCCGCGTCTGGGACGTCCGCGTCTGGGAAGACCACGTCTGGGACATCGGCGTTTGGCACCCCCGCGCCTGGGAAGTCCTCGAACGGCCTGAAGCTTTGGGACGGCGGCTCGTTCGATTTCCACGATATTCTCGACGTCATCAATCCGCTGCAGCATCTGCCCGTCGTCAACTCGATCTATCGCGCCGAGGCGGGCGACGAGATCGGCGCGGTGCCGCGGATCCTGGGCTCGATGCTCTATGGCGGCGGTCTGATCGGCGCGCTGATCGGGGCGGCCTCGGCGATCGTCAACATCGTCGTCGAGCACGAGACGGGCAAGGATCTGGGCCAGCACATATACACCGCGCTGTTCGGTGAGGGCAGCGCCAGCCGACGTTCCACCCAGCTCGCCGCGCCCAAGACCGGAAGATCG
>Ga0209633_10003873_pt1 | contig 13655 bp, 14 predicted proteins | sample Cruoilmetagenom1_FD_187290 | JGI IMG/M metagenome (GOLD analysis project Ga0209633, IMG submission 187290) | Oil polluted marine microbial communities from Coal Oil Point, Santa Barbara, California, USA - Sample 1 (SPAdes) (version 2) | ecosystem: Environmental > Aquatic > Marine > Oil seeps ... | reverse complement strand
ATGTCTTATAATGGTCAAAAAGGTGCGGTGCGTGGCCTGCATTATCAAACCGTCCCCGCCACTGAGGCCAAATTTATGCGCTGCATCGCCGGGGCGATCTATGATGTGATAGTGGACATGCGCCCAGAGAGTGAAACTTACCTTAAGCATTTCGGAGTGGAGCTTTCGGCTGAAAACCGGCGTGCGCTTTACGTGCCGGAGATGTTTGCCCATGGCTATCTGGCGCTTACGGACGGGGCCGAAGTTTTCTATACTGCCAGCGCATTTTATACCCCCGGTTTTGAGGCCGGATTGCGGTATGATGACCCGGTTTTAGCGATAAAATGGCCCATTCCGGTTGAGATTGTATCCGAAAAGGATAGAGCTTGGCCATTGCTCAAAAAATTGGATTCACTGGCGTTATCAGAAATCCGCAAAGAGTAGACAGTGATGACGGATAAAAAATCAAAGCCAAAAGTTCTGGTAACCGGTGCCACTGGATTTATCGGCCGGGCCTGTTGCCGCGCTCTGCATAAGGCCGGTTGCGCAGTGATCGGCACCTATCGCGCCGCGACGCCCCCCGAGGGCATGGATTATGTCACCTGGGTGGCAGTGGACCTGACACAAAAGGACAGTATTGCCACACTGATGCAGCACCAGCGTCCCAGCCATCTTCTGGCGCTGGCCTGGTATATGGGCCCCGGTAACCAGCAGGCGCTGGAGAATTTTCACTGGCTGCAGCATTCGATTGATTTGCTTTTTGAATTTGCGCACGCTGGCGGGCAGAGGGTGACGTTTTGCGGCTCTTGCATGGAATACGACTGGAGCCAGCCGGAAAAGTTGCACGAAAGCAAAACACCGCTACGCCCGGCAAGCGAGTATGGCGCAGCGAAAGCCGCGCTTTTCACCGCCTATGGCCCACTCTGCCACAAGCTTGGTCTGTCCGCATCCTGGGCCCGGCCGTTTTTCCTTTATGGGCCCGGCGAAAACCCGCGGCGGCTGGCCAGTGACGTGATTATCTCGCTGCTGGAAGGGCGTGAAGCGCTTTGCACCCACGGCCGCCAGAAGCGCGATTTCCTGCATGTGGCAGATGTCGCCGAGGCAATGGAGAAGCTGATATTAAGCGACCTTGAAGGGCCGCTGAACATTGGCTCCGGTCAAGCGATTGCGCTGGCCGATCTGGTTGGTGAAGCCGGTCGCCAGATTGGCGCGACTGAGCTTATCCGCCTTGGCGCGCGCGAGGCCCGACCGGATGATCCACCGCTGGTCGAAGCCGATGTAACCCGGCTGCACGAGGCCCTCGGCTGGACCCCGAAATTTGACCTGAAATCCGGGCTGGCTGATACCATAAACTGGTGGCGGAACGAACTGAAGAAAGACACTTGATATGAGCAATGAAAATATTCTTATTCTTGGCTCGGGCATGTCCGGGCTTGGGGCGGCACACCATTTTCATGGTCAGGGCATTGCCACCCGGATGTATGACAAAAACCGATTCCCCGGCGGCCATACGGCGACCTTCAGCCATGATAGCGGTTTTATCTTTGACGATGGCCCGCATATTTCCTTCTCAAAAGACCCAAAGTTTCAGGAGTTGTTTGCCGAGAATGTGGACGGCAAGTTTGAAAAACTAAATGCCTATGTGAACAATTACTATCACGGCGCCTGGGTGAAACACCCGGCGCAGGCCAATCTGCATAATCTGCCGGAAGAGCTTAAGACTAAATGCCTGCTGGATTTCATCGAGGCCTCAAAACAGGAGATGGTGGAAAAGCCGGCCAATTATCTGGAATGGCTAATTAGCGCTTTTGGCGAAACCTTCGGCACCCATTTCCCTGCAATCTATGGCAAGAAATACCATACCGTTGACGCCGATCAGATGAGCACGGTTTGGATGGGCCCACGGCTCTATAGGCCGACCATGGAAGAAGTCATTCGCGGTGCAATTTTTGCCGAAACCCCAGATGTGCATTATATTTCGAATTTTCGCTATCCAACCGAGGGTGGTTTTATGTCATATCTGAAACCGTTTCTGGAAAAATCAGAGCTGCATCTTGATCACAAAGTGGTGGCGATTGACCCAGAGGCACAGACCGTCAGCTTTGCCAATGGCGGCTGCGAAGCCTATGATCATCTCGTGTCATCTATCCCGCTGCCCGACCTGATTCCGATGGTGAAGGGTGCGCCAAAAGAGGTGCTGGCTGCTGCGGCCAAGCTGGCTTGCACCACCTGTATCACTGTTAACCTTGGGCTGGCGCGCAATGACTTTACTCAGGCAACTTGGACCTATATTTACGACGAAGACATCGTTTTCACCCGATTGAGTTTTCCCCATAAAATGTCTCATAAAACCTGCCCGCCGGGCTGTGGTTCAATTCAAGCAGAGTGCTATTATTCCGACAAATACCGCCCGGTCGATGTCGCGCCCGAGGAATTGATCCAGCCGGTGATAGATGATTTGGTGAAAATCGGGCTGATCCAGAAAGACGAGGAGATCCTGCACAAAAACGCTCGGCTGATCCCGCATGCTAATATTATTTTTGATCTTGATCGCGAAGAGGCACTACCAATTGTACACGCCTGGCTTGATAAAGTTGGTATCACATATGTAGGTCGGTTTGGTGAATGGGGCTATCAGTGGACTGATGAAGCCTTCAAGTCCGGGGAGCGCGGTGCTCGCCAGATTGTTTCGAAATTATAAACAATAAAACGATATTATCAGGATTATGGAATGTTATAGTGTTCGACTGTCTGAAATTTCGGGTTACTTTGCAAAATTCGGGGTGAACTTATGGCCGTTCTGGACTATAATCCAGACTCGGTCAGGATTTTAGGCTGTCTTTTTTAACATTAGTATTCATTTTAGTAATTCGATTATAGTTTTAAAAAGTCTCTGTGACGGGGACGGGAATTTTCAGGGGTTTATATTGTCAAAAATAGATTCTCGTGACGAAACGCCTCGTGTCGCTCTGTTTTCTCTCAGAGGTAGTGAAAATCATGTGTCGCGCTCACATGGTTATGAATTTGAAGATGTTATTATGTCGGATCTGGATCATGCGGATATCTATGCACCTAAACAGCGGCGGTTTTCTTCTGTACTAACCAAGGCAAAAAACTGGGCGACGCAGCGCGCTGGATGGGCGCAATCTATGCCTTCAGGGTTACAGGTGATGCACCTGAAGCAGGACTATGATTTATTTTTTTACAGCATAGCGAAGACGCGCGATCTGAATCTTCTGAGTTCTCTTAAAGGTTGGCGGCAGCGTTCAAATACCGCCATTTGTTGGATACAAGAGCTTTGGATTTATGACTTTACGCGGCAAAAGAAGCTACTTGAGCAGTTGAACAGGTTCGATTTTGTAATCTGCTCTTTTGCAGGCACGACAGCGGCGCTGAAACCCTTGTTGAAAGTGCCAGTTATTTTTATTCCGTGGGGGCTTGATGCGCCGCATTTCTGCCCGTACCCCAATCCTCCAAAGCGCGGGATTGACGTGTTAAGTATTGGTGTCAAACATGATACAACCCACAAGGCTCTGATCGAATATGCTGATAAATCGGGTCAGCTGTATGCCTATGACACCATCTCTGGTCGCGTCGAGATGCGCGACCACCGTGCGCACCGCCACAACTATGTCGGTCAGTTACAGCGCAGCCGCTACTTCTTTTCCTATCTCGCAAAAATAGAGCGGACTATAGAACGTGGTGAACAGAAAGAGTTCGGTCTGCGCTATATCGAAGGCATGGCTGCGGGGGCCATTATTCTGGGTACACGGATCAAAAGTGATGCTTTTAACAAACATCTGGGCTGGACGGATTCGGTAATAGATGTGCCGTTTGAATGCTCCTCTATCGGGGAAATTCTGGACGACCTGAACAATCAGCCGGAGCGTCTGGAACTGGCACGCAAACGCAATATTATCGAATGCCTGACGCGCCACGACCACCTTTACAGATGGGAAAAGGTTTTGGAACTGGCCGGGTTAAGCGAAAACCAACGCATGAAGCAGCGCCGTGCAAATCTGGAGCAGCTTATCCGGAAGGTTAAGCAGGATCAGACCCAACTGGGTGAAGTGATCTGATCCGCTTTGGAGCCTATTGCGGCGTTTTCAGCCGGAAATTATCGTCAAGCTGCCCTTCGGCAACCAGCGCTTCCAACTGGGCCAGACGTTTATATTTACGGCCTTCGAAATCCTCAACCTGAAGATCGCAGGCCTTAACCGCATCATAAATCTGGCGCGCGCCTTTTTCGGCGTTCCATTCGGGTTTGAACTTCGGAATATACTTTTCAATCTTGGCCGAACTGACCCGGTAAGAGCGGTTATCGGGTCCGGCGTCTGAAGCATAATCAATCGCTGCCTCGGGCACCGTATCGGCAACGATATTAGCCAGATCTTTGATTTGATAGTTGTTTTCGGTGCGGCAGACATTAAATGCCTCGCCGCGGATTGCATCGGCATCGGCCCCAAGGGCGGCAACAAAGGCGCGGGCCATATCCTCAACATGGATAATCGGGCGCCAAGGGGTGCCGTCAGACATCATCAGGATGCGGCCTGAGGTATAGGCATGTGCAATCAAGTTATTGAGCACGATATCAAAGCGCATTCTCGGGCTAGTGCCATAGGCAGTGGCAAAGCGCAGAAACACCGGGCAAAAGCTGTCGTCGGCCAAAGGCTTCAGATCGCGCTCGGCCAGAACTTTGGAGCGGCCATAATCAGTTTGCGGATTAAGCGCGCCTGTTTCATCAATCATACCTTCGCCGGCCTTGCCGTAGTTTGAGCAGGAAGAAGCAAAGACAAAGCGGCTTGCACCGGCTTCCTTGGCGCAGCGGGCCACATGAATGGTACCCTCGTGATTGATTGCCTGGGTAAGGCCCGGGCGCAATTGGCCAAGCGGGTCATTTGACAGCGCTGCAAGATGCACAACCGCATCAAACCCGGCCAGATCCTTAGCCGTAAGATCGCGGATATCCTTGCCAATATTGTGTATATTGGGAACCGCCCCGCCAGAGGCAAAATCAGCCCGGTTAAAGAGATTTATATCGCACCCAGTCACCTGGATGCCCGCCGCGGCCAATACCGGCGCTGCCACTGTCCCCACGTAGCCCAGATGCCCCGTCAGCAGGACCTTTTGAATTTTCCCATGTTGCCCAAGGTCGTTTACCATTTTTCCACATCTCCTCTAACCGGCGTTTGTCCGCCAGATGATCCATACAATACCAAAATCCCGGATGACGATACGCCATCAACTCACCCATTTCCATCAGTTTTGGCAGCGGGCCTTCTTCCCACATAATCTCGTCGCCGTTGACATCGGCTATGGCGTCGAAAATGCCGGGCTCAACAACAAAAAAGCCGCCATTAATCCAATCCATCGCGGTCTCGGGTTTTTCCTCAAACCCCTGTACCAAACCATCTTCGCGCACCGCAAGGTGACCAAAGGTGGTCAGCGGACGCACCATGGTCATGGTCACCAGCTTGCCGTGCGAACGGTGGAACTTCAGTAAGGCGTCGATATCAACATTTGAGACCCCGTCACCATAGGTCAGCATAAAGGTTTCGCCACCCATATAAGGTGCCAGTCGTGCCAGACGGCCACCGGTCATGGTCTCGACCCCGGTATCGATCAGATCAACGGTCCAGGGCGGCCGTGGCGCGGTTTCGGCAATGTCGCCTTCGGGTTCTCCAAACAGTTCCCGATTGGCAAAGTCGACCCGCAGGTTGCCATTATACTGGCACAACTCCGAGATATACTTCTTGATCAGATCGCCCATATAACCAAGCGCAAGCACAAATTCATTGTGCCCGTGGCTCGAATAATGTTGCATAATATGCCACAGGATCGGACGGTTTCCGATCTCGACAAGGGGTTTGGGACGGACCGTGGTTTCCTCGATCAGACGAGACCCTTTACCGCCGGCGAAAATAGCGACTTTCAATTCAACCTCCTAAAATAATGGCCCGGTCCTGCGCAGCATAACGGCCTGTGTTGCATAAACCCGGATCATCCGGTCTTTTAATTACACTGGATCAATTCATAATAAACACGTCAATACTATGACCATTTTTAAAATTTGCCAACCTGACACACCTGAGCCTCGCTTTTTTTACAGCTTCGCGATTTTTCTTTTCAATCAGCGCAAGTTTGCGATATCTCGGGTAAGACAAAGCACTTTATGTTTATTTCGCCTGCACTATGGCGATCTCTTGGAATAAGGCGCTGTCAGATCAACACCGCGCAGGCGGGATACCGCAGAACGGGGGCTCAATGGAGACGTCATCTCCGGGTATATTTGCGTGTACCTTGTTGCACTGGCAGCCTGGATTAAAAGACCCTTACCTCAGCAGCTGGATCATGGTTCTGATCTATCTGGTGGCGGCAGTTCTAGCTTTTACGATGGCCGGTAAGGGGATGTTTCCCGACAGTGCCCGGCGCCGGGAGCGTCTGTTTTGGGTACTTATTGCCGGGCTTTTACTAGCGCTGGCAATTAACAAACAGGCCGACCTGCAGTCACTTTTAACCGCATTTGGGCGGTGCCTAGCAAAATCACAAGGCTGGTATGACCAACGTCGCATGGTGCAGCTGGTATTTTTTCAGGTGTTGGGCGTCAGCGCAATTGGCGGGGTTTGCACTTTGATCTGGGGGCTGCGTCGGCGCTTGCATGCCAACGCGCTACCACTTTTGGGACTTGCCTTTGTGGCGATATTCATCCTATCCCGCGCGGCTGATACCTACCATCTTGACACTCAGCTCGTCGTCCTACTTCACGCCCGCTGGACCGAGCGGATTTTGGAATTGTCAGGCCCGCTGATAATAAGTGTTGCAGTCCTTAGAAGTTTGTTCGGCAACTTCAGGCGCGTACCGGCCATAGACGACGACCAGCAAGCAGACAGATAAGACCGCATATCAGCCCGATACTGACCCCGATAATCAGGCTGGCCCTGCCTGATATCTGGGCCTGATACTGTACCATGTCATCAAAAAAGCTAAGCCCGATCAGCCCGACCAGAAACCCGACACCAAACAGGATCAACAGGATCAACGCTCTGAAACCCCGCTTATAGATCGGGCGTGCGGGTATGGTTTTATCATTCATAAAATATTCCAGATAGATGCACCGTCTATCATGCCACAATATCGTATCGGGGTCTATGGCGCGTACAGACGGGGTGATGCGCAGCTTCGCATGCGGCGGTCGTGCCAATGTGAAGTGCTCTGCCCTCTGAGAACTGGACCAATTTGAATTCAAAATAAGTCTACTTCTTCCCCCACTTCCTACTCGTCCCAGCCTTCCCCGCCGTTGACCGCCCTCCAGCCGCACTCGCGGCCTCGACCGCCGATTGCCGCGCCATCGGGTCGTCCATCACGGTCAGTTCCACCGCCTCCAGACGGCGTACTTCATCGCGCAGCCGCGCCGCTTCCTCGAACTCCAGATTTTCCGCCGCTTTGCGCATGTCCACCCGCATCGCTTCCAGATGGGTGGCGAGGTTTTCGCCCATCATCGGCTTGTCTACAGTCGCTGTGATCCGTGACGTGTCGGTGTCGCCGTCATAGAGACCGGATAGCACGTCATCGACGTTTTTCTTCACCGTTTCCGGCGTGATGCCGTGTTCCTCGTTATAGGCGATCTGGCGTTTTCGACGCCGCTCGGTCTCGTCCATTGCGTGTTGCATTGATCCGGTGATCCGGTCGGCATACATAATCACGCGCCCCTCAACATTGCGTGCTGCACGGCCAATGGTCTGCACCAGCGATGTTTTAGAGCGCAAGAACCCCTCTTTGTCCGCATCCAGAATGGCCACCAGCGCACATTCGGGAATATCCAGACCCTCGCGCAAAAGGTTGATACCAACCAGCACGTCGAATGCGCCCAGCCGCAGGTCGCGCAGGATTTCGATGCGCTCCAACGTGTCGATGTCGCTGTGCATGTACCGCACGCGGATGCCCTGTTCGTGCAGGTATTCGGTCAGGTCTTCGGCCATGCGTTTGGTCAGGGTGGTCACAAGCGTGCGCTGCCCCTTGGCGGCGATTTTGCGCACCTCGTCCAGCAGATCATCGACCTGCATTTCAACAGGACGAATTTCCAGCACCGGTTCCAGCAGACCGGTGGGGCGGATTACTTGTTCGACAAACACGCCGCCCGATTGCTCCAGCTCCCAGTTCTGCGGGGTGGCTGATACAAACACGCTTTGGGCCCGCATCGCGTCCCATTCCTCAAATTTCAATGGGCGGTTGTCCATGCACGATGGCAGGCGAAAGCCATGTTCGGACAGGGTGAATTTGCGCCGGTAATCGCCCTTGTACATGCCGCCGATTTGCGGCACCGAAACATGGCTCTCGTCGGCAAACACAATCGCGTTGTCGGGGATGTATTCGAACAGGGTGGGGGGTGGCTCGCCGGTGTTGCGGCCGGTCAGGTAGCGGGAATAATTTTCGATACCGGCGCAGAACCCCGACGCCTCAAGCATCTCCAGATCAAAACGACAGCGTTGTTCAAGGCGTTGTTCTTCCAGTAGTTTACCTTCGGCTTTGAAATACTTCAGGCGATCATGCAGTTCTTCCTTGATGTGTTTGATGGCTTGCAACAGGGTTGGGCGCGGGGTGACGTAATGTGAGTTAGCGTAAACACGCACCTTGTCCAGTTTGGCGGTTTTGGCGCCTGTTAGTGTGTCAAATTCGGTGATGCCTTCCAGTTCATCGCCGAAAAACGACAGCCGCCAACCGCGATCCTCAAGGTGGCTTGGCCATATTTCAAGACTATCGCCGCGCACCCGAAACGTGCCCCGCGCAAACGCGTTGTCCGAACGCTTATACTGCTGCACAATCAACCCCTGCATCATTTCGCGCTGATCGTAGTTATCACCAGTGATCAAATCCTGCGTCATCGCGGTATAGGTTTCCGGGCTACCAATGCCGTAAATGCACGACACCGAGGCGACGATGATCACGTCATCACGCTCCAACAGGGAACGGGTGGCCGAGTGGCGCATCCGGTCGATTTGTTCGTTAATGGCGCTGTCTTTTTCGATGAAAGTGTCGGTGCGGGCGACGTAAGCTTCGGGTTGGTAGTAATCATAGAACGACACGAAATATTCGACGGAATTTTCCGGGAAAAAGCTCTTCATCTCGCCGTATAGCTGGGCAGCCAGCGTTTTATTGGGGGCCAGAATGATCGCAGGGCGCTGGGTTTGTTCAATCACCTTGGCCATGGTGAAGGTTTTGCCGGTGCCGGTTGCGCCCAGCAGCACCTGATTGCGCTCGCCCGTATTGATGCCGTCGCACAGTTCCGCAATCGCCGTGGGCTGATCGCCTGCGGGTTCAAACTCGGTGTGCATGATGAACCGCTTGCCGCCTTCAAGTTTTTGGCGTGGCTCGGTGCCTTCAGCGGTCTGTGTGGTGGTCATTGACATGAATAATCCCCTCACTGCCTATTTTGGCCCCTTTTTGTTCTTGTGCAAGGGGCGTCAGAGGATTTTTGCCAAAGTTGCTGCGAATGCCTGTTTTTCCTGGTCGTTTATCCGGTTAAGCAACCAACCGTTCACCTCGCTAACGATGGAAAACAATTGCGGCCCGATTTGGTGGCCTTTGCGGGTCAGGAATATGCGGTGGCTGCGCCGCGAGGTTGGGTCGGGGCGGCGCTCGACAAGGTCTAGTGCGGCTAGGGCATCAATGCTTCGGGTGGTGCCATGCGCGGGTATCGCCGTTTTCTTGCCAAGTTCGGATTGGGTTTGCCCCTCACGTTCCAGCAGGATCATCAGAATCGAAAATTCAGGCAGGTTGAGGCCCAGCGGCTGCAGGCGGGTGTTCATTTCTGCATTCAGTTTTCTCGTCAGCAGGTTCAGCATCCGACCAACACTGGTCTGTCTGGTTGTTTTTGCATCTGGGATCATGCGGGCAACATAGGGTATCTATTAACAATTGCAAAGATTGCATTTGCAATTGTTGCTGATGTAATATATTGCCTAAGAGAAGCCACCGAAAAGGAAGCCATATGAAACGTTATCATCCCTTCTTAGTAACCTTGCATTGGCTTTTGGCCGCGATGGTGATCGGGGGGCTTGTGATGGGCGGGCAGGTGTTGGCCAAAACGCCAAACTCGGACCCCGCGAAACTGTTTAGCCTTAAGATGCACATGTCGATTGGCATCGCCATTCTGGTGCTAATGATCCTGCGTTTGGGAATCCGGTTTGCCACAAAGAAGCCGCCGCACGCCGACATCGGCAATGATCTGCTGAACAAAGGTGCGACCGGGGCACATTACCTGCTATATGCTGTGGTGATCGCCATGGCGGCCAGCGGTTTAGCGATTGCCAATACTGCGGGCCTGCCTGCAATTGTGTTTGGCGGTTCGGGCGAGGCCCTGCCTGCGGATTTCAATGATATTGCACCAAGGGCGGCGCACGGGATATTGGCGCTGGTATTAAAGCTGGTGATCGCGGGCCACGTTCTGGCGGCGCTCTATCATCAATATGTGCGCAAGGATTCACTATTTTCGCGGATGTGGTACGGGGAACGTTAAGCAGCGTAAATTCGTTGAATTCCTGCATGAAATCGGCACCATCATGTATGTCGGCGGGATTCTGCCGCATATCGTAATCGGGACAGTGGTCGGCCATCCCGACGCATCAACTGCATTCACGTCTATCAGTATAAGGAAATTAGCACCTATATCCTGATCCTGCCAGGGTTGGGGATCAAGGTGCTGGCCGATCTGGGCTTGTATTTCGGGTATAACGTGCGGGCAAACTGGTTAAAGGTAAAGCTGGCGATGGCCGCGTTTTTAACCATCAACGCCCTTGTGTTCCTTGTGCCGATGATGCCGGAAATGCTGCAACTGGCCAAGGAATCGCTGCCCGCTGGTGTGGTGAGTGCCGAATTCATCGCCCGCGAGCAGACCGAAGCGATGATCGGGATGTCGAATGTTATCCCGCTGGTGCTGGAGATTTTGATGGGCGCATTCCGTCCGAAATTGTTTGGTGAGCGACGTATCTTAACGAAAACCTAATACTTTAGGATGAGTTTTATGTAACAACATACAACTCTAAAGGTATTTTTTTGTTGCCAGCGGGAAAAACTATGCTTAACGTGAGGGGGCAAGCAGAAGAATTGATTGTCGATTAAGCGCACACCCACCCCACCCCTCGCTCCCTAGCACTTGATCGGCAATCGCTTGCTCCCCTCTGAAAACAAAGCGATTCATTCGCTCTGGGTGCAATGCAAGCTTGCGTATGCGCTGAATATTCGGGATAACAGGCAAGATATTTTACGGAGAGACAACATGCTTGCGCGCATTTATCAACCATCCAGAAACGCCATGCAATCCGGTGTTGGCAAGACCCGCCAGTGGATGTTGGAATTTGCTCCTGAATCCGCGCGTAGTATTGACCCGCTGATGGGCTGGACCAGTTCCAGCGATATGGATTCACAGGTGCGATTGAAGTTCGACAGCAAAGAGGCTGCGATTGAATATGCCCAACACCACGGTATCGATGCACAAGTGTCCGAGCCGCACAAACGCAAACCGGTGATCCGGCAGGGTGGCTACGGCGAGAACTTTGCCACAAACCGACGCGGAGCATGGACACACTAGGGGTTGATTTTAGCCCAAGGTTTCGCAAAAAGCATATCAACGGTCCCATAGCTCAACTGGATAGAGCACCTGCCTTCTAAGCAGGGGGTTTCAGGTTCGAGTCCTGATGGGATCGCCATTGTGTTCTCTCATAGAAGTTTCAAAGTCCGCTTTATTCGGATTTATGTTGAGGTAGTTTACCTATATTGGCGACAATTCCCATTTGCTGTTAGTACCGGATAACGAATGCGGGATGATAGCTAGGATTAGAGGGCTGAATGCGACTGTTTATTGATAGTTCTGATCCAGAGTTATGGCGAAAATACCGGCGTGCAGGATGGGCCTATGGGGCAACAACAAATCCGTTGATATTACAAAAAGAGAATAGGGCGTGTTCGCTGGAAACCTACGATAGCCTGGTGCACTACGCTAAAGAAACAGGATTGCGAGAACTGCAAATACAGGCCACAGGAGGCCCGGTTGCTCAGTTGGTGAAATCGGGTAAGGCTATTGCAGCGCTTTGGGACCAAATGGTTGTGAAAGTACCGCTAACGCAAAACGGGCTGGAGGCGGCTACAGAATTAAAGGCGTTCGGTGTTCGGATCACGATGACAGCGGCATATGCAACGCACCAGATGATAGCAGCCAACGCGATAGGGGCTGACTATATTGCCCCGTATTACGGGCGATTGTTGGAGGCGGGTCATGATGGCGATGCGATTGTAGATGCTATGCTGGCAATAGCCGGGCCGAGGGTGTTGTTGGCCAGTATCCGCACGGTTGATCAGATGGAAGCACTGGCGGCGCGTGGGCATGATACATTTACGCTGAACCCAGAACTATGTGCGCAACTTGGGCAATCAAACATGTCCGATAAGGCTGCCGCAAATTTTGAAATCGCAAGTAACATCTGAAACGAGGAAAAGAGAATGTTAAAGAATATTGATCCGTTGCTAAATGCCGAACTTTTGGGTGTGCTACGTGCGATGGGGCACGGTGATGATATAATTGTGGTTGATGTGAACTATCCGGCAGCCTCGACCGCCGCCGATACCGTGCATGGAAAGGTTATCCAAATGGGTGGTGCAGACACGGCCCGTGTGGTTCAGGCGATCCTGTCAGTGATGCCGCTTGATGCATTCGTGGATGCGCCTGCTGCCCGTATGGAAGTGGTCGGCGCCCCTGATGAGGTACCGCCAGTGCAAAGCGAAGTACAGGCAAAGATCGATGCGGCCGAAGGTAAATCGTGGCCGATGCAGTCGATTGAACGGATGGCGTTTTATGAGCATGCCAAGTCGAGCTATGCCGTTGTGGCGACAGGGGATCGCAGGTTCTATGGCTGTTTTTCACTGAAAAAAGGTGTGATTGGGCCAGATGAAGGTGCATGAGATGGGCGAACAGAATGACGTAGTTGTATTGGGAATTTTTGTAGCTGATTTGGCATTTTATGCATCGCGAATGCCGGTGATCGGTGAAACCATAGCAGGATCTGATTTCGTGTTGGGACCGGGTGGCAAAGGTGGAAATCAGGCGGTGGCGGCGGCACGCGCTGGCGCAAAGACAGGGTTTATCACGCGGCTTGGCAAGGACAATTTTGGCGAAATGGGCTTGAAGACCTGGGGAGCCGAGGGGATCACGGCCTATGTTGATCAATCAGAGGATACCTCGACGGGGGCTGCATTTATCTTTGTAAACGATGTTACCGGTGAAAATTCGGTGATCGTGGTGCCGGGGGCAGCGGATGGCATAGATGCGGCGATGATAGATGGCTATGCAGAACAGATTTCAGCAGCCAAAGTGTTTGTGACCCAGTTAGAACAGCCGTCAGATGCGGCATTGCGAGGCTTGGAAATTGCCCGGGCTGCGGGTGTGAAAACGGTGTTCAATCCCGCCCCAGCCGTGGCATTTCCAGAGGGTATTTTTCCGTTGTGCGACTATATCACGCCGAATGAAACCGAGTCCGAGGCTTTGACGGGGATTAAAGTAGGAACAGTCGAAGACGCGCGGCGTGCTGGCGATGTTTTACTGGATAAGGGCGTGGGAACGGCATTGATAACACTGGGTGAGATGGGCGCGTTACTACACAATAAAGATATGTCCGAGAGATCGG
>Ga0209633_10003872_pt1 | contig 13656 bp, 12 predicted proteins | sample Cruoilmetagenom1_FD_187290 | JGI IMG/M metagenome (GOLD analysis project Ga0209633, IMG submission 187290) | Oil polluted marine microbial communities from Coal Oil Point, Santa Barbara, California, USA - Sample 1 (SPAdes) (version 2) | ecosystem: Environmental > Aquatic > Marine > Oil seeps ... | reverse complement strand
ATTCTATTATTAAAATATCCATATTCTTCATTAGTTTCTTCATAGAATTGATTTAATACATAGCCAATATCTTTGTTTTCTTTTCTTAAATATGATGTAATATTTTCAATTTTATTTTTAAAATTTTTATAATTATAATCTTTATTTTTACCTACAAAATTCATTCTAAAATTTTCAATTTTGACATTTTCTTCTTTAAAGTATTCTATAGCTAAATCTTTTTCATCTTTTGAAAATATATATTTAGGTTCTTTAAGTTTATTTTCTAAATCTTTTGTGATAATAATTTCTATTTCTTCTTTATCTTTAATTGTCTTTATTTCTACCATTTTATTTAATTTTAATATTGAAATTCTTTCTTTTTGATATTCTGTTAATTCATTTATTTTATATATATTTTGTTTTTTATATAGCTTTAAAGTAAAATAATCTGAAGTTATTAAATTAGTATAATCTTTCTTTTGTTTTGGAATATCTTTTATTTCTTTAAACAATTGCTTTATTGTATATTTATTTTCTTTGTTTTCTAATAACTTTATTATTTGTTTATCTAATTTAGTTAGATTTTTATATTTTATTATTTCTTCAGTAACTTTATCGTTATTTATTACATTTTTTTGCTCTAACCATTTCTTAATTTGTGCTATTTGATCTACTCCAGGAACACTTTTTTCTATTTGTTTTTTTATTTCTTCTTCTGAAAAATTTAAATACTGCAATTCTTTTTTAAATGTTATTAGTTTCTTTTTATTTAATATTCTTCTTTCATTATTATTTATTTCTTCTGTTTTATTAATTATTTCTTTTATTTTTTCTGTTTTTTCTATCTCTACTTCATTAAACATAGGTGTTATAGTTGACTTTGAAATTTTTTCTAATGTTTTGTTTATTTCATTTATTTTATATTTTATTTTATTTGAATATTGATATTTTGAATATTGTTTTACTGATTGTAATATTACATCTTTATAATCACTTTTTTTATATAATTTCTTATCTCTGAAATGTTGACCAATATACATTGGTGCAAATATTATTCTTTTAATTAAACCTGGTATATGTGGAAATATTTTTATTGATAATCCTATCCCTGCAATTATTGCGATAAAAAACATTTCTGTATAAAAATTATCTTCTCTATTTGACATTTAACACCGTCCTTTTCAAATTTTTTATATCGCATTCTTGCGATTTTTCTTATATGATTTACTACGCAAAGTTGCAAATAGTTTCCGCTTTTTTGCGTTTTTTTTAATGTTTTTTTGTAAAAAAAAATAGTCTTCTGAAAAAAACTGTTTTATATTTTCCCTAATTTATTCAATAAAAAAATCCCGCTTTCGCAGGAAGATAAGTTATAGTATTAAAATTTTTCAAATGAAGCAGCGTCATTTACTAAATCTTCAATTGGAATTGAAATAATTGCCTCATGAATATTCATAACAGGCAATATTAAAGGTTCATAAGCTAACTGTGAAGTTATTAATGATATATAAGATCTTACATATGGATATAATATCGCTGAACAATTCACTAAAACATATTTCATACGCTCCTCATCATTCTTACAATTAGATAATTTAAAATTTCCTTTTACTATGGTCTCTACATTATAATTAAAATTAATTGAAGGTTCAATTTGTATTCCTAATATAACATTTACTTGATCAAAATTATTATTTTTATTTGGTATAATTTTCATTAAAAAGCCTATATCACTTTCTTCAACTAAATTTTCTGTTTTCTTAATTTTTACTAAAGTAGCTTTAACCACTTCATATCCATCAAAATTAAGTTGTATAGATTCAAAATTCATTATTACTCTCCTTCTATATTGCGGTATCAAATTTATTATAGTTTAATTTTTTGGATAAAGATGCCTTTTCTCTTAGTTTAATTACTTTTAGTTTTTGATTTGCATTAATATATTCTTTATTAATTATACTTATTCTCTTTTTCATTCCTAATAAAACTTTAGATACGAAAGTCAATCTTGGATCAACTTCTCCTTTTTCAAATCTCGAAATCGCTTGCTGTTTTACTCCAATAAGTTTAGCGAAATCGTTTTGTGATAATTTATTTTCTTTTCGATAATTTAATAATGTTTCAATTAATAAATATTTTGAATCTAATAACTCTACTTCTTTTTTTAAGTTAATATTTTCTTCTATTAAATCATTAAAAAAATTATTATAATCTCCCATAATTTCCTCCTTTTATTACTTTTTTTCTTATACACTCCCTTTAGCAAAATATATTCTTTATATCAGGTTAACTATTATTCTCTTACATACACATAGTTATTTTTCATCATTTTCCCCCCCTGTGTTCAGTTATGCACAGGTCTAATTGATCAAAATATTTTGATTTAAATTTTGAAACTTTCTTTTTCCTACCATCAACTATTAAAATATTATTATTTTTTTCAAATATATGGACATAAAATACTCTATACGAAATTGGTGACTTAATTCTTATTTCATTAATATTATATTTTTTCTTTTTTCTTTTAATTGGTTTTAAATCTAATAATTCATGATTACCTTTTGCTAATTGTATAATTTTATTATTTATTTCTGCAAGTAATTCATTATCTTTATTAACTAGTTTTTTTAATGCTTTTTTAGCTCTATCTGTTATATCAATATTATAATTTTCCATTTACAATTAAGTTCACCTCCCCACACTCTTATAATACAACTTATTCGTTGTATCGTCAAATATTTTATAAAGCTTTACAACTTATTTGTTGTGAATTAGTGTTTGTTAATATTTATTTTCTACTGAAAATTCTTCATTGTGTGTTTTTCAACTATTATTTCATCAATCGAGGTTACATTGTCTTGAACTTGAAAATACATTTCATATTTTCCAACTTTTGTAAAATTTGTAATTGGATCTGTCAATATTTGATTATTGAAATCTGCTACGCCTTGATTATTTTCAAATACTGTAGGATCATGAACATATCTATAACCATAATTCTTTTGAGGGTCAGTTTCATAATCTTCATATTGTATTTCATATTCTGTTTCTACAATTCCTGAAGATGATATAGGAAGCGTAATATTTCCTAATACAGAAACCAATTCCTTTGAACCATTGAAACTTTTTGTTTTATATGCTGTTGCTGTATTATTTGTATCAAAATACAAAGTGTCGTTTTCTCTAAATATGTTAAAATTTGTATTCAATTCCTGAATTGGCAATATATAGCTTGTTTCAATTGTTCCATCTATATTTACTACATAAGCATTGAATACTTTGTCATTAAGATCGCTTGAAAGAGAAATGGAATTCCAACCATTTACTAATGGTTTTGTTTCAATTGCTTCACTTGTTATATCTTCTATTGTTTTATCAAAAGTGATTTCATAAGGTAGCAAATAAAAAACTTTAATATCAGGAGAATATATTTGATAATCTGTTTCATTTATAGCTTTTGGTGGTGCATAATATGTTGAGTATGCTTCTCGATCTACATCAATTCTTAATGCATTAAGAACAGTAAATTTCCAATTTGCAGTAGTGTAATTCATATCAAAATAATACGTTCCTTTTGGATATTGTGATGTATCTATAGAAATATTGTTATTCCATTTTAATAAAGAAGATGAATAATAAGTAATTCCTGTATTTCTTGTAAAACTAATATCTACATTCATATTAGATGAATAATTTATTATTTGTGGTTCTTGTGTGTCTTTACGCACCTCTATTTCTGGAACAGTGAATTTTACATTTGGAACAGTTACATTAAGATTTCGACTTGTTGTTTTCTCTATTGTTGCAGAATAATTGCAAAGAAGACTTGGCCACTCTAAAATTGAAACAACTTTAAATATATATACTGCAGCTACCGAAAAAATGTCAGATAGATCAGTAGATATTTTTAAACAAGCAACTACTTTGCCTACCAAAAAATAATAAATGCCTACGAGAGTAAAATCCCGTAGGCACAAGTTAGGCAAAACAGCCTTTTTTCATATTATATTATTTAGAAACGTTGGTATTATTCACTAGTCCTACAACAGTTTCAACATGCGTTGAATGAGGAAACATGTCAACAGGCTGGATTTCTTGTATTTCATAATTATGTTCAACAAAATACTTTAAGTCTCTTGCAAGTGTTGAAGGTTTACATGAAACATAAACAATCTTTTTAGGATTCATATCTATGATTGTATCTAAAAGTCTTGGTTCACAACCTTTTCTAGGTGGATCTAAAACTACAACATCTGCTATTATATCATTCTTATAAAGTTTTGGAATCATTTCTTCAGCTTTACCTACAACAAATTCAGCATTAAAAATACCATTTCTTTTGGCATTTCTTTTAGCATCTCTTATTGATTGAGCAACAACTTCAACACCATAAACTTTTTTTGCGTTTTTTGCTAAGAATAAACTAATTGATCCAATTCCACAATATAAATCAAATACTGTTTCATCACCTTTTAAATCAGCAAATTCTAAAGCTTTATTATAAAGTGTTTCAGTTTGTCTAGGATTTACTTGGAAAAATGAAAGTGGAGATATTTCAAAATCAATTCCACCAATATTGTCTAAAATGAAATCATCACCATATAAAGTGTAATTCTTAAGCCCTAAAATTTTATTTCCTCTTTGTTTATTAACATTTTGAATTAAAGACTTAACTTCTGGTACTTCTTTCAATCTATTAACAAATTTACCAATATGAGGTAAATCTCTTCCATTAGTAACTATTATTACCATTGTATCTTTAGTGTGATACGCAGTTTTAATAACAACATGTCTTAAAACACCTTTTTTGCTTTTTTCATTATATGCAGATATTCTATTTTCATTAATAATTTCTCTAACAATATTTAAAACTTTATTTGATATTTCATCTTGAATAATACATTCGTTTAAATCTACAAGATCATGAGTTCCAACTTTATAAAAACCAATTTGAGCTTTATTGTTTTTCATTTTAATTGGAAATTGACCTTTATTTCTATAATGATATGGTTCTTCCATACCTATAGTATCGTATACTTCTACATCAGTAATTTTACCAATTCTTTCTATTGCACTTTTAACTTTATTTGTTTTATACTTTAATTGTTCTTCGTATTTAATGTTTTGAATTTGACATCCACCACATGAATCAAAATATTCGCATTTTGGAGTTTCTCTTATATCAGACTCTTTCAACATTTTTACTACTTTTCCATTAGCATAATTCTTCTTTTTTATAGTAATTTCTGTTTCTAAAATATCACCGGGAACTACACCATCAACAAATATTGTGAAGTCATTATATTTACAAATACCTTCACCTTTCGAACCAATATCAACCACATTTACTTTTACTACATCGCCTTTTTCTACAGACACTTATCTCACCCTCTTTAACCTTTAAACATTCTTTTTTTTATTATAGCTTTATGCTAAAATTTATCATATAATAATATAACAAGAGCTAGTAAATTACAATAATTAAATTAAAACGGAGGGATTAAATTGCGTTTAATAATAAATACATTCCTAATAATCATAATAGTCTTATCACTTTCAATAATACCAATCAATTATCATGTATTTGAATTAGAACTGCCTAGTTTCAATAAAGATAAAATTATAGAAGAAAACACTGATTTAGAAAATAGAATAGATTTCTTAGAAATTAAAAATAATGAAGAAGAAAACTTATTAAATAATCAAACATTTAAAATAACAATTAATACAACTAATAAAGATGAAGTTATGGATATTGTTAATTCATTTAAAGTAGAAATATCAAACGCTAACGAAATAGTAAAAACAATTTCTTTAAAGGATATTGATAATACTTTTGAAGAAAAAACAGTAGATATAAATAACTTTTTAAGTGACTATTCTAATCAAGACATATATGTATATAATTACACTTTTAATTTGAATAATAATGATTTAGCATCAAATCATTATATTGTTACTTTGAAAAGCACTGATAAAAGAATAAAAGATGAATTTAGTTATGAATTTAATCATTTTAATAATAATAAATATATTGGATCAAGCAATAAACCAATTGAAAATAAACTATATACTAAACTATATTATACTGATGAGAATTTTATGAGATTAGTACCAGTAAATAAAATGATAGATACTACAGATCGATTTATTAGGGCTACAATGAACGAATTATTAATTCCACCAAATGAAAAATATGGACTTTCTACTACAATTAGTTCACCTAGAATTAGTAATATTGCTATTTCTAAAGGAACAGCAAAATTAGATTTTAATAGTAATGAAATAACTAATTTTAATAATGGATCAACAAATGCTTATTTTGCAATTAATTCAATTGTTAATACTATTAGTAAATTTAGTGTAGTAGATAGAGTAAAATTCTTTGTTGATGGTAATGATACAAGCGATTATTTCCATGGAACTGACTTATCAGAATCATTTGTTATTAAAAATTCGACTAAAGCTTATGTAGGTTTAGAAACAAGTAAAAAAACAATGATGCTATATCCAATTGAAATAACAGAAACAAATTTAAATAATAAAATTTTATCTATTATATCAATATTGAAAACATTAAATTTTGATAATGAAAGTACAAATTCATTAATTCCAACTTTACCAATAAATGTTAAACTTCTTAATTATAGGTTTGATGATAAAAATATTGAATTAGATTTATCAAAAGAATTTTTAACAGCCTATGGTGGAAATAAAGAATATAATTCTATAATGTATGAAAGTCTTTTATATAGTTTTACAAGTATTGAAGGAATCAATAGTGTATCAATAATAATTGAAGGCGAAAAAACAAATTTATTTAATGGAATAGATATATCAATTCCACAAAAACCAAATATGTTTATTAATACTTTAAACTAAAAAACTCCCAATGGGAGTTTTTTTATTAACTATTAAACGACTTATCTACTTTCTTTAGCATCTTAATAATTGGAAGATTATAAGGACATCTTATTTCACATGCTCCACACTCAATACAATTACTAGCATTAATTGCTAATTTATGATATCTTTCTTTTGCCCAATCAGCTAAATTATATCTTTTTAAATATGACTCTAAAACAAATTGTGAAGGAATATCAATTCCTTGAGTACAAGGTAAACAATAACCACATCTTCTACAGAATTCTTTTCCAATTTCATTGCTTTCTTTTTCAATTACTATTCTTTCTTCATCAGTAAGTTCAGTTAAATTATTTCCAACAGCTGTATTTTTATCAACAATTTCTAATGTATCCATTCCTGGAATTGCAGTATCAATAAATTCTTTATTCAAAATATATTTAATAGATAATTCGCCTTTTTCAAAAGCACCACCAGCAATTGGTTTCATAACAATTGTACCCATATTTAATTCTTTTGCACGAATAAATAATTCAGTTCCTTGATTTTCAATTACATTAAATGGAAATTGAACTGTTTCAAACATTTCAGTATTAATTGCATCAAGAAGTAAATCTGCAGTATGACCAGTAATTCCAATATGTCCAATTTTACCAGCCTCTTTTGCTTCAAGTAATGCTTTATAAGCTCCATCATCAGATAGAATCTTTTCAATATCTTTTTTTGTTCTAACAAAATGGAATTGATATAAATCAATATAATCAGTTTGAAGATTTTTAAAACTTTCTTCAAGTTCAACTTTCATACCTTCATAATCTCTAACAGGAGATTTTGTAGCAATAATTACTTTATCTCTTATTCCTTTTAAAGCTTTTCCAATATACATTTCACTAACAGTATATCCTCTAGCAGTATCAATAAAGTTTATACCTTTATCAATTGAATATTTTACAATATTAACGGCTTCATCTTCAGTAAGTCTTTGTAATGGAATACCACCTAAACCAACAACAGAAACATTTAAATTTGTTTTACCTAGAATTCTTTTTTCCATTTTCATCCTCCACATAATATTCAAAACCCGTTTTCAACTCTAATGCTCCAAGTACAAAATTACTATAACTTCCACAATCTATTGCTATTTTATCTTTTAAAAATTTAATTTTCCCATCTTTATTAATTGTATGACCAAAAATTATCTTTTTATTAAGTTTTAATTCACTATTAATAAATTCATCCCTAATCCAAACTAAATCTCTTGGAATCTGATTTTCAAGTGAATTCTCCGGATTAATACCAGCATGAACTATATAATAATTATCTGTTTCAATTATATATTCCATTTCACTAATAAATTTAATATGTTTATCCATTAATGATTTACTATGATATGAATCAAATGTATAATTACCACCATTTCTTATCCATCTTTCATAATTTTCATTATTAACAATAAAATCATAAAACATTGCTTCATGATTTCCTTTTAAATGAATTACATTATAGTTATCATTTATTAAATTAATAACTTTTTCATAAACATCTGAAGAGTTTTCTCCTCTATCACATGAATCTCCATCAATTATTAATAAATCATCTTTTTTTAAATCTATTTTTAAAAGCATTTTATTTAATAATATTAAATTTCCATGAATATCGCTAATGACATATATTTTATTATAGTCTTTATCATTAATTCTTTTAATGTTCATTTAAATCAGTTCTTATTTCATTTAATATTTGTTTAAATTCTTCATTAAACATTTTAAACCTTATAGGTTTTAAATTCTTATCAACAAATCCATGATTTGTAAATCCTGTTGCAAGTACTTCCCTATCCGACTTTCTATAAATAGTATAATTGAAACCAATTTTAATTCTTTGAATAAAACTAATTTCTGCTTTAACAATAATTTTTTCATTAAATTTAATTGCTTTTTTATATTTACAATTTACTTCAATCACAGGTAAAATAATACCTTCTTCTTCAATTTTTCTATATGAATAACCTAATTCTTCAAAAAGATTTGTTCTTGCAACTTCAAAATAAGAAAAATAATTTGCATGATAAATCACACCCATTTGATCCGTTTCACTATAGCGCGGATTAATTTCTATTTCGCCATTCATTATTAGCCCCCTAAAAATTATTGATATTTTTCTTTAATATATCTATCCATTGCTTCAACAACTTCTTTTGAATATTTTACAGCCTCAACAACTGTTCTAGCTCCAGTTACAACATCACCTGATGCAAATACTCCATCACGTGTAGTTTCACCAGTAATAGTAGTTTGTACAAGACCTTTTCTATCTACATCTATTCCTTTTGTAGATGAAACAATGTTAGACTGTGGTCCTTGTGAAATTGAAACAATTATTGAATCAGCAGGGAAAAGTGATTTTTTATCTTCAATAACGTTAAACTTTTCATCAATTTTTTCAACACTATTATATATTATTCCATTATCAGTAAACTCAACAGGAGTTTTTAAAAATTCAAATTTTACTCCATCCATTTTTGCAGCTTCAATTTCTTCATCACTAGCTGACATTTCATCAAGAGTTTTTCTATACATAATTGTAGCAGTTTTTACTCCATTTCTTAAAGCAGTTCTAGCAACATCCATAGCAACATTTCCAGCACCAATTACAACTAAATTACATCCTAAATCATAAGCTTCTGGATTTTTTAAATAATCAATTGCAAAATTAACATTTCCTAATGTTTCACCTTTAATACTTAATTTATATGGTTTCCATACTCCAGTACCAATAAAAACTGATTTATAACCATCTCTAAATAAATCATCTAAAGTAATTACTTTACCAATTAGAGTATTTGGTCTTATTTTTACACCTAATTCAAGCAATCTCTCTTTTAATCTTTCTAAAATTCTTTTAGGTAATCTAAATTCAGGAATTCCATATCGCATAACTCCACCAATTTTATCATGTGCTTCAAAAATAGTTACTTTATATCCTTTTAAAGCCATTAAAAAAGCAATTGTAATTCCAGCAGGACCAGATCCAATAATTGCAATTCTATGATCTAATTTCTTTTCAGGTTTTAAATCCATAACATTTAAATAATAATCTGATACATAATGTTCTATTCTTCCTATTTCAATTGGAGTTGATTTAATTCCACGTATACAATGTCCTTCACATAATTCTGAATGAGGACATACTAAACTCGTAACAATTGATAACGGATTATTTTTAAAAAGCATTTCTCCAGCTTCTTTTATATTTCCATCTAAAAACAAATTAATAAACTCTGCAACAGGAGTATTAACAGGGCAACTATTTGTACATCTTGCATTTTTACATTGTAAACATCTCTTTGTTTCACTTATAACATGTAATGGCATAATATCCTCCTTTATTCGTATTTTATACCATTTATTATATATAATTTTGAAATTTTTGCAAATTAAAATGCCCATATCTTATTATTATATGGACATTTCATTAAATATTTCAATTATTAATCATTATTTTGCATAATTTTTAAAATTACTGAATCAGTAATTTTCATTCCTTCTCTTGATAAAATACCTAAATTTTTAATTGTTTTTTCAGCATTTTGATTTACAATACCATTTTTAGCTCCAACAATTGAATCTCTAAAAGCTAATTCAGCATTAATTATTGATAGATTAGCAGCAGTTGATAATTTAATAGCACAACCTCTTTTAGCACCATCACATATCATACCAGATACATTAGCAATCATGTTATTAATTGTTCCACCAATTTCTTTTTCTCCACCACCCATTAACCATACAATAGCAGCTGATGAAGATGCTCCAGCAGATACAGAACAAGAACACATTGCTGATAATCTTCCAATTTCATGTTTAATGTTATTATTAATTAAATGACTAATAGCAATTGCTTTAGCAATTCTTTCATCACTTACATCATTTGCTTCAGCATAAGCTACAATAGGGATAATTGCAGTAATTCCGTTATTTCCACTACCATTAGAACTCATTACAGGCATATTTACTCCAGCCATTCTAGCATCAGCTGCAGCTGCAGTCATTATACTAGCACGGTTTACTAAATTATCGCCAATAACCCCTTCTTCCATCATTTCATTCATTGAATATCCAATACCAAAACCATGTTTCTCTCTTAAACCTTCATCTGAAATTTCTTTATTCAACTTATAACCATCAAGCATAAATTCAACATCTTCAAAGTCCATTTTTTCAACTTCATGAACTATATCTATAATTTTCATATCGTAAAATTTTGATAAATCTAAAGCACCATTACTAGCACCATTTGAACCATTATCTTCAAATATAATTTCATCATTAACTTTAACTAAAGTAAATTTATCATGTTTATCTTCTATAACAGCTTCAACTCTATTTTCACCTACATATACGATAACTTGAATATAAACTGATTTTTCAGTATCTTTTATTGATAACTCTACTTTATCTCTAATTTTATCAGCATCTTTTATTTTATCGTCATCAACACCTTTTAAAACTTCTAACCCATAATCTGAATTTCCACCAATAAATCCTACTATTGCTGCAATATCTAAGCCAACAAATTTTGTGTGTGGAATACCAACAGCTAAACCATTTTTATAAAAATTTGGACTTACTGCAACTTCCATTCTATCAAATTCATCACTTTTAAGTTCTTTTCTAGCTCTTGCTGCTGCTAATGCAACTGCAATTGGTTCAGTACATCCCATAGCTGGTTTCACTTCATTTTTAAGTATATCAATTAATAATTCACGCATTATAACCTCCAATAGTTTTCCTAGTTATATTTGTATATGCATATATCATTCCATATAATTAAACAGAAAAAAGACATTTTATTCTCAAAATGAGACAAAACCTCTTTTATTCGCATCTCATATTGAGAACAGTATCATATTGAGATGATATTTATTATATATCATATTTTTTCATTTTTCTATAAAATGTTGCTCTTGAAATTTTTAAAGTTAAATATGCTTTTTCATAGCCTATTGGAGTTTTTCCGAATTTATTAATTGCTTTTATTATTTCATTTCTTTCAACTGTTTCAATTGATCTAATTTCCTCATTATCCGTAGTTTTATCCACTTTCAATAATTTCTTTGGAAGTGCACTTTTATCAATATTAATGCCCTCAGTCATATTTATTGCAAATTCAATTGTATTTTCAAGTTCTCTAATATTGCCTTTCCATGAATAAGTTTCAAGTATACTTATAACAGACTTATCTATAGTAATTACATTTTTATTTAATTTTTCATTATATTTATTTAAAAAATATTTTACTAATAAAGGTACATCTTCAGTTCTATTTCTTAATGATGGAACAAATAAAGGAATAACATTAAGTCTATAATATAAATCTTCTCTAAATTGATTCTCTTCAACCATTTTTTCAAGATTTTTATTAGTTGCTGCAATAACTCTTGTATTAATTTTAACAACATTATTTGAACCAATTCTTCTAATTTCTTTTTCTTGAATAACACGTAAAAGTTTTGATTGCAAATGAATAGGAAGATCACCTATTTCATCTAAAAATATTGTTCCATTTGTAGCTAATTCAAATTTACCAATTTTTCCATTTTTCATAGCTCCAGTAAATGATCCTTCAACATATCCAAATAATTCGCTTTCTAATAAACTCTCTGGTATTGCAGCGCAATTAATAGCAACAAAAGGTTTATTCTTTATATTTGATTCATAATGTATAGCACGAGCAAATAACTCTTTTCCTACTCCACTTTCACCTTGAATTAATACTGTAGAATTTGATTTTGAAGCAATTTTTGCAACTTTTTTAGTTTGATTTAATATTTCAGAATTTCCAATAATATCTTTAAATTTTATTGCAGTTTTATCTCCTACTATATCGTTAACTGTATTAATTAATGATTTAACTTCTTTTAATTCAATTACAACTTCAATAATTATATCATTATCAACAATAGGTTTTTTTGTATAAATATAACGTTTATTTCTATATTCTAATTCATTATTATAAGAAATTTTTTTATTTTTAAAAAGATCTTCTTTTTTTATATTTAAAACTTCATTTATTATTAAATTTTTCTCAAGTTTTTCAAATTTACTTTTTGCAAAATTATTATACTTTATTACATATCCACTTTTATCAAATGAAATAATTGCACTATTAACTGAATCAAATAAAAATTGTAATTCTTCTGATTGAGTTAATAATTTTTGTCTGTTATTTTCTTCAATCATTTCAGTAGCAATTAATTCTGACATTTTATCTAAAAATAAAAGTATATTGATATCATTTTTAATAATCATATCTCTTTGTTCATTAGTAAAAGCAATAAGACCAATTACTCCAATAACTTCATCTTCAATTTTTATAGGAGAACAAATTTCAGCATATTCTTCACAATTATTTCTTTTAGAACAATTCATACATGCAATATGTTGTGTTGGATTTTTTATAATAAAACTTTTTTTATTTTCAATTGCATATGAAAAAACTGAATTTTTATCAACTTTTTTCCCTATTTCCTTACTATATCTTCCTGTTGCAATAATTCGTTTTAAATCACTATCTACTATTGTTAAATCCAGATTTAAAACACTTTTTATTGCATCAGTAATTCCAACTAAAGAATTTATAATTTTTGAAATATTATATTTCATAAAAACCTCCAACTATTTTACTATTACTTTATTTTATCATTTTTTTTCAAAAAAAAAACCAGAAAATTAATTTTCCGGTTTTCCATTATTATTAATAGACATATATGCAGGTCTAATTATTTTTTTATCATTGATTAATTGTTCA
>Ga0209633_10003871_pt1 | contig 13657 bp, 10 predicted proteins | sample Cruoilmetagenom1_FD_187290 | JGI IMG/M metagenome (GOLD analysis project Ga0209633, IMG submission 187290) | Oil polluted marine microbial communities from Coal Oil Point, Santa Barbara, California, USA - Sample 1 (SPAdes) (version 2) | ecosystem: Environmental > Aquatic > Marine > Oil seeps ... | reverse complement strand
TTTCAGCATATACCCGAAGAAGCTGGGCATGGGTGTGCCCGCTTCCTCGGCGATTGAGCGCACCATGAAGTTCGGGGCATTGCCGATGTACGTTAATGCGCCGAAGAACACGGCCCCCGCCGAAATCGCCACGAGGTATAAGGGACTGTCTTGGATCAAAAGCGGGATTTGTTGCGATGCAGGGACTCCGGACGCCAATCCCCCGAGGGCTGAATTCAGAAAGGTGAGATAGGTCGGCGCATTGTCGAGAAAGGCCGACAGCACGCCGGTGAGCCAGAAATAGTGAACGGGCTCCTTTAAGGCGGTTATGACGAAGGCAAGCGCGCCTTCTTCTCCCGCCTGGAGTATCTTGAGGCAGGGCATCATGGTCAGAAAGATACCGCTGAACAGGATGGCCACTTCTTTTATCGGAAACCAGGTAAAGGCGTTGTCTTCTCTCAGTGTCCTTGGGGTAACAATAAGGGAACAGAGGGGTATGAGGATGAGAAGGCCGTCCCGTACCACGTCCTGCACTGATCGGTGAATGCCCAGGATCGAGACCTCCCCCCAGTGGACAATCCCGCTCATCAGGACGGCGCCGACGATTCCCGCCAGGAAAATAACGTTGTACCCGCCCTCTATTTTCAAGGGTTCCTTGACGTCGAGATCCTGAAGTGACGTATTCCCCTCTTTTTTATAAAAGTGCCGGTCCGTGAGAAAATAGAGGGCCAGGAGTGTTCCGGCCGCGACAATCATATGGGGAAACAACTGGAAGGTCCAGAAAAACGGTACTCCCCGGAGAAAGCCGAGAAAGAGCGGTGGATCGCCGAGGGGCGTAAGGGAGCCACCCACGTTTGCAACGAGAAAAATAAAAAAGACCACCATGAACGTCCTGTTCTTCCTCCCCGCGTTCGCCCTGAGAAAAGGACGGATCAGGAGCATGGCTGCGCCGGTGGTACCCATCCACGATGCCAGGACCGTGCCCAAGGTGAGCATCGCCGTATTCACGATCGGCGTTCCCCGCAGGGTCCCGCGGATCAGGATACCGCCGGAAACCGTATAGAGCGCACCGAGAAGAATGATAAAAGGCAGATAGTCAGCCAGCATAATGTGGATGAACTCATGGAGCGCAGCGCTTCGATAGAGAATGAGCAGGGGGACGGCGATCGCTACTGCCCAGAATAGCGAGACCTTGCCGAAGTGATGGTGCCAGAACTTCGGCGCCACAAGGGGGAAGAAGGCGATGGAAAGCAGCATGCCAACAAAGGGAAGCGTGCTCCAGAGGGTGAGTATTACGCCGAGATCGCTCTGCGGGCCAGACGGAGACATGATAGGGGAAGATATAACGGGCAGCTGTTCTTGTCAAGGGAAAAGGGGTAGGTCAATTTCTCGCTAAGAAAAAAGCCAAGCCTTATGAAACCACGGATCCCGGAGTACCGGGATACACAGATGGCCACGGTAAAGCTCTTGAGGAAAAAAATGATCACAGAGAGGCAGGAGCTGAGCCCTGCCTCTCTGTGACATATGATATTAGTGCCCGCTTTGCAGGATACCGCTCGCCGCGAGAGTGAGAACGACAACTTCCAGAACAGCGATGACCAGATAGGCCGTATCCTTCTTCCGTTTCAGGGCAGGCATAATGGCTATATAGCAAACAATCGTCAGGCCGGCGAGAATCGCGATGCCGACAAAGTTCAGATAGTCGCCCTTGCCCACATGAGCAAGCCATCCCCAGCCGATGGGGGTGCCGAGTTCCTTATGGAAGTCGCTCGCCGTCAGATGCCAGTACTTCGACAGGTCCTCGATCGCCACCAGGCTCGGGAGGATCCCCGATATATAAATAAAAAACATTACGACGAGGAGGGCCAGACCGGTCCACATCCCGACGTTCAGGATATTCGCGTATGTTACTTGCTCTTCCGCAACGGTTACGTTATTGTCACTCATTCCCTTCTCCTTTTCTTAAATACCAAAACCCTTGAGTATCGCCCTCACTGCGGCCAGGAACAGAATACTGATCACGATCCACTTGATGGCCTTTGGTTTTGTCTTGGCCAGTATTTTCACGCCGATGAGGGAACCGAGCATGATTCCGACAATAGACGGGACAACGATCATCGGAAGCACGGCGCCCTGATTCAGGTAGACCCAGGCAGCCGACGTGTCTGTTATGGAAAGCAGAAATTTACTGGTGGCAACGGAAATCTTGAGGGGCGCCCCCATGAGGAGATTCAGGACCGGAACGTTCGCCCAGCCTGCTCCGAGGCCGAACATGCCGGCCATGACGCCGATGACGATGAACAGGAGAAGGCCTGCCGGCGTCCGGTGCACGCGCCAGTCGATGTTCTTGCCCGACGATTCTTCATGGTAAATTCCCATAATGCCCAGGCTCTGTGCCAGTGCATCCGGCTTCGGCACCTCGGGGAAGTCCGATTTTTTAGCCGTGACCATGATGACCACAATGAACATGATCGTGGCGCCGAGCAGTATCTGCACGACATTCGCGGGAAGGGCAAGACCGATCATTGCTCCGACAATGGCCGCTGCCGAGGCAATGAGCGCTACCGGGATTGCCAGTTTGAGGCTCGCGAGGTTCCTCCGCAGAAGACCGGGACCTGCTGCAAGTGCTCCGGCCAGGGCCACGAGCAGGCCCGCGCCCCTGACGAAATCCAGGTGGAACGGGAAAAAGCCGCTCACAATCGGCACGAAGAGCACCCCGCCGCCGACACCGCCGAGGACAGCGAGAATTCCCAGGACAAAGGTTACAACGAAAAGGATCAACGGCCAGAACCACCAGGGCATCGTGGAACCCGTTGCCGCGGCAGCTGCCTGCGACAAGTCAGGGGACATGCCTGATGAAGCGAATGCAAAGCTTGCTGACAAAAGAACCATAATCAGGAATGCAAAGACCAACAGGACTCGTGAATGTCTACGCAGCATCTCGATAACTTCCTCCCTCACAGAAATGTATTACCGCAGCGCCTGTTACGAACAGCGTACATGAGCGATGCAGTGGAGCCCCTCCAGCAGTCACGCCAGGGCGTGATTGAACAACGCGACATCCCGCAGCAGTCCCCCGCTGGAGCGGGATTGCGGCCGCGGGGTCAGGTAATCAGGTGTTAACTTTTGCAACAGCTTTGTATCCTAGTATAAGAGGTGAGAAGTTGTCAAGAAAAATATCGTCATGCAGGCGGGCATTTCCATAAATTTATTCTTACCAGCCATAAAAATCTTTTATGGCGACTGTTTCAGCCCTGCTCAATCGCTTTTCTTCCCGCTCTCCGGCACAATTCTGTCGAACATCCCCCTCACCTCCTGGCTCACTTCCTCGTAGGAGTTCAGCATCTTCTGGCCGGCAGAAACGGCATCATCCTCATACCCCATACGGCGCGCAAGGGGCCGCAGGTGATCAGGATCTCTCGTGAGATCGTTCGTCGCCTGGTTCGTGACGATCCGCATCCTGCTTTCCAGGAGGCGAAAAAAGAGATAGGCCTGCTCCAGGGTCCGATAATCATCTGGGGCGATGAGCTTGTTTTTTTGGAGCGCCCGGAGAGCGTTATACGTACCCGGGATCCTGACACGGCAATGGCTCTTTCCATGCAGGAGCTGCAGATACTGAACGATGAATTCTATATCAACGAGCCCGCCGGTCCCCTGCTTGATATTGAAGTGTGCCGCGTCTTCCTTGCCGATTTCATGCTCCATTTTCATGCGCATATCGCGGACGTCTCGCGCAAGCGCAGCAGGCGCGGCATCCTGGTACACCAGATCCTCGAGACTCGCAATGAACTCCCGTCCAACATCGGCATCTCCGGCCACAAATCGTGCGTTGACCAATGCCTGACGCTCCCAGGTCTCGGCAAGAGAGGAATAGTAGTCTCGAAAGGCCGCAATACTTTGAACAAGCGGCCCCTTGGATCCCGTTGGACGGAGCCGGGTGTCCACGCGATAGGCAAATCCTTCGCGGGTCATCGTCGTGAGGTAGGCGATGGTTTTTTCGGCTATTTTGCTGGAGTACTCGAAGACCGTAAGCCCTTCTGGCGGCGTGCCGGAACGATCTTCAGCGTACACGAACAGGATGTCGAGGTCCGAGGCATACGTGATCTCTCTCCCGCCGAGTTTTCCGACGCCGACGACCGCAAGACCAGTCCAGCTGTCGGCACGGTTGTATCGCCGTGCAGTTTCAGCCGCTGCAAGATCGAGGGACGCGGTGAGACACGCTTCCGCGAGTTTCGAAAGCATTCGGGACACAACGGGAGTGGGAAAACGGGAGAGAAGATCAGCCATGCCGATCCGTATTTCCTCACGGTGCTTGACATGTCGAAGGGCATCGAGTTTTTCCGACAGAACATCCCCTGTTTCCATGGCAGCGGTGAGGCCTGAAAAGAAATCGGCTTTCGTCCCTACGCCGGCAGACCTGCTCGCATCAAGCAGGTCTTCGAGAAGCGCCGGAGCGCTCACAAGCATCCTCGAGAAATAATCGCTGTTGGAAAAAATGCCGATCATAATTTTTACGACAAGCCGGTCCTGCTCTATGATCGACTGCAAAGCATCCCAGGAATCCTGAGCAGCAAGATAGGATTCCAGGTGGTTCAGGGCCATGTCCGGGTCAGGAGAGGCAACGAGCTCTTCGAAAAGCGCCGGAAACATTTCACCGAAGGCCTTTCGGCTCCTCGGTGTCTGGTGCACGAAAGCCGTGCCTTCCCGAAGGAGCATCAGGTTTCGGTAGGCTCTCGCCGAATCTCGAAAACCGTGCTGCCTGAGGGCATTCATCGCATCGTGCTCACTCGTTTCAGGATCCAGGAGAAATGCATAACTTCTCCCTCCCCTCTCTGCGACAGGCTCCTCCTCGGTAAATGCAAACAGGTCATCATAGATGTTCCTGACCGCGCGGGTGTGTTCATGGTAATCCCGGAGGAACGACCCTGTCTCCTTTCCCCGCTCTACAGAGCCGCTCCGCCGCGCGAGCGTACGCAGACCAAGCTCGTCCGTCGGAAGCGTCTGCGTCTGGAGGTCGTCGAGGATCTGGATACGGTGTTCGACGGTTCTGAGAAAGATGTAGGCTTTCGAGAGCAATTCGTGCTCCTGGTGTGAAATCAGTCCTTTCTGGGAAAGAACGTGCAGGGCTTTCAACGCATTGTTTACCCGGAGCCCCCGGTCCCGGCCAGCGTGCATCAACTGAAGGGCCTGAATCACAAACTCAATTTCGCGGATACCGCCATACCCGAGCTTCACATCCCGGAACATGGCGCCTTTCTGATGCACCGCCGCATTTATCCTTTTTTTCATTTCCTTGATTTCAGCAATGGCACCGTAATCAAGGTATTTCCGGTACACGAAGGGCCCGATCCGTTCCATGAACTCTTTGCCAACGGATTCGACTCCGGCTACGGGTCGTGCCTTGAGCAGCGCCGACCGTTCCCATGTCTGCCCCCAGGATTCGTAGTATATCTCGTAGCCGTTCAAGCTCTGTGCCAGCGGGCCCCGCTGGCCTTCAGGTCTGAGCCGCAAATCAACGCGGAAGACAAAACCGTCTTCGGTTTTCCCGCCGATAGCAGAAGTAAGTTTTTCAGCCAGTTTTGTGAAATACTGATGATTGGTTATGATGCCGGACATGCTCCCACTGGAGGACGAAATCCCCCCGGTCTCACCGTCTGCGGAATAGACATACATCAGGTCAATGTCGGAACTGAAGTTCAACTCCCTTCCGCCGAGTTTGCCCATGGCGATGACAGCGAATCCCGCCGGCGATCCGTCCGGTCCGGTGGACCGCGGCGTACCGTGCTTTTTCCTGAGATTGCCATCGACCCATTCGTACGCGGCCTGCAGACAGGCCTCTGCAAGACCGGATAATTCCTGCACCGTTTCCTGGAGGTCCGCCTTGCCGAGCAGGTCTCTCAGGCCAATCCTGAGCATCTCCTGCTTCCGAAATGTCCTGAGCACCCGATAAAAATCGGCATCCTGCTCCACCGGGGCTTTCAGCATGGCCAGTCGACCGGAAAAATGGTTTTTGTCGGCAGGGCCGGTAAGATAGTCGGGATTGTGAAGAGCCTCAAGGACAACCGGAGCGGCAGAGGCACTATAGGTAGACAGAAACCTGCTCGCGCCGAAAATCGTCATCAAGGAGGTAACGAGGTTGGCGTTCGTGCGGCAGAGAGACAAAAATGCTGCTTTGTCCTCAAGTCCGCTCACGAAACGCTCGGCGTTATTCAGCGCCATGTCAGGATCCGCCGTACCGGCAAGGGCATGCAGAAAAGGAGGAAGAAATTCACCGAACTGATCGCGACCGAATGCGCTCTGCAGCAGGTCCAGATTCTTCAGCGCTTGCTCGGCGTCCTGTATGCCGGCATGCGTGAGCTGCGGCGGAGTGACTATTCTGTGATTGCCAATGGACATTTTTTATATTATACTGACAAGCAGTAGGATATACAAGCGTGGAGAGGATCGCCGAAATGAAACAGCCACTCAGAACGCGGGATCCATGGGGGGAATTACCACCGTTCAAACCACAGGAGACGTTATGGGACTGCAATTACCGGCGTGGCTCATCAAGGTGACGGGCAATATCTACCTGCACAAATTTCCTCTCTGGGTTACGTATAAACCGGCCCATCATAAAGTCAAAGGAAAGGAAGTAAGAAAAATTCTGAACGTCGTGCAGCGGGGCGATATCATGCTGCGGAGATATGACGGATTCCTGAATACGATTTTTACTCCCGGCTTCTGGGGCCATGCGGGATTATTCGTCGGTCATGACAGCGTGATACACGCAGTAGGCAAAGGCGTTATCGAGGAAGATATCCTCACGTTCTGCAGGACCGACAGCGTTTCGGTCTTGCGCGTCAAGAGTGCCGCTGATGGGCTCATTGATACGGCCATAGCATGCGCAACAAAACATGCCCGGAAAAAAACGGAGTATGACTACCGTTTCAAGGCGAAGAACGGAAACGTGTACTGCACGGAACTGGTGCATGAATGCTATAATAAATTGTTTCAGAATGACTTTGAGGACGTGGCAGGGAATACCATCCTTACCCCTGACGGAATCAGGAAGAGCGACAAAGTAGAGTTGGCTATCGAAGTGAAGCATTAAGCCTATCACGCCGTGGCGCAGGAGTGCCAGGGCAATACCGCGAATCAATCCAATCGAATGGGGGATTCATACGCTGTCGTCCAAGCTGATAACGTGACCCCGTTCCATGACGCACAATAGCTTCCGCGAATCGCACTGAAAAGGAACAGGAACGATCACATGCGCCAACTCCGCGATAATCAGGGCTGTTATGTCTGTGGGACGAGCAATCCATCTGGCCTCGGCGTCATATTCCACGTTGACAACGAGTCAAGAACCATCCAGGGCCGGTTCACCCCTTCCCCGGCATACCAGGGTTTCGAGGGTATCATCCATGGCGGCATTCTTTCCACCCTCCTCGACGAAGCCATGGTAAAACTGGCATTCAGCCTCGGCATTCCCGCCGTGTCAGTGGAAATTACCGTTTCCTTTAAATCACCTGCAGCTCCGGGTGATGAGCTCACGATCACGGGCCGCCTCAATCAGGAGCATCGGCGGCTGATCGAGGCGGAAGCCAAAATAAAGCACAATGCAGTCCTCATTGCCGAAGCAAAGGGCAAGCTGCTGAAAGTATAATTCAGTGAATCAGGAGACAGAAGTCAGGAGTCAGTAGACAGCAAACCGTAGGCAGTAAACAGGAGACAGATTGCAAGTTGAACGCTACAGAAATACCATCCTTTCCTCCTGACTCCTGGCTACTGACTTCTGTATTCTAACGACGAACCATGCCCATACCCAGCAAACAGCTCATCTCGCGCATCAAAGCCAAAATCGGCAGGCCCATGCTGATCAAGGAGTTGATCCGACAGCTCAAGCTCACCGCAGCAGAGCGCCCGCTCCTCAAACGCACGCTCTCCGAACTCGTGCTTGCCGGCGAAATCATCAAGACACGGGGTAACCGCTACGGCCTCGCCGAAAAAATGGACCTCGAGACCGGGACATTCCAGGCTCATCCGAGCGGCTTCGGGTTCGTCATTCCAGATAAAAAGAACGTTTCTGATATTTATATTTCCGCACGAAGCCGACTGGATGCCATGGACCGCGACCGGGTCGTGGTGCGCGTATCGGAACAGCGGGGCAGGAAAAAGGCAACCGGGAAGCGCGAAGGTACGGTTGTGCGCATTCTCCAGAGAGCCCATGTAAAAATGGTCGGTACCTATGAGTTATCCGAAACACAGCCTGCTGAATTCGGGTTCGTCGTCTCCTCAAATCCGAGGATTACCCAGGACCTGTTCATCAGCCATGAAAACAGGGGCGCCGCACAGCATGGCGATATCGTCTCCGCAGAGATCGTTTCGTACCCGATGCGGGGGAGGCCGCCTCAGGGCAGAATCACCCGTGTCATCGGGAAACCCGGTCAGGCCGGCATCGAAGCGGAGTTGATCATCGATGAATATGATCTCCCCACCGACTTTTCCACCGGTGCCACCGAGGAGGCATCGAACATTCCGCAGGAGGTCCCTTCTGCCATGGGCAGGGCCAGACGGGATCTCAGAAACCTGCCGAGCGTTACCATCGACGGCGAAACAGCAAAAGATTTTGATGATGCTATCTCCATCGAGCGACTAAAGAGTGGATACCGACTCTGGGTCCACATCGCTGACGTTGCCCAGTATGTCCGTGAAGGGACCTTCCTTGACGACGAGGCGTACCAGCGCGGCACGAGCGTGTATCTGCCTGATCGGGCCATCCCCATGCTGCCCACGCCGCTCTCGAACGGCATATGCAGTCTGAATCCGGGCGTGGACCGGTTAACGCTTACCGTGGAGATGTCTATCGGGAAGAACGGCAGTATCCTGAACTATGACATCTACGAGAGCCTCATCAAGAGCAAAAAACGCATGACCTATACCGAGGTCCGCGAGATCATCGTGGACAAAGACCCCGTCCGGAGAAAGGGCAACCCCGGCCTGGTCGAACTCTTTGAACTCATGGAAGAACTCATGGAAGTACTTCGTGCCCGCCGGGCGAAACGCGGTAGTATCGATTTTGACCTGCCGGAGCCCCAGATCGTCCTCGACCTCCAGGGGCGCATCAGCGACATTATACGGGCCGAGAGAAACAAGGCGCATCAGATCGTAGAAGAATTCATGCTCGTGGCGAACGAAACCGTGGCCGGCCACATCGAAAAAAAGAACATTCCCTTTCTCTACCGCATCCATGAAGAACCCGACGAGGACAAAGCGGCTGAACTCGTCGATTTTCTTTCTGCACTGGGTGTCCAGATTCCACCGGGAAAAGGGCTGAAGCCGGCCCATCTCAGAAAAGTGATCGCGCAGGTAAAAGATACTCCTGAAGAAGCGCTGGTGAATACCGTCCTGCTCCGGTCCATGAAGCAGGCCAGGTACGCGACGGAAAACCTTGGGCACTTCGGCCTTGCGGCAAAAACATACACCCACTTCACCTCGCCGATCAGGCGGTATCCCGATCTCATTGTCCACCGGATAGTGAAATCAGGATTACACAAAAAGACCAAATCCGGCATGGACGCCGAACATCTGGCCGAGGTTCTTCCGGGTATTACCGCTCATTGTTCACAGCGGGAACGCACCGCCATGGAGGCGGAGCGGGATGTGATCACGATGCTGAAGCTCCAGTTCATGAAAGATAAACTCGGGAAAACCTATGACGGGATCATTACGGGCGTAACCCAGTTCGGATTATTCGTGCAGCTGAGCGGACTGTTCGTCGAAGGACTGGTCCATATCTCGACACTTGCTGACGACTACTACCACCTCATCGAAAAAAAGCACTGTCTCCTGGGCGAGCGAACAAAACGCGTCTTCCGCCTCGGCGACACCGTACGCGTCAGCATTGACCGGGTCGACCGTGAGCGGAAGCGAATAGACTTTTCACTGGTGAAAAAATAATACGAAGATGTATCGCGGCGCACCGCTGCAATCCCGCCCAGGAAATTCTCTACAACAAAATCTTCGTCTCCCGGTCCTCTTCACTCAGCCCCTCACTATAGGAAGCAATGGCGTGCGGATTGTCTCGGTCATAGGTGCGCGCGTAGGGATTCGCCAGAAGAAGCTCCCGGGCGCGAAGTACCATGGTGCGGTCGCTCAATGCTATGTTCTTCACGTGTATTCCCTTTCTGCCTATGGTAAACACTCTGAACGCACAGGGATAGCTGACAATAGCGGGGTCGGACACGAAGGTTATCCTCCCCACCGTTTCCACGCGAGAGGAATGATGATGGCCTGATATCACGAGCCGTACATTCCGATGACGCGCGAGCAGTTTTTTTACCTTGTCATGGTTTTTTACCATCCAGAGAGACCATTCCGGAGTTAGATCCTTCGGTGTCGTCGGATGCAGGAGCTGGTGCGTTGCCACGATGATGAGCTTTTTCCCCCTGTTTGCTTCAAGTTCCCGCTTGAGCCAGCGAAGGCGGCCCGGAAAGGCCTCTCCCTGCGGTTGTCCGTCCATGGTCACGTCGAATCCTATGAAGCGAACGCCCCGAACAGGATTGAAAGCCCATGACGACCTGCCCGGTCGTAGTCCCCTGCCCTTCCATATCCGCAGATATTCATCTCTCCCGAGCGTGGACGAGCCCGGTATTGGAGAGACTTCTGTATTCCCCAGCAGAACGTAGTAGGGAACATCGAGTTGCGCGACCCATCTCCGAAATACCTTCAGGGATTCCCGGTCATGGGGACCGGCATGTATCTGGTCGCCGCCGAACACAATGAAATCCAGCTTCGGCAGCCTTCCGACCTGGCGGAGCGCATCAATAAAGAGAGCAACGCTTTTTTTGCGGTGCTGCCAGGAATTTGTTCCGTCCACATCGAGATGGAGGTCGGTAATATGGGCAAAACTGAATCCCGGCACCGTTGCCGCGTCAGCGAAGGGAATGAACAGTTGACCCAGGGCAGAGAGACCACAGGCGCTGACGCCGGCGACGGCAATCCCTTTTATGAATTCACGCCTCTTCACTCTGAAAAGGTGACATATTCCCGTCTGTCTGTCAAGGGTCGGCATGAGGCATGAAGTCGGGCAGGGAGAGCGGGTTGTGCCGGAGAAGGGGGAAGGCAGGCACACGACAAGGTGCTAGGTCATGGTCTGCGGAGTGAGCGTACCATCGGTCATTCGCAATACCCGGTCAGCACGAACAGCGAGCTTATCGTTATGTGTCACGATAACGAAGGTAACGCCTTTTTTTCTGTTGATGTCCTTCAAGAGATCGTGGATGTTCTCGCCGGTATGGGAATCAAGGTTTCCCGTAGGTTCATCGGCCAGGACAACGTCGGGATTGACGACAAGGGCCCGGGCAACAGCCACGCGCTGTTGCTCTCCGCCTGAAAGCTCTCCGGGCCGGTGATGGAGACGTCTGCCAAGACCGACCTCGTCCAGCAGTACGGTCGCGGCTTCTGCCGCCTCTTCCCTGTCGACGCGACGGATGAGGGCGGGCATCATGACATTCTCCAAAGCGGTGAATTCCGGAAGCAGATGATGAAACTGGAACACAAAGCCGACCCGTTCGTTCCGAAAGCGCGCAATACCGTCGTTGCTCAGCGAATAGACGTCCAGATCGCCGTACAGGACCTTTCCTTCACTCGGTCTTTCCAGACCGCCGATAATGTGGAGAAGCGTGCTTTTCCCCACACCGGAAGCGCCCACCACGGCAAGCATCTCGCCCATCCGGATGTCGAGGTCAATGCCGTCGATAACATGGAGCGCCTCCGCGCCGCTCTGGAACGTTTTTCGAAGCTGCGTTATTTGAATACGGTTCTGTGCGATTGTGTGCTCCCTACTTGTCCCGCTTCTTCAGTTTTTCCACGGTCTTCTCCCGCACATCTTCGGCCGTATCTTCGATGTCCTCTTTTACATCTTCAGCCTTGTCGCCCATACCACGCAGCCATTTCCCTGCAGAATCTAGGAGATCGCCGCCGCCCACAAGAATGAAACCGAGGATCAACACGGCAATAAACACAAGAGTCATGATAAATCGCTTCAGTCTGCCAATCAGCATATGCACCTCCTCGAAAAATGTACTTTTTCACCGCGCCTTCATGTTCATCGATGTCGGAAAGTACGCGATGGTCGTTACGCGCCATGATTACCGATCATGGTCCGGGATTGCCGCCCTTATTCGTATCGCAGAACCTCAACGGCGTCCTCCCCTGCTGCCTTCCACGAGGGATAGAGTGTCGCTAAAAAACTGATCCCAAGGGCCGTAAACGAGATAAACAGGACATCCCATCCGTTTATGGAAAAGGGCAGATGGCTCAGCTGATAAACGTCTTCAGGCAGTGGAAGCGCTTCACTCAGCAGCGTCACCAGGCCGTATCCCGCGAAAGACCCCACGAGGGTGCCGCCGACGCCGATAATGAGCCCGGCAAACATGAATATTTTCATGATGCTGCCGTTGGTAGCTCCCATGGACTTCAGGATGGCGACTTCACGGCTTTTTTCCATCACGAGCATGGTGAGGGTCCCGATGATATTGAACGATGCGACCACGATAAAAAGAATTACAAGCATCAGCATCAAAATCTTCTCGAGCTTGAGCGCGGAAAAAAAGTTCTTGTTAATTTCCATCCAGGTCTGGGTATAGTAGAGAAAACCGATTGTTTCGATGATGGATGCAGCGATCTCATCGGCCCGATACACATCGTCAACGCGGACCTGGATCCCCGTAATGCGTCCTGACATGCCGAAAAATTTCTGGGCGGAAGCGAGCGAGGTATAAACAAAACTGGTATTGTAATCGTACATTCCCGCGTCGAATACGCCGACGAGTTCGAATTTCCGCATTTTGGGGATCATTCCGAGAGCGGATTCCTCTCCGATCGGATTCACCAGGGTGACCGTGTCACCGATATTGGCGCCGAACCTTCGGGCTAGTTCCTTGCCGATGACGATACCGGGCCGCGATCGGCCGGTACCGCGAAGATCAAGGATGTCTCCCTCGATGATGTTCTTCTTGACGCCCGTGACCTTGCCTTCTGTCCGGGGGTCGATGCCCCGCACGTAGACGCCCTGCATGCGATCGTTGGCCGTCAGCATCCCCTGATTAAACGTAAACGGCGTGGTAGCCTCTACGCGCGGTATTTTTTCTATTGTTTGCTGCAGCGCTGCTTGATTTTTTACACTGATCCCTGTTGACTGCAGGACCATTACATGGGGGATGGCGGAGAGGATCTTGTCTTTGAAATGGTTCTGAAATCCCGTCATACCAGCAAGCATGACAATGGACACGATCACCACGAGCATCACGCCAACAAGGGAAATAACGGTGTACAGCGACAGCGTACCGTAGCGCTTTTTTGTTTTGAGGTAGCGGAGGCTGACGAATATTTCGTAAGGAAGTTTCATAGTAAATACTTTTTAGCCACAGAGAGCATCCCGCTTTGCGGGACAGGCCCGATCACCGAGAAAGATATAACTTTCTTTCAAACAACCCCAAAAAAACGCAAATAAAAAATATCTCTTTTCTTCTGGCGAATGTTGCGATCATGGCGTTACGCAAATAAATTAAATAATTTCCTTTCAGTACTTCTCGGAGGTCTCTGTGCCCTCTGTGGCAAAACTGCCTTCTACGCCTTTTCCTTCTTCATCTGCGGAAACAGAATCACATCCCTAATCGAGCTTGAACCGGTA
>Ga0209633_10003869_pt1 | contig 13668 bp, 14 predicted proteins | sample Cruoilmetagenom1_FD_187290 | JGI IMG/M metagenome (GOLD analysis project Ga0209633, IMG submission 187290) | Oil polluted marine microbial communities from Coal Oil Point, Santa Barbara, California, USA - Sample 1 (SPAdes) (version 2) | ecosystem: Environmental > Aquatic > Marine > Oil seeps ... | reverse complement strand
GATCCCCCCACAGTGGGGGGAACTTGTTATTAGTGATCTACTGCAGCACCTGCACCAGAAGGAACACGGATATTTTCTACAATAGCCTGAATCTCTGCCGGTGGTGGTGGCGTAGCACGTGATACAAAGTAAGCAACCACAAAGTGAAGTACCATACCAAGTGTACCAATACCCGTTGGCGCAATACCAAAGAGGTAATCTTCTTTAGCACCACCCATGAATACAAAATATACAATATATACAAATGTAAATGTAAGCCCAACTGTCATACCTGCAATTGCACCTTCTTTGTTCATACGCTTATCAAATACACCTAAGATAATTACAGGGAAAAAAGATGCCGCTGCTAATCCAAATGCGAAAGCAACTACCTGTGCAACAAACCCTGGAGGATTTATACCCAGATACCCTGCAACCAGTATGGCAACGACTGCGGCACCTCTTGCCAAGTTCAACTCAGATTTTTCCGAAAGTGTTGACTTACCTGTTTCTTTATCTTTCATAAGTACTTGCCCAAACAAATCATGAGAGATTGATGCAGAAATAACAAGTAATAATCCAGCAGCTGTTGAAAGTGCAGCGGCAAGGCCACCCGCTGCCATAAGTGCGATAACCCATGCAGGTAAGTTAGCTATCTCAGGGTTTGCAAGAACCATGATATCTCTATCAACATACACTTCATTGGCGATACCATTGTTGGCTTTAAGTTCTGCTTCTGTTGGAGCACCTTTAGCATTTGTAGTCAATCTTTGACCATTTGTACCTCTTTCATCTCCATCATACGCCGGTTTACCTTTAGGTCCATCAAATGCAGCACCATTGGCATATTGGATTTTACCATCGCCATTTCTGTCATTCCATGCAAGTAACCCACCTTGTTCCCAAGTTTTAAACCATGAACCATCATTCACAGTACCATCACTTCTCTCTACCCCACCATTGACAAAAGACTTATATTCGACATTTTGTACATTTGAGATAAGATTTACTCTTGAAAATGCTGCAACTGAAGCAATCGTTGTATACATAATAGCAATAAATACCAATGCCCAACCTGCAGAAATTCTTGCATCTCTTACTTTTGGAACAGTAAAAAATCTAACAATAACGTGTGGTAAACCAGCAGTACCTGCCATAAGTACTACTGTTAACATAAACATGTTAAATACACTCCCTGGGTCTGTATAATTGTTAAACCCTAAGTCATTAACAGCCTGGTCCAGGGCATGCATTAAGTAAGTACCTTCTGGTATAGCTCTTACACCATCATCAAACGCAAATGACGTTTGTGAAAAAAGACCTAACTGTGGTAAGAATGTATCTGTTACCTGAAGAGAAAGGAAGATTGCCGGTACCGTAAATGCAAAGATCATTACAACATACTGAGCAACTTGTGTATATGTGATACCCTTCATTCCACCTAGAACTGAGTAGATAAATACAATACCCATACCAAGCATAACACCTGTATTGACATCAACTTCAAGGAATCTTGAGAAGACAATACCAACACCACGCATTTGACCAGCAACATATGTAAAAGAGATAAAGATAACTGCGATAACTGCCACCGTTCTTGCAAGATCAGAGTAGTATCTGTCACCAACAAAATCAGGCACAGTAAATTTACCAAACTTTCTCAAATAAGGTGCTAAAAGCAGTGCAAGTAGAACGTATCCACCAGTCCAACCCATAAGGTATGCACCACCATCACTACCCTTAAAAGCAATAATACCTGCAAGTGAGATAAATGACGCAGCACTCATCCAGTCTGCAGCTGTTGCCATACCATTTGCTACGGGGTGAACACCGCCACCAGCAATATAAAACTCTTTTGTAGAACCAGCTCTACTCCAAACTGCAATACCAATATATATTGCAAATGTAACACCTACAAATAGGTAAATTAAACTTTGTAATTCCATTTTGTCTCCTATTCGTCTACGCCATATTTTTCATCAATTTTTTTCATTTTAAATACATATACGAAAATAAGTATTACAAACGCGTAAATTGAACCTTGTTGTGCAAACCAGAATCCTAGTTTCACTCCACTAATCTCAATAGCATTGAGTTGATTGATAAACAATACTCCTGCTCCTAAAGAAACAACGAACCAAACCACTAAAAGTGTTAAAATAGTTCTAATGTTTTCTTGCCAATATGCTTGTGCTTTTTCTGCATCCATATTAAATCTCCTTATTAAAAGTTGTAGTTAGCGATAACTCTGTACTCTGACCAGTCCAAACCTGGTGCAAAATCTGATGGGTAGTTTGCTCTTAGTCTTAAGTTTAATGCTTTAGTTGCTTGATATTGGATATCAAAACCAGCTTCTTCTGCAGTCCATGCTATTCCAGGCTTATACGTATTAGCATCACCTATATCAAAAGATACATAGTAAGCCGATGCTTTAAGATTAAGACCTGTCATTTCATTTAACTTGTAGGTAGCTGCCACTTTTGTTGTTGCTGTATCAGCAAAGAACATGTGTCTAGTTACCATACCTTGTGTATATGCTGGAACTCCACCCCACGGGGTTATAATACCACCATTTACTGCACCATCACTATCACCAGTTTGTGAATATGCGATATATCCACTTAAAGCACCCATACTTGAGCTAACTTTTGCAGCCCAAAAACTACTGTCTACTTCACCAGCTAGTGCATCACCTACATCGCTTTGACCAATGTATTGTGCAGAAAATTTCATTTTTACAGAATCGCTAGCTTGAACACCATAATCTGCAGAAAGATAAACTGCATTTAAAATGTCGTGTGCATAGTAATTCCATGCTTGAAGTTTCATACCTTCAATACCTTTATAGATCACTGCTGCCATAGAGACACCATCAGTATCAGTACCTTCACCTAAAGCAATGACACCCATATCAGCGAAGTTACCGTTAGTACCTGATTTGTAGCCTAAACCGTAACCACTTTGTAATGATAATGCACTTGGTGCACCATATACATTACCAAATGTACCGACTGTTTCTCTAGTTACATGTGCTAAAGCAATTGTTGTGTTCTCAATATCATTATTGTGAAGTACAGCTGCTTCAAAAAGGTTTGGAAGCATTCTTGCATCATCAGCACCTGCTAATGGTGTGTTAAGTTTTTGACGACCTACTTTGATATCAGTTTTACCTGCTTTATAAATTAAGTAAGCTTCACCGATAAATCCGTAATCTGTAAAGTTATCTCCATAAAGTGATGGGTCATAATTTGCAGAAGTTGCTGGTCCATCATGGATACTTGCACCTTCTACTGCGTAGAATTTTGTACCTGCACTAAAACCATTCCAGTCAGCTGTATCGTAACCGATCCAACCACCAAATGCCAGTGAGTTACGATTGTTTTCTAAAATACCTGAGTATGTTCTGTCAATATAGAAAGCTCTAAACTGTCCAGATACTTTTCCAAAAGATTCCTCTTCAAGTACTGGCACAGTTTCAACTACTGGCTCTACTGGCTTAATATCTCCACCTGCCATAATCATCGTTGATGCTATAACTGATAGCAATACAATTTTTTTCATATTGTCTCCTTGTAATTTTTCACAATTAGAGTATGAAACATTAATATAGCATTAACGTAGCATCAATAAAATATCATAAATTAGGTATTAAAAGAAATTATCTATGTGTAAAATGGTTACAAAACATGTTTATATTATCGTCAAATATTATATTTTCTTAGAAAGAATATATCCAATCCCTTTCAATGTTATAATTAAATCTTCATTCAATGTCTGTCTCACCCTATGTATCTCTGCACGGATAATTGCATTGTCCACTGGATTGTCATCCCATGCATAATGTCTAAGCATTTCGAAATCTACTACTCTATTGATATTAGCCGCAAAAAGTTCTATGATCTGTGATTGCTTTTGTGTAAGTACTTGTTCTTCTCCATTAAAGAGTAAACATTTATTTTCCAAGTCATAACAGTACATTCTAGAAATTCTTACAAATTTTTTAGCTCTAATATCTGCAATTTTAAACAGTCGTTCTATGTGTAGCCCCAATTCTTTCAAATGAAAAGGCTTTTTTAAATAATCATAACAACCTAAAGCATATGCCTGACTAATCTGTTCAATCTCTGTAATAGCAGAAATAAAAATAGTAGGTACATGTATTTTTTCTTCTTGTAGTTTAGTAAGTAACGTAAGTCCATCCATTCCAGGTGTATTGATATCAAATATAAAAAGATCATACTGATGATAAATTACATGAGTATACACTTCTTGTCCATTATCAAAAACTGCTACTTCATACCCCATATCTATCAAATACTCTGCAATAGCACTCTGTAACATTAATTCATCTTCTAGAAGTAATACCTGCATTAAAAATCCTTTTTAAAAGTATATGTAAAAGTCGTATGGGTATCATTTGACGTTAAACCTATAGTAATGTCTTCTTTAATACAAATAGAATGCACAATTTCCAACCCTAGCCCAAATCCACCCTTAACGTCATCTTCACGATTGAAAGCTTTAAAAATTGCTTTTGTATCACTTATCTTCGGAGACTTACTTAAAAAACTTAAAATAATTTCATTTTTATCTTCTATTAATGACACATCTATATTTGTACCTTTGTTGGCATACTTGATAGCATTGGATAAATTATTATCTATAATTCTTTGTAATTTCTCTGGACTCATATAAAAGTGTATATTTTTTTCTATATTTGTAAGTATCTTATGATTGTTACCTTTAGATATCTCTGAGAAGAAGTCCACCCTTTCTAAAAAAAATTTTGACATATCAATCATTTCTTTTTTATATACAAAACGGTCTTTCTTTACCATATAACTCAAATCTTCATATATGTTTGCAATGATCTTACTAGCAGCTTCTATCTTTGACAAATATCTATTGTCACCTTCCTTCATTTTAAAGAGGTCTATATGTGTCATAATCACAGCTAAAGGAGTGTTGATCTCATGTATAGAATGCTTTATAAAACTATCCTGTGCTTTGACTAAAGAGTTTGAAAAGTTTTTTTCTTTAGTGAGTAACTTATTTTTTTCATTTAAATCTTGTGTTTTCAGTTCTACTTTAGTCTCTAATGTAATATTGAGTTTTGTAAGTTTTTTTTGACGTTTACGTATGACTTCCACCATAGTATTTATGTAAGGAACCATATTTCTAAACTCTAGTAATCGTATTTCTTTTTTATCGATTAGAGAGTGTGATGTAGAAGCTTTTTGGAAAAACTGCGTAAAGGTATCTATTTCTCTTTTAAGTATATTATTGGCAAGAATGATCCCCATCACACCAAAAGTAAATAAGATACTTAACAAAAATACAATATCAACCATATATTTATTGAGTTTCATTTTAAGTGCACGTCTTTGCTTGGCAATACTTTTTTCTATTTCATCTAGATACACACCTGTACCTATCATCCATCCCCAAGGTTCAAATGACTGTGCATACGAAATTTTTGGGCTAAGAGAACCTGTCGTAGGCTTTAACCAAACATACTCAACAAAGCCACCATTTTCCTTCCGTGAAACAGTAATAAGATCTTCAATAACTTTAACACCATTGCTGTCTTCAATATCATAAAGATTTTTACCTATATTTTTTCTCTGTACAGGATCCGAGAGAACAATTCCTTTAAAATCATAAATAAAGATATATCCCGTTCCATCTTGACGTCCATAAAGTTGTTCAATAGCATTAAGTATCTGACTTTTTAAAACCTCTTCATCTTGTGTAACATTTCTCTTTGTATACATATATGTAACAAACTGCAATACTCTCTGTGTATCAAAAACAATTGTCTCTTTTTGCTTTTCAATATACTTTTTTTGAATAATTTCAGCTTCATTATCAAAAGTATTATACTCTCCATAAAAAACCATTGCTACAACCATGACAATAAGTACAAACATCATAGTCATAATAAGAATATGAATACTTGCTATAGTTTTATTTTTTAAGAAAAAGATATTTATACCCCTTATACTAAATTTAAACCTATTATATAATCTTTCTTATTTATAATTATTAATAGCTGAATTAAGTGCTACTTACAATGATTTCATTTACAACATTCGACTTCCTTCTATCTCACATTGTAGCTATAATCTTTAAGGGTATTTTCAATTATATTAAATATTTATATACGGAATGAAAAGTTTGTAACAATAAAGCTCAGCGGTGACGTTGGAGTGTAGTAAATCCACTCTCCAGAATGGTACATGGTAATGTGCTAACAATAAATGATACAGATTTAAGTATATTTCAATTGTGGAAATATTTATATGAAATTGGTTTCTTAAATGCACGAGTTAGTGATACGCGAGAGAAAGAAGACTATAGACATATTATCGCAGATGACGAACCTGATTTGGTTTCTAAAACTCGATGGAATGACATGCAATCAATGTTATGGGAAATTCATCCCGCATATAGATCATTTTTAATTACAGAACAAAAAAATTCTTCTTTTAGTTTTGGTATGCCTAAGAAAAAAAGAAAATAAAATATGGGAATATAGGAGATATAGGGGTCAAGTGAACGTAATCGTACTTCTCGTTCCCATTGACACGATGGGGACGAGATAAGGTCTAAGGATATCATTATCACCTAACTTGTTATCAATATAAAATTTAGTTACTGACCTCAAATTTTATACGTCAAAAGATAGATTGGCAAATGCCCCTTCTACACTTTGGGCACTCTTGTATCGGGAACTGAGTACTCTTACCTTTTTAGTCTGCAAGTCACAGATGGCTATGCGAAAACTCATACCCATTTGTGGCTCGACGATGCAGATGATTTTGCCTTCATATTCTCGTGTGGCGTGTATGATACCCTGTAGTTTTGGGAAAAAGTATTTCGGATAACTTAGCGGTGTGATCTCAACAATCTTTATCTGGTCACTTTTTTCAAGGGTATCTAGTATAAACTGTGCATCTTCCATACACTCAAACTGTACACACCAATCATCAAAGTACTTATTGAAGTTACTTAGGTCTTCATCTAGAAAACCCCCGGCTATGGATTGTAAGGCAAAAATGTCCATGTGTGTTATCCTGTACTTTATAGGCCAAATTATAACATCATTCTATTTTTCTCGTATGCATTCCCCACCGAGGACGGATGGGAACGAGCAAAACAAGACTACTCTCAGCACATGATTGCTAAGATAAATCATGACTTATGAACAAATCACGCTATTTTTATTGATGGGAGGGGTACTTGTACTCTTGGTTTGGGGAAGATGGCGATATGATTTAGTTTCTTTTGGTGCTCTTGCTTTGGGAGTATTGTTAAATGTCATTCCTCAAGAGGCCACATTTTCAGGTTTTGGACATCCTGCTGTTATTATCATAGCCCTAGTGCTTATTATCTCTAAGGCATTGTCTCAGTCAGGTGCTATAGAAATGCTCTCAGAAAAATTCATAGATTCTAGTAGATCTTTAGGTGCGCATATAGCTTCTATAGGGGTTCTTGGAGCGATCATGTCTGCTTTTATGAACAATGTTGCTACATTAGCATTGCTGATGCCTGTAGATATCCAAACTGCCAAACGGGCTAAACGTTCTCCCTCTAAAACACTTATGCCTCTTTCTTTTGCTACTATTTTAGGGGGGATGGTCACGCTCATTGGTACACCTCCAAATATTGTTATTTCTCAATTTCGTGAAACTGCTCTTGGTGATCCTTACTCTATGTTTGATTTTGCCTATGTTGGACTAGGTGCTGCCATAGCAGGTATAGCATTTGTTTCTCTCATTGGTTGGCGACTTGTACCAGAATCTACGCAAAAACAAAATACTTCTGATGACCTACGAAATCTAGACGACTATACTATAGAGATTGGTTTTGATAAGAACTCTCCTGCTATTGGACAAAATATTTCAGAGCTAGAAAAGTTGGCAGAAGAACACGATGCACTCATTATAGGTTTAATTAGAAGAGGTAAAAGGCTACCAGGAAAGGTATTAGATGTTGAGATTAGACAAAGTGATCTACTGGTTATAGAGGCCAGTCCTGAGTCTCTTGAAAGTCTATCAGGAGAACTTAGATTATCTTATTCTAAATCAGGTAAACACAAAGGTACACTGGCAGGAACGCTACATATGACAGAAGTCACCATACCTTATGATGCACAAATAGTAGGTCAATCTGCAAATGATGTGGGACTACTTTATAGGCATGGTATTATGCTTCTTGGTATTTCTAGACAGGGTAAAACCCTTCATAAAAGAGTAAGAAAATCATTGATTCAAGCGGGAGATGTGTTACTCCTCTTGGGAGAAGATGAACAGATCAACAACACGACCAAGTGGCTAGGTGCTTTACCCCTAGATAATAGAGGATTACAAGTAGTCCAACGAGATAAAGCAGGCTTAGCTATATCTCTCTTTGCACTGGCCATTGCTCTGTCAAGTTTTGGCATCATTTACTTGCCGGTTGCACTGGCGATGGTGGTAGTGATCTATGGGTTCTTAAAAGTACTCACACCCTCTCAAATGTACCATTCTGTACAATGGTCAGTGGTTGTCCTTGTGGCATCTCTCATTCCATTAGGAGCGGCACTTGAATCATCAGGGGGTACACAACTCATTGCCGATGGCATCCTCAGTATGACCCATGGCTGGCCAGTAGTTGCTGTTTTGGCACTATTGATGGTAGTTACCATGACATTGTCTGATATGCTTAACAATGTAGCCACAGTACTCGTAGCTGCTCCTGTTGGCATTAGTCTTGCAAATGAGCTTAATGTCAATCCCGATGCTTTCCTTATGGGAGTTGCCGTTGCTGCATCTTGTGCTTTTTTATCACCTATTGGGCATAAGAACAACACCATTATCATGGGTTCTGGTGGATATAAATTTGGTGATTATTGGCGAATGGGTCTACCTTTGGAGCTACTTATCATTGTGGTATCTATTCCACTCATTATGATATTTTGGCCTCTTTAAGAAGAATGAATTTTTTTCAACTAAAAGCTTTCATTACATTTAGAATTATTGGTTACTATAGGCCATGAATAATAATATACAAAAAAATACACAAATGGTTTATACCTATCACAATGAAACAAAACATTCCCAATACAAGTATGCTAAGTCTTTAGGGTATATGGATTGGGCAACACAGCCAAACCCGTATCGTAGCTACGGCGATACTCAAAAAACGGAATTGCCTCTTTCTTTTGACAATAAAAGTTTGGAATACAGTCAAATATTTACACAAGCAAAAAAAGAGAATCAAGAAGACAAAGTGGTAGCGCCATTATGTTTAGAAAGCGTATCTCAATTTTTTCAGTTTTCACTAGGGCTCGCAGCCATAAAAGAATTTAACGGACAATCATGGGCTTTAAGATGTAACGCTTCAAGTGGTAACTTACAGCCAAGTGAAGCCTATATCATCTCTAAAGACATAGAAGGCATAGAAGATGGTCTTCATCACTATGCCCCAGTTGAACATCAACTTGAATTACTCTCTGCTACAACCAGTGATCTAGCGTTACCTCGTAATAGTTTTTTAGTCTCTTTATCTTCTATCGTTTGGCGAGAAGCCTGGAAGTATGGTGAACGTTCGTGGAGATATACGCAACTTGATTGTGGTCATGCACTAAAAGCGTTAGAAGTATCTGCCTTGATCTTAGGATGGAAAATAGAAGTTGTCAGTACTAAAGACACAGAGCTTCAAGGTCTCATAGGTTTTGATCAAGCACATAGATATGTGCCTGAGGAGAGAGAACTTTCCGATATGTTATTACTCGTCACTTTAGATGATACGGTTCGCACTTCAGATATAGACATCCATACTTTACGAAATGCTTTAGAAGAGTCTTACGTGGGGAAAGCAAATCAATTAAGTCTTAACTGGCACAAGTGGGACATCTTAGAAAGAATAGAAGATGCTACCTTAAGTGATGCGCTAGAGCATAAGAAATTTAGCATTGATACCTATGAAGAGAACCCTTATAGGAAAATCTCAGGTCTAGCCAAAGATATCGTTTTAAACAGAAGATCTGCACAAGCGATGAATAAAGATGATTGTACGATCACAAAAAATGAGTTTGAAACGATTTTAGGTTCTATAAAATCTAACAACTCTCCCATCCACTTAGTCATATTTGTGCATAGCGTAGAAGACATAGACTCAGGACTCTACATCTTAGTTAGAAATGATGCACATAAAGAAGAACTCAAAAGTTTACTAAAAGAGGTATTTCTCTGGGAAAGCGTTGATACAGAGGCAGGAGAACTATACAAACTTAAAAATGGTGATATGAAAGATATTTCCAAAACCATATCTTGTAATCAAGGTATAGCAAGTGATGGCGCATTTACCTTAGGTATGTTAGCCCAATTTACAGAACAGATAGAAGCATTTGGCGCATCAAGATATAAAGAACTCTATTGGGAATGTGGTGCGATAGGACAACAGTTATACCTAGAGACAACATCTCTCAATTTATCTGCTACTGGAATTGGATGTTTTTTAGATGATATTTTACATGAGACCATAGGACTCAAAACAAATCAGTATCAAACACTTTATCATTTTACCGTTGGTCGTGGGTTAGTTGATAAAAGATTGAGTACCCTAAGGCCTTATGGAAGCCTTATGCCAGAGGTTGGCTAGAGACTGTACTATTTCTCGTTCAACAGCTCCAGCTGTTGAACCCCTATCAGTATACAAACAACAAAACCAAAGTCTGATAGTAAGTTCAGTAGCTGGAGCTACTGAACTAGTAGTCACCACCTTAACTACGAACTAATCAGATATAATGCCCAAAAGACTTCAAGGAAAGCATCTCATGTCTGAAGAAACAGATACACCCCAAGGAAACATTGATAAAAAAAGCGTTGATAAAAAAGACACAGATAAAGAAACCATATATCATGACCAAAGATCTGTGGCCTTACGTACTCCTCAGAGTATCTACTTTGTGAAAGAACATGACAAGACCTCTATGCTTGGATTACTTCTAAATGACTATAAACAAATGCAAGTAGTCATCGTCGTGAAGAGTAAGAAAAAAGCAGATGCCTTGAGTGCATTTTTAACCTCTAAAGCGTTTAATGCTGCTGCTGTGCATGGCAACCATAGACAAGCACAGCAACAAGAAGCTGCAAGTAAATACAATGCTGGTACGCTAAATGTCATCATCACCACAGACATGATACTCAAAACCCTAGCACTCGAAAACATCAAACTTGTGGTGAGTTATGACCTACCTGATGATGTACAAGAGTACTATAATCGTCTGGCTTTCATGAAGGAGAAAGGTGTAGCTATGGCGCTTGTAAGCCCTGAAGATGAGCCCTTCCTTGATGACATAGAGTACAACATGAAAAAAGAGATAGAAGAAAAAGAAGTAGAAGGTTTTGTATCTACCAAAAAGCCGAAACAAACAGCAAAAAAAGACAGAACTAAAAAACCTCGTCACCGTAAAAGTAAGGTTAAAAAAGAGGAAGATGCATAACTCTTTCTTTTAGTTGATTTTGACTAGTTACACATAGAGCTATTCTTCGTAATCTTCCTCTACTTCTTCAAAATCATCCTCTTCATCTTCTTCACCTAGGATCACATATTTTATATATCTGGTGATACTCTCACTCTTAAAATCCATAGCCATCTGAGTAAGTTCTGTCATGAGTAGTTCTCTACAGTCTACATACGCTACAGGTGCATCCTTGTATGTGAGCGTATCACTTTGTTGAGTTTCTACATTTGAAACCCATGTTTTACCTTTTGGTGTATGTAGCCATAAAGTAAACTGTTCCTCTTTTGGTAATACGTCATAATAGATGCGAAATAGTGAGTGTATCTGCTCCACACAAGCATCTAAATCTATGATAGATACTTCTTCTTGCACTTGTACACAAAACCCTTCCCAGTTACTGTTTAGACAATTATCATAATCATAAAAAAGATCTTTTTTGCTATCAAGTAACGCTATAGTTTCATTGGCAATGTCGCTTGAGACTTGTTGTGACCAATATAAAGTCATTTCATCTAATATAGTCATCTATCTTCCTCAATTAAAGTGTAGTTGTATTATAGCTACAAAGTTTATCTATAAGCATAGCTACCCTGCTATACTGTCTCTAAACTAAGTACCTAGTAACTAGTGGAACTAATCAGCTATAATCTTGAAAAGACTTCAAAGAAGAAGGTTCATCATGAAAACAAACACCATCGTATGCCCAGAGTGTCACAACGTCAACACCGTCACAGCTGACACAATGGCTTGTGCTAAATGTCAAGAAGACTTAGACCATCCCTTTCCCATCGAAGTCACGGATGAGAGCTGTAAGGTTAACATAGAGGAAAATGACATAGCCGTATTGGTTGACTTTTACTCAACTACTTGTGGGCCTTGTATGGCAATGTATGAAGACTATGAAGATGCAGCACTTGGATTTGGTTCAACGGTGAGGTTTCTCAAGATCAATGCTGACAAACACCAGCAGATAGCACAAAAGTATAGGGTGAGTGCGCTTCCGACTATCATCGCATTTAAAAAAGGTCAGGAAGTGAACCGTGTAAGTAGACAACTTTCCCAAGTGGAGCTTACCTTGTGGGCGGAAAGCCTCATCTAAATTCTCATTGATCTCTTGACATATAACAAGTGTCATATAATAATTTTTGTTTATAATACTAGTAAAAGGATTATAACTATGGCACTACTTTACAAAGAATCAGTTGAACACATGGATGTAGACGAGATGCAAGAGACACACGAAGAAGAGATAAAGATCTTAAATGAGCTAGACAAACTTGCTACACAGTATGTCATACAAAAAACACATCAAAGTGAACTAGAAGCTAAGATAGAAGAATATCTCGCACATGTAAAAGCACACTTTGCCAATGAAGAACGTCTTATGAAAAAGTATGATTTTCCTTCTTATGAAATGCATAAAATGGCACATGATATGTTTTTAGCAGATATCGGCATCACGATCAAACAATGGAAAAAGTTTGGTGATATCAATAAAGTGATTAATTTTATACGTAAGTCACCAGAGTGGATAGTGCTGCATATCAACACCGTAGATGCCCCAACATCTGCCTATATAGCACAGAAAATGGCACAGGAAGCAGAAAAAAAGTAAAAATATAGTGTCCACTAACACTTAGTCAAACAAAGAACGCTGTGTTGGTACTTCAATACTAGCTTCTTTTATGCACTCTATACCATTATTTTTAACGCTATTGACCTCATTACTCACTGTGTGCATTTGCATCTCATGACTTGGGTACGGTGTATAGAGTTTATTCAAGGTACGGTAGTCACTCTTAGGGTCTAGCCAAGTTTTCCATGACTCTTTTGCCAGTATGACAGGCATCCTGTCATGTATAGGCTCGATGAACTCATTTGGCTCAGAAGTGAGCAAAGCGCAGCTTAGTATGGTTTGCCCCAGTGCATTGTCATACCATTCTTCATACAGTCCTGCAAAAGCAAAGTAATCACCAGTCTTAGAGCTTATGAAGTAAGGCACACTTTTTGCACCGCCACTACCCTTTAACCACTCATAGTAGCCATTGACAAGCAGAAGGCAACGTCTAGCCCTATATGCCTCTTTAAAGGTCACTTTTTCAAATACACTCTCGCTTCTTGCATTGATCTGCATTTGACTTCTCTCTTTAGCCCAAGAAGGTATGAGTCCAAAATGT
>Ga0209633_10003868_pt1 | contig 13670 bp, 6 predicted proteins | sample Cruoilmetagenom1_FD_187290 | JGI IMG/M metagenome (GOLD analysis project Ga0209633, IMG submission 187290) | Oil polluted marine microbial communities from Coal Oil Point, Santa Barbara, California, USA - Sample 1 (SPAdes) (version 2) | ecosystem: Environmental > Aquatic > Marine > Oil seeps ... | reverse complement strand
CATAAGCATCGGCAGTAAACTTCGCGCTGGTGTGAACAATTTCAGCAAGATAAGCGCTGGCCGAGCGGCGCGGTGTATTTGCGCCTTTGCTAGATGAAAACGCATATTCAGCGCGCACTTCTGTGCCTGGGCGCAATTGAGCGATAATTTCTGCGCCGATCATATCAGCGACGCCGCCCGCATTATTAGCATTGCCACCTTCGTGCACAAAGGTAGAGCCGATTTGGACACGTCCGCCGCTAAGCTGCTTTTGTACCCGGCCGCCAAAGGTCAAGTTACGCTCGCTATCGCCTGCGCTTTCGTAATCCACAACGATAACATTGGGGTTAAATCCGCTATCGCTAACGTCAACAGGCAGGCGGAAGATGATTTCGCCCGTGAGATTATTTAGTGTGTAATCAAGGTGACGGATTAGGCGGCGCTCGGCCACAACACGGTCGGCGCGCACACGGTCACGAGTTTCAATCGTGATGGTTTCCGAGTTGGCTATGACTGGCGCGTTGCGCAGCTGATATGGCCCGCTTGTGCCGTTGGCCGCAAGTTCGTCTTTGGTGAACCCTTGATTGGTTTCAGCGGCGAACGCCGTAGCTTGGAAAGCCGCGCCTAAATATTCTGCTTTGAAACCAGATAGGTTGCGATTGTAATGGGTCAGCTTACCTTCGGTGATATTTGTATTAAAATCGCCAAACATGGCATAGAAACTTTTCTTCTCAATCTTAATATACACAGGGTAACGGCTGGCCGCTTCATACTCTGTATATGAGCGGTCACCATAAAGCGTATAGTATGCATTGGGATCGATATGGGTTTCAAAATCACCATCACGGTCGCCGCGGCGTTTGTCCGTGTCAACTGCGAGCGTGAGCATCCAATCGCCTTTGATAAGACCTTTAGCAAAAAATGCAACGCGGCCATCCGAATTAAGGCCGTCCGCAGCGCCATTTGAAAGGGCAACAGACTCGTTCTTGAGAGAATTATACGCAAGGCTGCCTTCTGCAAGACCGACAATGATCCAATCGCGTTTTTCTGGCTCAAGATACATGAACATGGTGATTTCACGGCCATCGTCCAAGGTAACCACGATGGTCACTTTGCCCGTTTGCAATGTCGGCTCAAGCACAACGCGGGCGATGCCGTCAAGGCCTGCAACAATGCTGGCCGTTCCTGCACCAGGAGCAACGAGTTCTTCTTCGCCCTCAAGCCGGGCTTTATTATTAAGGCGATATGGCGCGTGAACATCTATTTTAGCAATCCGGCCCTTATGAACCGGACGGCCCGCTTCGTCTTCTAGGCGGATAGCAAGCTCTGGCTTGGTGCGGCCATCTGCAACCAACACAGACTGGTCTGGAAGCGGCGTCGCGCGGGCGATAGTTTTGACAAAATATATATCGCGCTTGATAGTGCGTATATGTTTGCCACGCAGACTAAGGATTTCAGCTTCAAAGGCATTTTGTCCTTCCAGCAAATCAACGCCGCGCCACCTGCTCATCATAACTGTGCGCGTAGAATTGCTATCGCGCGCTTCAAAATTTGTGCGCGGCACGATTTTGCCATTACGGTGCAAAAATACTTTTTCATCCGGACCGTGTTTAATGCCAACATTGATAGACGGTGATGATGGTGTACGGCTGGCGAGCGGGTAAACCCAATCCGTATCTGCAGTTTGGCCATCCAGCCATTCGCTATCATAGTCTTTATATTCGGTCAGATCGTTAAACAAAACGGCGTCTTCTTTGGCAGCCACTTCACCTGTTTTTTTAAGGTAAAAATTAGCACGCCATAGTCCGCCGCCCTGAACTTCAACAAACTTAGAAATTGCGCTACCTGCATAACGCGAGTTTTCTTCGCAAACCATAGGCGTGTACCCTTCGGGCAACGTTTCTTCATCAATTTGAACCACATGTGTGCCCGGCGTGACGCCCTCAAAATGATACAGGCCGTCTTCATCTGATATGGCGTAAGCGCCCGTTTCCATATAAAGACGAACGCCCTTAACACCTTCGCCTTGGAAAATCCTGCGCACCCAATCCTCATCACCATCGCAAGATTTTTCGGTGATGCGGCCAACGACTGTGCTATTTTCGCGAAATAGATCTTCGCGTATCGTAACGTTTGCACGGGCAATATTGGAAATATTTATGCCGTTTACGTCCATGGCAACAATTGAATTAACCGCGTCGCCGCGTACTGCGCCTGCACCAATTTCAAGAACATATGTAAGTTCCATGGACGCGTTAACATTTAAAGGGCCTAGCTCGAAACTAATAGTTCTACCGTCCGCAGAAATTGTTGGCTCGGCAACGCTTTGCGCGCCCAGCTTGGTAGATCCTGCCACATATTTAAAGCCGCGCGGCAATGTATCCGTTAAGACAAGCGGCGCGCCAGCTTGACCATTGTTTTGCGCGCTTACAGTATAGGTGATGAAATCACCTATGTCGCCAGAAGCTGGAAAGGCTGACTTGCTAAGAACAAAATCGGTCTCTGCATCAAGCGGTATGTCAAAGTTTAGCGGCGCAGTTCCGGCAAGCGTAAATGTTTGGCCGTATGATGCGTCATTTAATATCACGAAAGGCGCATTGTTCAGGCTGATAAAATCAGCAGCCGTTAGGCGCGAAGCAAAGCTCAGGCCTTCGGGCGGTTCTACCGTTACGAAATAATCGCCAAGCCGGGCTAATGGGAACCTAAATTCGCCTGGGCGAATATCATATACAAGCCCGCCTTCGTCTGTAACGTCTTGACCCGTCAAGACACTATTAGGATAGCGCGAAAATCCGTCAATCCCAAAGACATCTGCTGGCTGACCAGTGCTTGCATCTATCAAGGTCACGCGGGCATTGTCAATTAACTCGCCCGTAAAACCGTTAAATACGCGGCCATAAGGATCAACAAGTGCTGTATCCACAGACACCTCGCTCGCATCAAAACTATCAACATAAGTCGCAGTTAATGTCGTGCCTTGCTGTGTTGTTAATGAGGCGTCATTTACTGGTGTTGTATCACGGTTTGAAGGCACATATGCCCAAAACTCTCCCGTATCAGGGCCAGATTCGTAGAGGCGCAATGTAACTGTATCGCCATTACTTGTTTGTACAACAATAACAACGGTCTCAACCGCCGCTGGGTTGCCATTTTGTCCAGCATCAGCTACGCGAACAAACATCAACTCACCCGTTTGGTAAGTGGTTGCGGGGATTAGAGGGATCGGTCCAGAAATGTCTATTTCAGATGATCCGTTCTTACGCTGCGCCGCGCCAACACTTACAAATGGACCAACGAGGTCACCACTAGGACTAAAGTCAGACCCATTTATCTGCACGCTAAGCGCATCAGGTGCATTGGGAGAAAATCTGAAAAATTCAATTGTGGATTCGGTACGCGCAGCTTCAACAACAAAGCTTGCCGGATTTGTAAGTACGGTTACCCGGTCATCACCCTGCACGTCATAGCTGACTGAGGCTGTGTTGGTAACTGTTTGTCCAAGGATTGCCGCTTGTACGGCCCCTCCAAAGGAAAGACCAAAGCTTATTATGACCACCATCAAACACCTTACCCAAAGTAAGATACTCGTATTCACCATTTATTCCCACACATCTCACCCGGTATATGTCGCGCCTAAGGCCCGCATATTTTTCTCGTTCAAGACATTTTTTGATTTTGCTGCGGCGAAGCTTCCCGCCGCAGCTTGTTACTTACTAAACAACTAAGATTTGATTATTTAATCAAAGCCCGGATTGTAATCGTTCCTGTATCACCAGCCGCTAATGTTGCGCCTGTTAGCGACACAGTACATGCTCCTGAGACACAATCGGTACTGGTTGCTGGTTGGCTAAATGAAGGGCCGCCTGTGAAATCAGTACTCGCTACAGCATTAACATGTGTCAAATCATCCGGCAAAATATCAGTAATATCGATATTTGTGGCGGCGGCACTCGCGCCATTATTGGCAACAGTGATTACATATTGCACGCATGCGCCAGGGATTGAATACTGATCACCAAGACCAGCCGTTCCTGGAATAGTTGAACAGCCGCTACCGTCTTCTGTGAAGATTGACACGGCTTTCGTTGCCGTCAAATCAGCGGACGCAACAATATATGTACCTGCATCTGAATGGTCACCTGCATTTGCGGCTTCATTGCTTGTGCCCGTGCCATCGCCAAGAACGTTTTCAGCCGCGCCTGTGAGCGTATTACCGCCTCCATCAGCTAAAACCTCATCGCCAGCAGTTACGCCAGCAGTAGACGGCTCCAATGTATCAGCGACTAGGCGGATTTCTGATGTGTCTGTATCAACTTGAGCCGCATCAATATCACCATCAACAACAACCCAAATGATTGCGTCTGCTGGTAGATCGCTCGAAGCAGTGCCGCTACCAGGCGTGTAAGCCGTACCGCCGCCATCCGTACCGTCCGTTTGGAAAACACCATCACCATCATCTACATAATATGTAATGTTAAGACCACTCGCATCAAAAACATCGTCCGTGGCGTCTACGCCGTGAAATAATGTGAAATCATATGCGTGAACATCATTACCATTATTAGTCAGTTTAAACACTAATTCTTGGTTTACAGCGCCTGGCGCTACATTGGTGTCACCTTGAGAAGCAACGGTCAAATCGACCAAACGGTCAACGGTAAATTCTGTAGGCGTATCTGTGCCCCCAGGCCCCGTATCAATTTGTGGTTGGTCAACACCGCCCACCTTATAGTCGAGTGTAAATGTGTTGCCCACATTCGTGCCCGCAGCCGTACCGCCTGCAAATGCATTGCTTGCGCTAAACAAAGTAATGACTGATGCCCCCAGCAGTCCTTTTGTCATTAAATTTAATTTCGTCATAACCCACAGTCCTTTTTATTATTTGTGATGGGGTTTTATAAGAGAAAATGGTTAAGCAGCTCCTAGCAGCCATGGTAAAAATTTTCTTAAATATTGAAAAAGCGCACTATATTCAAGATTTTACTTCAAACTATGCTCGGTATTCATCTGGCATGCACGAAGATTTTGCCTTCGCTGTTAACAAATGCACAACAACCTTGAAGATATACATTATCAACAATAGCTTAGATTGTAATCTTACATATATCATTGATGACTCAAGTAAGTTCTGGCGTGCTGTGTGCGCAGCGGCGCTCTTAATAATCGTGATCTGGGCGCGGGACTGAGTTTCAGCCAAACGGATATATGGGCTTGGGACGCCCATCCCAGAATTTACGGTAGAGTTTTGGTTTAGAAGTAGGTCGTGGGCCGCGCCATAGGCAAGCGCCAAAGCCAGCCTTATTTCAAGCGCCCACTAAATGACAAATCACCACCAGCGCCTGGCGCAATCGCAGCGCTCACATGCCAACGCACATGGGTGATTTCATCTGCACTCGCCACATGTGTTCTGCCATCCGCTTGCTTTACCTTAAGCTGGTCACGCGCAAAGAAAGTTTCGCCGCCATCAGCTGAATATACAGTGCGCGCACTATCCGTATCCGCACTGCCCTCAAGATATTTGATCTCGGCAGGAATGGGCATCACCAACACAATATTATCTGCTTCTTTTTGCTCGTCATTATAATAGCTAAGCGTATAAACCACTTTATCGCCAGGCGTGACCATATCGGCCTTCTCGCGTTTTACGGCCTCGCTACCATCGGCTTGCTTGACCACAACTTCGCGCTCAACCACTTGCTGCGCTGTTAGGGCATTTGCTGTTACGCCTGTCAAAGAGACCACTAAAGCCAAAGTTGAAATCATTTTACGCATAATATTCACCATTATTGATAAGGCAGCGACATTATTGGGCCCCTGCGTAGATTAAACTTGGCTCTGTTATGAGCCGTTATGTTTAACAATGTTTAAACCCCGCTGGTTTTTATGCTGCCCTTTTTCTTACATTTGCTCACTTGTGGGTAAAATAATCCTGTTTATCGGAAAATTATTACTGTTTTTCATAATATTTTTATTGATTATCAATAATTTTACAGGTAAGCACAAATCATAGCCTGCTTAAAAAGCATCTAAGGAACATATTATGACCGATTTAAACAACGAATTTGAAACAGGAAGCGAAAGCCATATGGGCCACAAGCCTAAGGCGTCGCTGCTGAAGCGGTTTACGCTATTCGTTTTACCGCTCTTGGTAATTCTTGGCGCGGCTTTTGGGTTTGTTGCCTTGGGCGCTTTCAAACCAACCCCCGAAACAAAAGAGGAGGAGGGAGCGCGGACGGCTCCTGTTTTGGTCGCGAGCGTACAAAGCCGTGATGTCGCTTTGAAAATTCAAAGCCAAGGCGAAGTTCGGCCCCGCACCGAGATAAATATCGCTATGCAGGTTGGCGGAAAAATCGCCTATATTGCACCGTCATTTGTTGAGGGTGGCCAATTCAAGAAAGGCGATATTTTAATTCGCCTTGAGACAGATGACTATGACTTGCGCGTCACCCAAGCACAGGCCAATGTCGCCCAAGCCGAAACGGTATTAACGCGCGAGTTATCAGAAGGACAAATCGCGCGCCTGGACTGGGAAGACCTTGGCGAGGGGGACGCCTCCCCGCTGACCCTGCGCGAACCGCAAGAAGCCGAAGCGCGGGCCCGCCTTGCCTCTGCGCAGGCATTACTGGATGAAGCCAAATTATCGCAAAGCCGCACTGTGCTGCGCGCCCCATTTGATGGCCGTGTGCTCGAGCAAACTGTGGCGCGCGGCGAATTTATCTCGCCAGCACAGAAACTTGGGCGCGTTTACGCTATCGATATTGCAGAAGTAAAACTGCCGCTGACGGACGCGGATTTATCAAAACTAGGCATTGGCATCGGGTTTCAAGCCACTGCCGCAAACCCTGGGCCCGCCGTAGAGTTTAGCGCCGAGATCGCTGGGGTGCAGCAGACATGGCAAGGCCGTATCGTGCGCACCAATAGTGGCTATGACGCCGCAACGCGCGTGCTTTATGCTTATGGCGCAGTGGAGAACCCTTATCGCCTAAACTCTAAAAATGGCGCGCCATTTGCGTCTGGCCTTTTCGTCAATGCAGAAATTTCTGGCCGCGATGTAAACGATGCATTGGTTATTCCGCGTAGCGCCCTACGCGGTAATGACAAGGTATATGTTGTCAACACTGACAATACGCTGACCATCCGTACCGTGGGCGTTATCTCGTCAACGCGCTATGAGGCCGTCATAACAAGCGGCGCGCAGATCGGCGAGCAGGTCATTACGTCGCCAGTTCGCGGCGTGGCCGAAGGCATGAAAGTCGAAATCGCTGATAAAAACAAACCTGCCGCCACAGCCGTCAGCACAGAAAACTAGGAGCGCCTCATGTATAACGGAATTATTGCCTGGTGGGCCCAAAATAAAGTTGCCGCAAACTTGCTAATGATTGCCATTTTAATAGGCGGCATCGTTAGCTTTTTTACAATAGACCGAGAAATGGAGCCCCATGTTCAGTTCCCAGGCGCCGCAGTAACCGTTGTATGGCTTGGCGCATCTCCCCAAGATGTTGAGGAACAAATTGTTGTTCGCCTTGAAGAGGCCGTTAGTCAACTTGACGGCATAGATCGCTTGCTTTCCGTAGCCCGTGAAGGTAGCGGAACTGTTTATATAAATGGCAAACAAAGCTTGGAGCCTGCCGTTTTTTTACAAGACGTCGAGCGCCAAATAAATACAATTAGCACCCTTCCTGACGGCGCGGAGCAGCCCACAGTTAGAGCATATTTTGCGCAAGATGAAATTTTTCGCATAGCCGTTTCTGGCGATGTAGATGAAAAACTACTAAAGCGAACAGCCGAGAAAGTAAGGCGCGACCTTGCTTTGCTGGCCAATATACCCTCGGTTGAATTGTTTGGCGTACGCGGCGAAGAGGTCTCCATTGAGGTCTCTGAAGCGGCGCTTGACCGGTACGGTTTAACACTTGCTGATGTGGCCGCCGCGGTTCGCGGTACATCATTAAACTCATCGCTAGGAACTGTCCGTACCGAGGTTGGTACAATGCAATTGCGCACACGCAACCAAGCTGACAGTCAGGAAGATTTTGAAAATATTGTTGTTAAGCAATTAGACAATGGCGCCATAATAAGAGTGAGTGACGTTGCCACAGTGATTGATGGGTTCGAGCAAGTTAACTTAATGGCGACTGTTAATGGCAAGCGTACCATCCTTGTTCAGGTTATGAGCGGGCCCGACATGGATATTGTCAACATGTCAAAATCTGTGCGCGGTTATATAGACACCGCCCAAAATGACATGCCTGCAGGCATCACAATGTCTATTTGGAATGATCAAGCAGATATATATTCAAGCCGCATCCAAACAATTGGATACAACTTCCTCTCTGGGCTCATTCTCGTGTTTATTACACTGTTTTTATTCTTAAGACCAAAAGTCGCCATATGGGTTGCGGTTGGTATTGCCATCGCCTTTGCAGGCGGCCTGATGTTGCTGCCCTCACTTGGCGTGTCATTTAATATGATCTCTACATTTGCCTTTTTGTTGGTAATTGGCGTTATCGTCGATGACGCCATAATTGTCGGCGAAGCGATCCACGCGAAAACCGAGGAAGACGTGACAGGTATGGACGCGGCCATCGGCGGGACAAAAATGGTGATAAAACCAGTAATTTTCGCTGTGCTAACAACCATGATATTCTTTGCGCCCTGGATGTTTTTATCCGGGCCGACGCAGGAATTTACCCGCGCCATATCTTTGGTCGTCATTTTAGCTTTAACTTTCTCTTTGGTAGAATCCCTCCTCATTCTGCCTTCGCATTTATCGCACATGAAGCCAGTTAATCCTCAAAATCCAATCACTAGGTTCCAAACTGGCCTCGCAAACTCAATTGTTTGGCTTGGCAATAATGTATATCGCCCTGCTATGCTTTTCACTTTGCGCCGGCGGTACTTTGTGGCCTCACTATTCTTAGCCGCCATGATTTTGTCGGTAGGCCTACTGACCAACGGCATTGTAAAAGCGTCTATGATGCCAGAGAGCGAGTCAGATCAAATTGCCATTACTGTAGACCTACCTGAGGGCACACCCTATTCGCGCACCCTAGAAGTTCTTGAACAAATCCAAGTCGCCGAAAGAGCCCTCGAAGAAGAGATTAATTCCTCAACCAATGGCGAAGGAGAATTGATTGAAAATTGGTATACGCGCTCGCGTGACAATCAAGTGCTCGCGCTGGTAAAACTCGTGCCGCCAGAAACACGTACATTGACCGCCAAAGAGAGCGCCGACCGGTTGCGTGAACTTATTGGTGATGTTCCAGACGCGGAAACCATCACCGTCAACTATAAGGACAATAACAATGGAGGCGCGCCAATTGCATATGTTTTAAACTCGACCAACCCAGACTCTTTGCAAGCGGCAGCTGACGACTTGATGACGAAATTACGAAGCTATGATGGCGTATACAATGTTATCAATGACACGGAGAGCTCAAGCGATGAGGTGCAGTTTGAACTAAAAGACAATGCGCAGGCTCTAGGCATAACGCCCGCCATCGTCTCTCAGCAAATACGCCAAGGTTTCTTTGGCGAAGAGGTTCAGCGCCTGCCGCGTGATGGCGAAGATGTACGGGTTTATGTCCGCTATCCGCGCAGCGACCGGGAGAGCCTAGATTTTCTTGGCCAAATTCGCATTCGTACCAATGACGGGCGCTCCTTGCCGCTCTCCACCGTGGCGGACTTGCGGTTTGACAAAGGTGTGTCTCGCATTCTTCGGCGAGAACGCCAGCGCGCAATTGTTGTCAGCGCTGAAGTCATACCTGAACGCATTAGCGAAATACGCGGTGCGTTAAAGGACGACTTTTTTGAAGATTTTGATACGCGCCACCCTGATGTTACACGCGGCAATATTGGGCGGGCACAAGACGACGCGACTTTTATGCAAGAAATTTTCACACTTCATATCATAGCCGTCTGCATTGCCTATTTCTTAATTTCCGTAGCCTTTAGGTCCTATGTGGAACCACTACTGATTTTACTCGCTGCAATTCCGTTTTGCTTCACGGGGGCTATTATCGGGCATTTATTGCTCGGCCAAACCATGTCGCTTATGTCGTTTCTTGGCATTAGCGCCGCCGCTGGCGTGGCTGTGAACGATAATTTGGTGTTGCTGGATTATGTTCACAAACTCCGCGCCAAAGGTATGGACGGAGCCCAAGCGCTGGTCGAGGCAGGCACAAAACGCTTTCGCCCAATTTTGCTTACATCGCTGACCACATTTGTCGGCCTTGTTCCGTTAATGATGGAGCGTTCCATTCAAGCGCAGTGGCTCGTGCCTATTGGCGTCGCCCTTGCCTTTGGTGTTTTATTCGCCCTGTTCGTGACCTTGTTCTTTGTGCCTGCGCTTTACGGCATTGGCGCAGATATCCGCCGGTTCTTTATTGCCAAATGGAAAGGCCATAAAATCACCAATTTCACAGCGAAACTATAAACATAAGCTACTTCCACTTAACTCTTACGAATATTTAATGTCTTTTTTGCTTTCGTAAGTGGCTGTAAAACAAACGTATATTAGCAAATGCTTATATAAGCGAAGAAAAACTGTAAATAGGGGTTGAAATAAAGAGATGCCTATCATAAATAATAGACATCTCTTTATGAGATCAAAAAGACCGTCTGCTTCGCGCCCCGTTGCAGGCGGTTTTTTTATGGGAAAATCCAAATAGATTCAAAATGCCAAAACCGCCTAGCCAGAAAAAGGGTTTTTAGTTGCGCCCCACCCACTTTCTAGCAATCTTATAGCGCGGCCTCATTTGTCAGTATTGACAAAAACGGCCAACTTTCTTGACATTTTCGGCCATTTAGCCCTATTTTATCCTGATTACTGCTCACACGCGCATAAAAAAGGTTAACAATTGAGAACCGTCGCCAGCAATTATCTGCAAAGTATTTACGGCACATGTTTGGCCCACGGCGCGCAGCCGCAGGATTTACTGCCATTCATTCCAGGCGGCACATCGATTTTGATGGCCGCAGATACCCGCTTGCCCGTAGACACGGTGATTCAAATTCTGGCTAAAACGGAAAAATTAACAGGAAAACCCGAAATCGGCCTACTAGCAGGTGCCGCTTTCCGGCCTGCAACGTTTTTAAATGTCGGGCACGCCATCATGTTTTGCTCGTCATTGCGGCAAGTCATTTTGCTTATTCGGCGCTACCAGCCCTTGATACAGCAATTTGGCAGTACAAATTTACAAATATTTGGCAATGAAGCCCATGTTTGCTGGCACTCATTTTATGATGACGCCCAATATGCTAGAAATTCAACAGACGCTGTGATGTCCGCACATGCACAATTCGGACGTTGGCTGACGTGGGTGAATGACAAAAAAATCAACGCCATTCATTTTCGCCACCAAAAACCCAGCTATGCGCAATTATATGAGGACATGTTTGATTGCCCTATATTATTCGGGCAAGCTTTGGATAAAATGATTGTCGAGGTGGCCGCGATTGACTTGCCGCTACCGCAAGCCAATGAAGAAATGCGGCGTGATATTTGCGCCAAGCTTGATGTGCTTTTGGAAAAGCTATCTGATGTTTCGTCAATGCAGGCAATAGTTTCGAGATACTTAAGGGTACAATTAGAAAATGGGGCGCCCAGCCTCTATGCGGCCGCCCATCATATTGGCATTAGCGAGCGCAGCCTGCGGCGAAAACTCGCGCAGGAAAACACGTCTTTTCGCACTGTTCTGGAGCAAGTCCGCCGCGCAGCTTGCGAGCAGTATTTATTTGACGGCCAATACAGCCTGAGCGAAATTGCCGAAAAACTAGGCTATGCTGAACAAAGTTCATTTAGCCGCGCCTTCAAATCTTGGTTCGGCCAATCCCCGAAAACCTATACGCGGGCCATAGCATTGTTCAACACAGCATTTACGCAATTAGCGCCATAACGCCGCGCGCGTCGAATTCTTTCTGGTCAAAGCGGTGCAAACTCAATAAGGTAGGGCAAATCAAATCATTTAAGGATATATCATGCGCACATTATTGCTTACCAGCGCCGCTATTGCTCTACTCGCCGCTTGTTCACCTGCGAAAAAAGTGGCGGCCCCTACGCAGCCCGCAGCCGAGCAATCCCACAGCGCCTATGATCTACAGGCCCAGTATGACAAAATCGCCGTTATTGACCTGACAGGCACGGACACTTCATTTTTAAACACTGAAGAACGCCAAGTGGTCAATTTACTCATCGAAGCGGCCAGTTATATGGACGAAATTTATTTGCGCCAAAGGTTTGCAAGCAATCCCGCTATCCGCGCCGAAATCGCGAGCTCTGACCACAAGGACAAAAAACTACTGCTGCAAATGTTCGACCGCCATTTTGGTCCTTGGGACACTCTGGACGAAGACCACACATTTTACGGCACACAAGATATGCCGCGCGGCGCCGGCTTTTACCCCGCCGACATTACCAAAGAAGAGTTTGAAGCCTGGGTCACCGCCCATCCAGAAGACGAAGATGATTTTCGCTCGCTTTATACTATCATCAGCCGTGATGGCGATAAATTGGTCGCGACTTATTATTCGGAAGAATACAAAGAATGGCTCGTGCCTGCCGCCGCAAAAATGCGCGAAGCCGCTGCGATTACTTCTAACTCGTCCCTTAAGAAGTTCTTGAATTTGCGCGCTGACGCTTTCTTCACAAATGAGTACCGCGACAGCGAAATGGCGTGGATGGACCTGACAGGCACCCCTATCGAAGTCGTGATCGGGCCCTACGAAGTTTATACCGATAAACTCTATGGCTACAAAGCTGCCTTTGAAGCTTTCATCACCGTCAAAGACCCCGAAGAAAGCGCAGCGCTGGCCAAGTATAAAAACTATCTACGCGACATGGAAGGAAATCTACCTGTCGAGGACAGTTATAAGAATTTCAAACGCGGATTTGAAAGCCCGATCGCGGTGACCTACCAAATTCACGGCGGCGGCGACAATGTGCCGGGCGTGCAGACCATCGCCTTTAACCTGCCCAATGACGAAGTTGTCCGCGAAGCCAAAGGCGCTAAAAAAGTTCTGCTCAACAATGTTCTTGGTGCAAAATTTGATTTGATCCTCGCGCCAATGGCAAGCGAAATTCTTGTGCCTGAGCAATCCAAAATGCTCATGAAAAAATATATGTCCTTCGAGACATTGTTCCACGAGCTCTCACATTCATTGGGGCCTGGCACCATTGTTGTCGACGGAGTAGAAACCACCGTGAACGCACAGCTTAAAGAGCAATATTCAAAGCTTGAAGAAGGCAAGGCCGACGTCATGGGGGCTTATAATATCCTGTATATGATGGAGAAAGGCGAATTGCCAGCCGCTGAAAAAGAAGCGTTCCTCGCCACCTATTTCACAGGTCTATTCCGCGCTATGCGCTGGGGCACGGACGAAGCCCATGGCGGCGGCGCAGCATACCAATACACTTATTTCATGGAAGTGGGCGCGGTAAGTTGGGACGAGAGCGCGCAGCGTTTTAGAATTGACTTTCCTAAATTGGAGCAAGCTATTTCCGACTTAACGGGCAAGATTGTAGTTCTGCAAGGCAATGGTAATTATGATGATGTGAAAGCATTTTTGGACACCTATTCAGTCCTAGACGCTCATGCCAAGCAAGTCATCGCCGCCACGGGACATCTCCCCACGGACATTGCGCCAAAATATCCAAACAAGATATAAACCGCGTAACAGTTTTGGGGCGGATAGAT
>Ga0209633_10003867_pt1 | contig 13671 bp, 14 predicted proteins | sample Cruoilmetagenom1_FD_187290 | JGI IMG/M metagenome (GOLD analysis project Ga0209633, IMG submission 187290) | Oil polluted marine microbial communities from Coal Oil Point, Santa Barbara, California, USA - Sample 1 (SPAdes) (version 2) | ecosystem: Environmental > Aquatic > Marine > Oil seeps ... | reverse complement strand
TCCACACCTGAATCACTGTAATGCAAAAGTGCTTCAAGTGTTTTAGATTCTTCCTTGCTAAGCTCTTGAGAAGTCTTGATAAAATGCCAGTAACGGGCATGTATATCATTAATTTCAGGGATTGATTTCTGTAATTTTTTTAGTAATTTGTTTTTATTGAAATCAGAAAAAGCGCGACTACCGTGGAGTATTAACATGGCTATATTTGTATTCTCAGGGGAGTGGAGTTAGCTTGTATGATAGTTTTGCTGGGGTAATAAAGCAAAGTGTAAAACAGAAAAATATGATCTAAGTTGATTAGATATTTTATTTGAAAAATATATCATTCTACTCAGTCGTTATTAGACTTGATAAGAACTCCTCTTAAACGCGACCAGCACCAATAATACGTCTTTTCCAGTATTTACCCAACTTTCCCACCGAAACACGCTTGCCTCTGCGCGGCGCGTGGATAAAGTTACCACCACCCATATAGATACCGACGTGATTAATGTGTGAACGGCTTCTTCTGCGCGTATTAAAAAAGATTAAATCACCTGTCTGCAAGTGAGCAATTGAGACACGCTTTGTCGAGCCATACTGCTGTGCAGCAGTACGTGGTAAATGGATGTTTGCTGATTTAAACGCATATTGAACAAGTCCACTACAATCAAAACCGCGCGTTGGATTGGCTCCGCCCCAACGGTATTTCTTACGCAGCTGCTGTTTAGCTGTTTTTATAACACGATTACGCACATGATTATTTTGCAAGCGAGATTGTAAGCGAGATTGCTGCCTATGGTTGGCAGAGATACGCTGCTTGGGCTTCGAAACCACAAGACGCTGATAAGCATTCTGCATTTCTGAATCAGAAATAACATTACTTCTGGCATGTGCTGTACCAACAATACACAGCAATAGTGTACACACAGCCATTAAGCTGGCTTTTAGTTTAATAATCATAAGGATTTCTTTTTATTTGAAGGGTTTGTTTTTATTGTTTTTGCTTCAATGGGTTTGTTAATTTAGCTGAGTGTAGTACAAATTTCAAATTTATCCGACTAAGTGACGGTTTTCTTGTGAAAAGTTACTTCTTTTCTAAATAGTGTTTACAAATGGCAACGTGTAAAATTCATTAATGATTGATGTAATAAAAGATATTCTTTATTGGCTAATAAATATTTCCATCGTTATTCTTGGAATAGCATACGCCATTAATTTATGGAATGATAAAATCCGAACCTTAAAAGGGGTAGCATTATTTCTAGGTGGAATTCTTTGGCATATACTTCGAGCCATTTTCAACTATTCATCAGATCGCTGTGAGAGTCTAACTGGGTCTGACTCCTTATTAACAATTGCGAATAAATGTATTCCACCACGTAGTGGTGATATTATTTGGGCACAGATAGCCATTTTTGTTGGTTTGTTTATTATCATTGCTGAAATATATGGTCGATATCGAAATAACCTTTGTGCAGGCATTGATCTTGGCACATCAGGTTGCCGTATTGTTGTCATCGACCTAGATAAAAAAATCCAGTTTAGTCATTCAATAACTTATCCTGAAAATAGTGAGCAAACTCCCGAACTTTGGTGGTCTTCTGTCTCTGAATTATTAAAACAGTTGCCGCAGGAAATAAGAAAAAATTTAATCAGTCTGGCAGTTGATGGTACATCAGGTTCGGTTCTTTTAACCGATTCGCAAGGTGTACCAACTTCATCAACTTTAATGTACTACGACCTGAGAGCAACTGAAGAAGCAAAGCTCATAAAAACGGCTCTGCCAAAAGAGAATGGCGGGCAGGGTGCTTCTGGTTCATTGGCTAGATTACTCTGGTTATTAAAACACGAAGCAAACCCAAAGCATGCACATGTGCTGCATCAGGCTGATTATATTCTTGGAAAGCTCGCTAACAATTTTAGACTTAGTGATGAAAATAATTGTTTAAAGCTGGGTTACGATGTGATTAATCGTTGCTGGCCTGAAGAGCAATTATCAAAAATAGGCATTGAGGCTTCCCTTTTGCCAATAGTGCACCCAGCAGGAACAGCAGTTGCTACCATAGACAAAACATTGGCACATCAATTAGCTTTGCCAGAAACATTGCAATTAGTGAGCGGAACAACGGATAGCATCGCGGCTTTTTATGCAACTGGTGCGAGTCAAGTTGGTGAGGCTGTCACGTCTCTGGGCAGCACTTTAGTGATTAAATTGATTACTGATAAACCTGTTTTTTCACCAGAATATGGTATCTATAGTCATCGATTCGGCAATTACTGGTTACTTGGAGGGGCTTCTAATTCAGGCGGTAATGTCATAAGAAAGTATTTTTCTGAAAAGCAAATTGAAGAAATGACAGCACAGTTGACGCCGTATCAATTAACCGGATTAGAATATTATCCATTAGCAGTAAAAGGTGAGCGCTTTCCTGTTGCAGATTCAAATAAAGCACCTATATTAGAACCACATCCAGAATCAGATATTGATTTTTTTCAGGGAATATTAGAAGGTATTGCCTCAATTGAAGGACAGGGCTATCAGACCCTGTCAGAACTGAGCGCATGCACTGTTTTGTCGATAAGAAGCGTTGGTGGTGGAAGTAAAAATAAGGCTTGGACACAAATTCGCAAAAACAAATTAAATGTCGAAATGATAAAACCAGAACAGTCTGAAGCTGCCTATGGGTCAGCGCTTCTAGCGATGAAAGGCGGCTTTGAAAACTTGCAGGAAAAAGGTTAAAGCAAAATGATTAAAGGTTTTTTACAAGGAATTAAACACGCGCTCAGTGGCTTTTCGCTGATCACTAAAAAAGGTATTAGACCTTTTGTAGTGCTTCCATTATTGATTAATATCGTGGTGTTTTCATTGGCTATCTGGCTTTCGTGGTCACAGTTTAATAGCCTTATGGATAGTTTGCTAGGATGGCTTCCCGGCTGGTTATCCTGGTTACAGTGGCTACTTTGGCCATTGTTCTCGGCTTTGATATTAATCGCGGTTTATTATAGTTTTACTATTGTTGCCAACCTGATTGCCGCTCCATTTAATTCATTGTTAGCCGAGCGCGTTGAACAAAAACTCAATGGGCTTCCTGTTCCTGAACTCCAGGGTTATAAAGCCTTGATTGGCACTATTGGAAAAACCATGTCGAGCGAAATCAGAAAAGTGTTTTATATGCTGAAATGGTTACCCTTGCTGCTGATTATTAGTATTATTCCAGTGGTGAACTTCATTGCGCCTTTTGCCTGGGGCATCTATGGCGCGTGGATGTTGTCATTACAATACACAGATTTTGCGATGGGAAATCATCAGCTTTATATTAAGGAAGAGTTACCATTATTGCGCAAGAACAGGTCGATGGCTCTGGGTTTTGGCGGGATGTTAACGATTTTGATGATGATTCCCATTGTTAACTTTTTTGTTATGCCAGTTGGTGTTGCGGGTGGCACAGCCTTCTGGGTAAAAAAATTATCACTCAGCAATCAGCAAATAAATGAGGCTGTGAAAGTATTCAATGAATAAGACAGAAACCACTTCACTTCTTGAAGCACAGCGTGGCAAATTATTAATCGCAATTTCGTTGATTGCTATTATTGCGATGTATTTTGTAAACCCCATTGCACAGGATCTCTCCTACCATCAGTTTGCAGATCAAAATTCACTGTTTTCGATACCACATTTCTGGAACGTGGTTTCTAATATTCCCTTTTTATTGGTTGGCGTCATTGGTCTGCTTAGTCTTCGAAATAGTGTGAAATTGCCGGGTGCTTTAACAGAGTTGAAAACTGCCTACATTACCTTTTTTATCGGTGTATTTCTGACCGGACTCGGTTCAGCTTATTATCACTGGATGCCAGATAATGCGACTTTGCTATGGGATCGCTTGCCCATGACGATTTCTTTTGTAGCTTTCTTTGTGGTGATTGTGGGTGAAAATATCTCCGTGTCTTTGGCGCGCAAGATGCTCTTTCCGCTGTTGTTTATTGGCGTATTCTCGGTTTTGTACTGGATGTTTACAGAGTCCAAAGGTAGTGGGGATTTACGCCTTTATGCACTGGTGCAGTTTTTACCCATCCTGTTAATCCCTTTTATTCTATGGCTTTATTCTTCACCTTTTAAGGGACAGAAGTATATTGTAGCGGTGATTAGCGCCTATGTTTTAGCCAAAATGGCTGAATATTTCGATCACCAGATATTAGACATGCTCGGATTCATGAGTGGGCATCCAATCAAGCATGTTATCGCTGCAATCGGTACTTACTTCTTTTATCTTGCTCTAAAGAAACGTATTTTTCTAGGGAAGTCCTAATAAGGATTAGAAGCTCTTCCTAATAGGTGTAGATTTCCAAGATTCATTAGCTAGCTAAGTAGACTAAGGCGACATCCTATTGACCTATCAGCAGCTGTAACTGTGTCCCAGCTTCACTAAAAATTGTACAATGCAACGTGTGGAACACAGATTGTTTTTAGTTACTCAAACAATAAAGAGTTGATTGTTGGTAAAAATACCGCCCATGCAGCCCAGAAACTTACTCCGTGTGTATAGCAGCTAGAATCATCTCCAAGTACATTCCAGATATCTACTTCTAGAATCTGGACACTATCGTCAAAACCCTGATATTGGAGAGAAGTAACTGGCAATGAAGCAGTATATGTTTTTTTGGTTTTGGCAGATATTGCTGTAACGTATTCTCCCGTTCCAAAAGAATTATAATTACAGGTTTCACGAAGACGATTGTAGGATATTTTAGTGCAAAAATTTGACCAATCTATTTTACCATAATTGCAATCTTGAGAATTCATCTCACTAATAAGTGTTAGTCTATCTTTCTCTTTGACCTCAGGTTCGTTCCAAGTACCTGTAGGCGTAAAAAGATTAACATCATGACCGACTGTCTTTGCTTCGTCATAACTGTTATCAACCTCATACTGGACCTTAAGATAAGGGTTAACCGGGCGTCCAAAATCATCTTTCTTTCTCCAGGTGGCTTCTAAAACAGTTACCTTCAGTTCAGGTTCGAGGACTGGTTCATCGTTGATAATAATAGTAAGCTTATATCCTCCATAGCCAGCATTCTCAGGAGCAGGGTAGCCATCACCATCATAACTATTAGCAACAACTGAGATGCTCATAGGACACTCATCCTCCGGGTCGGCGAGACATTGTCTACCTCCATCTGCATTGTATTCTGGTGTAATAAAACTAGTTGTGTTCGGGACAACGTGTAGGGTTTCCCATAAGGAGCCACGATTTAGATATAATCCCATAGCATCATCACCCCAAGTACCGTTAAAGGTATCATCATGTTCTATTTGAACTTTGTATTTTGCATCTATTGGTAGCGTAAAATAGTAATTATCTTGCTTGTCAAACCCGTCATTGTATTCCTTTAGTGCAACATATCCTCCATATCCTATAGACCCTTCATAAGACTTAGAGGTATCTAAATATATTGGATCAGTTCTTAGTCCATCAGGCTCTGAATCAAACGTGGTAGCAGTAGCTGTTTCCGAAACAGTTAGGCTATACCCCGGAACAGGAAGATCTGTGAAATTATCTTGTTTACATACGAGTACCACTTTGTACTCTCCTGCTTTCAAGGGAAATGGGCCATAAGGCTGCGTTATAGTAGAAGCTGGTTCCCCCCAGGTATCCGACCCATATGGAATCAATGCACTTCCCCAGGATGTTTCAAATTTAATATGTAAAGCGTCTTGTGTCAGACAATCTGAAGAAAAGCTAAGATTAACGAGACCATCATCTGCAACCGTAAATGAAATTTCTTGAGGTATTGTATATCCATTATCGAGGTTATAAATCCCCGAGAATGCTTGAGCATAAAGCGTTGCTTCAAACATTACACTTACGCTAAAAATTATGATTAACTTCATTAATTTATTCATTTTCAAATCATCCCGGTTAAATAAAAGTCATTGTCTTTCCAGCTTTGTTAAGCGTGTTTTATTGAGTGGTCTCACCTTCTCAAATATGGCCAAGGAACCTACCTCAATTTTAATAAGCTAAGATTAATCATACCCTGTATTAATTTGGATATTACTAGTTTCAGCGTATTTCTGGATAGGAAGCTGACCTAGATCAAACTTGAAGCTATTGACAACACGGTTACCCATAATCAACTGATTGTTACGCTTGTAAGTGATTGATATAACTTCGACAGTCGGCTACTTTTAGAGTAAATCCGCTGATCCCAAAAAGTGGGGGGGGTGCCACTGATCTGGAGTGAGTCCTGTTCTTTTGTTTATCTGCTTATGTTGTGCAAGATTCGATTAATATCGACTCTTCCTTCGGAGATGTAGTGATGTACTTTCTGGCTCTTTTGAGCCTTAGAAAGCTTATTTATTAACTATCTATATTCGTTCTATTACGGTGAAATTCGTGGAAAATATCGGATGTTTTGGTACTCTAAAAATAATTGGACTTGATCAGAGGTTCCTTAATTACATAAACTACGCCCTTCAAAAAACAAGGAAGGTTCACTAAAATGGAATTGGCTACACTGCAACTGTCTGATATTAAACGAAATAGTGAATACTTGCGTCATGAAACTGATGTTGATACCTTAAAAAATAGTATTGAGAGTATTGGCTTAATAAACCCGCTTACGGTCAATAAAGATAACGAGTTACTGGCGGGTTCTCGACGTTTTCGGGCGATTACTGAATTGGGTTGGACTGAGGTTGATGTGCATGTAGTTGATCGTGATTTATTGCAACAGGAATTGATTTCGATTGATGAAAACTTAGTACGTGAGCCATTGAATCGAATGGAGTTAGAGAAGTGTTTGAATCGTGGTCGTGAGATTTATGAGCAGTTAAACCCAAGTGCGATCAAAATCGATATCTCTAATGAGTCATTAAATCCTGAAAACAAGTTAAAAGATAAAGAACAAGAAAAGACCGATACCGATTCTTTTGCAGCTATTACGGCGGAGAAAACAGGTCTTTCAAAATCTGTGATTAAACGCGCGATTAAACGTGATGCTTTAGCTGCAGATTCAGTTAAACAAGCACGTAGCCAGGGTGAGTTAAATGCCAGCCAGACCAATGAAATTATTCAGCTCGAAAAAGATCTGCAAGAAAAAGTCTTGCCATTAATTACCGATAAAACCGTGAAAGAAGCGAAGAAAATTATAAAAGCAGTGAAACAGGGTGGTATTGAGGCCGCCATCGAAGAGAACGATAATTTAGTGCCATTACCCAAGGAATATACCTTGCTTAAAAGCCCGATGAAAAGAGTAAATAAAAACCTGTCTCGAATTCTGTTAGAGGGTTTGAAATACGAAGGCCCAGAAAAAGACCAGATTAATAAAGAAATGTTTGAGCTTAAAGAAAATTTAGTAAAGTACTTTAAGATGGTTGATGAGGCTTCATAGTGTAGCTTGAGAGTTTTGGATATTCAATTTTTCTTAATAATCAGACTCCTTATGCTCTTTCATTTGAGTGTAAAAATTGTATGAATTTTTCTAAGTCTTCGGGTATTTCTTGATAATTTCGAAGTGCTTTAGTTGGTGAGTCCCATGTGGACTTAGAGGCAAGACAAAGATGAGCTTCGATTGTCGAATCTATGTTTTTCATAAGACCTACTGGAACCCACATATATTTGGAACCAAAAGCATTTGGTGTTGGAGAACCACAGTTCTTGCAGAAATGTGAATTAAAACCAGATTCATTTTTCCATTGTTTTATAGTGTCTGTACCTGAAGTCCATTTGAAACTACTTAGATTTACAATTGTTGATGCATTTGAAGCAGAGCCACTCTGTTTTTGACATAAAGAGCAATGACATTGGTACATCTTTGGCATATTCCCGGTAACTGTAAAAGATACAGCACCACAATTACAAACACCCTTCATTTAAACTCCTTAGTAATTTTGAGTAGGTGAATTCACCGTATTGCATCATTCCTTGCTCAGCGGAGAACTGTGAGCGCCAGCGAGTAGTTTTTCCGATGAGGCAATTTATTAGGCATTTTTAGCTGAATTAATCATGATATCAGCTAGTTTTAAATCATTTCCTTTCTTTATTTGTTCGCCAATATCAAAAAATTGGTCGTCATTCTCAACGTCATATGTAATAAATTCAGAATGATGTTTATTAATAACGTCTTCTTCAAAATCCTCTAGATCATCTGAATATTTACCTTGATATTCAGAATCATAGGAAAGGGTTATATTTAGATCTTGGCAATCAATATGCAGATCATAATTTATAAATATTTTTGTTTTTATAGATTTTGCATTAAGTTGGCCATTATTTCCCCAGCAAACCATGAAATTTTCTATTTCAACTTCATTCAGACTTACGACAGGATCTCCAGTAATTATATTTTTGGCAGTTGTCTTACCCTTTACATATAGATAAGTACCGTCTTCATTATAAATATTTCCCTCTACTGTTAAGTTACCCTCAATAATAATTACACATACACCTTCTATGCTTTCATCAAGGTTGAGATCCCCAATAATTGTAAGATCTTGATATATCCTCGCATTACATTTGGAGTAGTTTAGAATATGCTTGTATTCAGGGAAATTTGAATTATTTATATCTTCTCGAATATCGTTGATATAAACATCTTTATATTCTGCTGTATTATTCATTTTATCCTTCTTAAGCAAAAATTGAGACTTATTATTGAACTGCCGGCTTGTTAATTTTCCAAAGGTTTTACTAACCTCTATTAAGTCAGTTATTTATAACATAAAAAAGTATTTCACCTGATTTTTTCACGAAGCGAATAGTAAAAACCAGGTATAAGTAGGTTTCGCTTGAAACCTCTGATATCAAAAACTAGGGGGGGTGCCATTCACCGTTGATAGCCTAATTATCTAACGCGATTGATGCCATTTCCATAGTGCTTTCAAACGATTCTGCACCCGCAATAAATAAGCCATTATGGCAAAACATGGCATCATCAATACCAGTGACTTCTTTAAGCTCTTCATCGGATAAGCCAGCCCATTGTGTAGGCAGTGATTTTTTGTCTTCGAATGAACCGGGTTCAACAGGCACAGTCTGAATTCTCCATTGGCCTGTTTGAGAAGGGTAAATCATGAATAAAGCTTCTTCTGATAAGGCATGAACCGTTTTTTTCCACGGGGTATATTTCTCTAATACAATCACTCTTGGGTCTTCAGCTTTTTCAATCGCTTCAGCCACAATTGATTTCGCACTAATACTACTGCTAGCAGAAGCGATAAATCGTGTTAAAACGCGCGATGCAAACTCTACCGCTTCATCAAAACCGGCATCAAAGTCAGCATCTTCTTGCCAGGTTGGGTTAAACATTGAAATTGTTCGGCTAAGACTAATACCATCAGCCCTTTCGCCATAACCACAGTCATCTGCATCAATCGTTGATACTAGACCCGCATCAACAGCATTGGCGACCTTTTGGTTGCCATCACATATCTCTAAACCATATTTCTGCCAAATTAAACCAAATGAAGAATAGGGGATGCCATTCTCGCGCTCACCCGCGCCACCGCGTTGATGATGATCAAAACGGTCTGCATCCGCGTCATATTCACCACCGACATCAAGCACAATATCAGCCTTGGCGATAAGCTCTAAATCACGTGTGCGAATGAGTTTAAAAGATGGGAATGGTTGCTTAAGTGCAGCGATACTGAAAACATCATCAGCATGAAAATTACCGTTGTGCGTTGCTATCGTTTTATCATTCATTTGTTTGTGTCATGTTAAAAATTTGATGGGGGATTCTATACGAAGACCGCTAATAAAAATAGCTGATTATTAATAATGTAATATCAAACATAACATCTACCGTACTTGTGAGTCTTAACAAGAAAAAACCCGAGCATTTAAATTCCTTTTTAACGCCAGAGTACGCGGAGAAAAAATATACCGCAGTGTATTCTCTGGTTTCTTTCTCTCAGCGACCTCTATGAAAATCCCTGTGATTTTTGGTAACTTTATAATGATTCGCTGATCTCAAAAACCCGGGGGGGTGCCATATAACAAGGATATGTAATCAGAATATAAGTGTTTAAGCTCTCCTCATGATTTATCGAATGGTTATCTATTGAGTTTAATAAGCTCCGTTTTCTAAATATTTTTGTAAGTCTTCTAGCTGTTCTTGATTAAATACGGGGATGTGATTCTGCTCAAGCATTGAGGCAGTTACGCCCATACCTTCGCGCTTGGTTTTAGTAAATGTACCATCGTAAATTCTATTGCTTCCGCAAGAAGGGCTATGCTCGGTAAGAATTGCGGCAACGCAGTCATTGTCGAGCGCCATTTTTAAAGCTTTCAATGAGCCTTTTATAAATGAATTAGTGACATCTTCGCCTTCTGCATCTATCACTCGGGACTTTCCTCCCAAAACCATTTTACCGTCACCACTTCTAATTTCTGCGGGTGCGCGAGGTACTGGCATACCGCCTTCGACCTCAGGACATATAGGGATTAAACGGCCTTGATCTAACCACTCCTTGATTAAAGGGTTGTCTATAAATAAATCTGTGCCGTCATATCGGATAGGATTGCCTAATAGACAGGCACTAATAAGGATGTTGGGTTGGTTTTCAGTATTTGTCATGATGTTATTCTAATGTGGTTTTATGATTAAAAACCGTATGAAAGGAAATTATTGCTTTTTTGTGCGCTCTAGGAGCTTGGCCGAGAACCAAGAAACTACTGTAAATCCCATAAATATCATAATCTGTAATTATTGGCAGCTACAATAATCCGCTTGAAATCACAGACATTACAAACAAAAAACCACCATTTTATCATTAGGTGTCGGAAACACATAACATTGCTCTGTCTCTGGTTCATATTCAATTGCGCCTATGTCACATCCACTACCAATGGGGCGTTCAACGTCTCTTTGGTCTGAGCGGTAAGGAGCTGGAAGGCCGACTGTAGCCAATAATCCGGTACATCCTGGCTCATAAATGGCAAGTGGCGGTGATCCCGTGACTCTGAAAGGAACGCCCGTATCAATCGCTGGGCTATTTTCGATAGGTGGGTAGTAACTCTGTGATTTGCTCTTTTGTCTAAGGGGGCTAAGAATTTTATTAAAGGGTGTCGGTAAATCACTATCGCTTGTTACAAGAATATTACTTGAATCAACTGAATAACCAGAAACGGCTGTATCGGTAGAAATATCTGCATGCCCAATAATATTATTGTCTACGGTTATATTGCTGAAACTTTGCCCAGAAGGTGGGTTATGTAAGAAAAACTCGTCTGCTGCGGAAAACGAAGAAGCGCCACCTGCTATATTACTGCTGATAATTGAGTTACGTATTACTAACTGATTTTTTTGCCCTAGCGTTTGGATTGCAGAAGAAGCAAAGATTCCTCCACCTTGTGAACCAAAATTCTGTGACCCATCGCCAGTGTTCTCAGTTATCGTCGTGTTATAGATAAATACATAAGTTTCGATGCCATGGATTGCAATCGCCCCTCCTCCAGCGGAGGCAGTATTGTTTGTAAACGTACTATCGTAAATCGAGACCTTAGAGTAAGGAGCAACATTAATAGCACCACCTCGTGACGCTGACTTATTATTGTAAAAACTACTTTTTTCTATTTGCAAACTTGCATGTGTAGCTGCTCTGCCTGCTATATAAATAGCACCGGCACCCCCTTCGCTGTCTCGAATAGATACATTTTTTAGTATCGCGCTACCAGATACATATAAATTATTTCCCGTGTGGGAACCATCCGATGGGTCGTCGTCAACATTACCATTTACAAGTTCTATATTCTCCAGGGTTAAATTGCCTGTCGAACCAACACTGAATAAGCGAAAGTTTGGTGTCCCAACCTCATGACTGCGTTCAATCGTTGTTAAAAGACTTTGACTGGGTCCAACGATATGGATATTACTGGTAATAGGAGGCGTACCTCCGAAAGCTGACGCTGTGTCATCTAATACAATATCGTCGATAAGAAACTGTATCGTGTCGTCACCATAAGTATGCAAAGCAAAGCAACCGCCCTCACTGGCATTGTTATTTGCAGAATTAATCGCATCAACCAAATCACATCCTGGCTCACCAACTTGCACTTCAACAAACAGTATTGCGGCATGACTGCTTGCCATTATTATCAAACTAGCACAGAGTATTACGCTATTTATTATGCTTCTATATATTGACATGGTTATCCACCTAATCTTTTTCATTTCAAGGGATACTTCTGAAGGCGTTGTGTAATAATCGGCTAGAGTTAATAATTAATTTGCTAACCATTTCATTAGTTGAGGTTGGCACATCAACATCGGCTTGGATTGTTAAGGTTTGATCACCTGTGACCAATTGAGTGTTGTCGCTACAACTATTATCAAGCAATCATGTAATTATATTTAGTGTAGTATCAAATATCCTTATCTGTCAATTGCACAGCTAAAGTCATATCAATCATTTTTGTGTCAATTAAAAAAAAAGTGATAAATTTTAGATGGGGGTTTCCATGAAGGCCGCTATCGTAGCTTGGGCTTCCTAACGTTAGCTCAAACTACGCGCTATTATAATTAAGAATCCAATAATTCTTGCAACTTTCCTTCAAGATCAAGCATCAGCAGTTCTTCTTCTCCCCCTATATGCTTATCATTAATGAATATTTGGGGGTAATATTTGAGTCCACAGCGCCGAATCATTTCGTCTTTTTCAAGTGGCATCAGGTCAAGCATATACTCAATATATTCGACATCTTTCTTGTCCAAAAACTCTCGGGCATTAACGCACTTCCTACAGTTGGTTGTGCCGTATATTTCTACTTTTGCGGGCATAATAATTATCTCGTTGAACTTGTTTTGTGTTTCATCTGTTGCCACAAAACAAAAAGTTGATATAGGGTGCATAGGTGATCACCAGACTTTGTGCAAAACCAAGTTCATTAAAAGCTTCAGTGACGTTCTTCTGATATTTAATGTTATTGGGTTCTGTTTTAAGTTCGATTAATGCAGACAGTAATAATTCTATTTCATTGGGATCTACGTATTTCTGTAACATTTCAATAGATTCATTCAGCCTTACGATATCTATGTTCGCACTTTTGTCTCCGACACGAAAACGACCAAAATCATTTTCCATAATTTTCTGCCGTACGTTTTTAATGAACTGATCAAATGTCTCCTTGTTTGGCTTGTTGAGGAAAAATTCAACGAGTGGCTCTTTATTCACGTTACTTATAAATGAAAGCGTTGAACCAGAAATTTTAGGCTCTGCATCCAACACATACAAAATAACGCTAAACGAATCATTTTTAAACGGAGACTGGATAGTGCATTGAATTTCATCATCAACAAGTTGAAATTCACGGGTGCCTTTAATAGGATGTTTTTGTACGAGTTTTGAGGTCATATTGTCATAGAAAGTTACTAATTTATGGTGATGTTATACAAAGTGATGGAATAGGTGAATATCTCTTATTATCTAAAAAGTGTGTAGCTTGGGTTTAAGCAAGAGGCTCAATATAATTAACACAACGGTATTGACGCTGCGGTATTGATTAGAGCTGAGAGTTATCGGGTATATTCCAAATTACAGTTTCAAGGTTTTCTAGTGCTTGTTGAACGAAGCCGCTAACGCGGAGAATCAGCTACACCATTGTGCTCATCGCTTAATCATATTCTACTCAATCACTCTAGTCTATCGTCATGGTTTTAACCACAATGGAGTAAAACCATGTCCTT
>Ga0209633_10003865_pt1 | contig 13676 bp, 11 predicted proteins | sample Cruoilmetagenom1_FD_187290 | JGI IMG/M metagenome (GOLD analysis project Ga0209633, IMG submission 187290) | Oil polluted marine microbial communities from Coal Oil Point, Santa Barbara, California, USA - Sample 1 (SPAdes) (version 2) | ecosystem: Environmental > Aquatic > Marine > Oil seeps ... | reverse complement strand
ACCATGGGTTTGCAGTTGATAACGACACGCTACCAGCTAATTTAAAACCAACACACGTGTCGCTGTTTGATAAAAGCCTACAAGGAATCGAACGTACGGATTGTCCTGCCTTTGGATTTCAAGGTCATCCCGAAGCAAGCCCAGGCCCACAAGACATCGTGTATTTATTTGAAAAATTTACTGCAATGATGCAGTTGCACAAGAACTCATAAAAGAAAATTATGCCAAAAAGAACCGACATAAAATCCGTTTTACTATTAGGTGCTGGGCCCATTGTTATTGGTCAGGCGTGTGAGTTTGATTATTCTGGAACGCAAGCGTGTAAAGCATTAAGAGAGGAGGGTTACCGCGTTATCTTGGTTAACTCAAATCCTGCAACGATTATGACTGATCCTGAAACAGCTGATGCCATTTACATTGAGCCGGTGGATTGGGAAACGGTTGAGAAAATCATCGAAAAAGAAAAACCGGATGTTTTGCTGCCGACGATGGGTGGTCAAACAGCGCTGAATTGTGCTCTGGATTTAGATCGCCATGGCGTTCTAGCTAAACACAATGTTGAAATGATTGGTGCGTCTAAAGAGGCGATTGATAAAGCTGAAGATCGTGATTTATTTAAAAAAGCGATGACTAAAATTGGCTTGTCTACGCCACGTTCATTTGTTGCGCACAATATGGAAGAAGCCTTTGTTGCACTAGATGATATTGGTTTCCCAACTATTATTCGCCCTTCGTTCACAATGGGTGGAAGCGGTGGTGGTATTTCGTATAACCGTGAAGAATTTATTGAAATTTGTACGCGTGGTTTAGATTTATCACCAACAAATGAATTATTAATTGAAGAGTCCGTTCTCGGTTGGAAAGAATATGAAATGGAAGTGGTGCGAGATCATAAAGATAATTGCATCATTATTTGTTCGATTGAAAACTTTGACCCAATGGGCGTGCACACAGGTGATTCAATAACCGTAGCACCAGCTCAAACACTAACCGATAAAGAATATCAGATCTTAAGGAATGCATCGATTGATGTGTTACGTGAAATTGGCGTTGATACGGGCGGTTCTAACGTACAGTTTGCTATTAACCCTGACAACGGTGCGATGATCGTCATCGAGATGAACCCTCGTGTATCACGTTCGTCTGCGTTAGCGTCAAAAGCCACGGGGTTCCCTATTGCTAAAGTGGCCGCCAAATTAGCAATTGGCTATACATTGGATGAACTCAGTAATGAAATTACTGGCGGAGCCACACCCGCATCATTTGAACCATCTATTGACTATGTGGTGACTAAAATACCGCGTTTCACGTTTGAAAAATTCCCGACGGCAGATGACCGGTTAACAACGCAGATGAAATCCGTTGGTGAAGTGATGGCCGTTGGTCGAACATTTCAAGAGTCGCTTCAAAAAGCATTACGTGGCCTAGAAACAGGCATGTCTGGCTTAGACCCCATTGTAGATCTTAATGCAGAGGGTGTTGATGCCGTAATACGTCGCGAAATTCAACAACCTGGTGCCGATCGTATATGGTATCTGGCTGATGCGTTTAGAAAAGGCTTTGGTCTAGAAAGTATTTTTGAGCAAACAAAGATTGATCGTTGGTTTTTGGTGCAGATTGAAGACTTGTTAAATGAAGAAGCGGCGTTAAGTGGTTTAACGTTAGGTTCGCTTGATAAAAACACGATGCTTCGTTTGAAGCGTAAAGGTTTTTCAGATGCTCGATTAGCGGCTCTGTTAAATATTGAAGAAAGTGCTGTGCGCCAAGCACGTCAAAACCTGTCGGTACGTCCTGTCTATAAACGCATTGATTCTTGTGCCGGCGAGTTTGCTTCTCCTACGGCTTATATGTATTCAACGTATGAAGAAGAGTGCGAGTCGCAACCGAGTGATCGTGAAAAAATCATGGTATTAGGTGGCGGACCAAACAGGATTGGCCAAGGCATTGAGTTCGATTATTGCTGTGTTCATGCGGCCTTAGCCATGCGTGAAGATGGTTATGAAACGATTATGGTTAATTGTAATCCAGAGACAGTTTCAACGGATTTTGACACATCAGACCGTTTGTACTTTGAACCGTTAACCCTCGAAGACGTACTTGAAGTTGTTGCGCTAGAGAAACCTAAAGGCGTTATTGTTCAATACGGTGGGCAAACACCCCTTAAATTAGCTGAAGATTTAGAAGCAGCAGGCGTACCAATTATTGGGACGTCTCCGGAAGCCATTGACTTGGCCGAAGACCGTGAGCGTTTTCAACAGTTAGTAGAAAAATTAGGGTTACTTCAACCACCTAACAGAACAGCGCGTGAACCAGAACAAGCCGTATTGTTAGCAGAAGAGATCGGTTACCCTCTCGTAGTAAGGCCGTCTTATGTGTTGGGTGGCCGTGCGATGGAAATCGTTTATAACGAGTCAGAGTTGCGTACGTATATGCGTGAAGCCGTTAGTGTGTCAAATGATTCACCGGTATTACTAGATCGTTTTCTAGACGACGCGGTAGAAGTGGATGTGGATGCCATTTTTGATGGTAAAGATTTGTTAATTGGGGGCATTATGGAACATATTGAACAAGCGGGTGTACACTCGGGTGATTCTGCATGTTCATTGCCACCTTTCGATTTAAGTCAAGATGTGCAAGATAGAATGCGTGCGCAGGCGAAAAGCTTAGCGCGTGAATTAGGCGTGCTGGGCTTAATGAATATTCAATTCGCCATTAAAGGTGATGATATTTACATTCTGGAGGTGAATCCTCGCGCTTCACGTTCTGTACCCTTCGTGTCAAAAGTAACGGGTTATCCGTTAGCAAAAATCGCAGCACGCTGTATGGCAGGGCAATCGTTGGTAGAGCAAGGTACAACGAAAGAAATTATCCCAAAACACTTTTCAGTCAAGGAATCTGTTTTTCCTTTTGTTAAGTTCCCAAATGTTGACCCATTATTAGGCCCAGAAATGAAGTCAACGGGTGAAGTGATGGGTGTAGGTGAAACCTTTGGTGAAGCCTTTGGAAAAGCTCAACGAGCGGCGGGTATTGAGTTATCCGATGAAGAAAATGTAATATTCAGTGTTCGTGAGGCAGATAAAATAAAAATGATAGCACTTGCGAAAACACTACAAAGCAGGGGTAAGCATATCTTCGCTACTCGAGGCACAGCTGAGGCATTAACGGCAGCGGGTATAAATTGCGAAATGATTAATAAGGTAAACGAAGGTCGGCCACATATTGTTGACATCATCAAAAATGAAAATATTCAATTAGTTGTAAACACAACTGAAGGCAAACAAGCCATTACTGATTCGTTCTCTATCCGTCGTGAATCACTGCAAAACAAAGCGACGTATTGCACAACGATTGCAGGGGCTAAGGCGACAATTGATGCGCTTGCAGATATTTCAGTCAAGGAAGTTCGTGAACTTCATGAGTTACAAGCCAAGCACTAACACCGTAGAAGTATTAAGGAATTGAAATGAGTAAAACACCACTAACCGTAAAAGGTGCTAAAAGTTTAACAGATGAGTTAGATGAACTAAAAAATGTTAAACGCCCTCAAATAACTGAAGCGATTGCAGATGCAAGAGCGCATGGTGACTTGAAAGAAAATGCTGAATATCATGCGGCTCGTGAAGAACAAGGTATGGTTGAGGCGCGGGTTAGAGATATAGAAAGTAAATTGTCTAATTCTCAAATTATTGATGTCACAACTCTAAATGCCAATGGAAAAGTGGTGTTTGGCTGTACTGTGGAGCTCGAAAATATAGAAACCGAAGCGGTTATTATTTACACCATTGTTGGTGAAGACGAAGCAGATATTAAGCGTAACTTGATTTCTTATGCGTCACCTTTTGCAAAAGCGCTCATTGGAAAAGAAGAAGGCGATGTGGCTGAAGTTAGGGCGCCAGCTGGAATTACTGAATACGAAATTATTGTCGTACGTTACGAGTAGCTTTTCTTATCTGGGTTTTCACGAAAAAACACAGCAACAGAGCCTATACTTTGAATAACATCTGATTGAGTCTTCTCTGCAATTTCACTAATAATCTCTTTTTTTTCATCGCGGTCACTAGCAGAAACTTTAACTTTAATGAGTTCATGGTGATTAAGAGCTAATTCCACTTCATCTAGCACACTCGTTGTTAACCCAGACTGCCCAAGACGAACAACAGGTTTAAGGGAATGAGCATGAGCTTTTAGCTTTTTGACTTGGGCGTTTGAAAGTGGCATTTATTTAAATTTGTACGTAGTATTAAACAATACATTTTACGCCAATTACATCCTACAAGCATGACTTAAATGACAAAACACAAGAACAAGCAACAATGGTTAGATGAGCACTTTAATGATGAGTACGTTAAAAAGGCTCAGCAAATGGGCTTGCGTTCGCGAGCGGTGTTCAAATTAGAAGAAATAGATAAGAAAGATAAGCTTATTCATCCGAATCAAATTGTCGTTGACTTAGGTGCGGCACCGGGTGGTTGGTCAGAATATGCCTATAAGAAGGTTGGATCTAAAGGTCAAGTAATAGCCATGGATTTGCTTGATATTGAGCCCATTAAAGGTGTGAGCTTCTTAAAAGGTGATTTTAGTGATGATAATGTATTTGCTGAGCTGCAAACGATGATTAATAATCAAGCGGTGGATGTTGTATTGTCAGATATAGCGCCTAATATGAGTGGTAGTAAAGCGATTGATCAGCCAAAATCAATGTATTTGGCCGAGTTGGCGCTAGACTTTGCGATTAATAGTTTGCATAAAAAGGGAGTTTTCTTTATTAAACTATTTCAAGGTGAGGGATTTGATCAATACGTACTTGAAACGAAGAAGTCCTTTTCTAGTGTTATGGTAAGAAAGCCAAAAGCATCGCGTTCTCGAAGTCGGGAAGTTTACCTTTTGGCAAAGGGCTTGAAATTATAGTAACCTGTCCCCAAGTAGTAATGAACGAATTGTGTGAAATATAGTCAGAGTGTTTATAACATTCAAATATAACTGAGGAGTATTGTTTTGAACGAAATGGTCAAAAATATAATAATGTGGGTGGTTATTGCGGGCGTACTAATGTCTGTTTTTAATAACTTTGGCGGTGGTGCAAAACAAGATCCTAAAAATGTACTTAGTTATTCCCAATTTATTCATTCTGTTAACGCGGGTCAAGTCAGTAAAGTGTCTATTGATGGGCGTAATATAGTAGGGCAAACCTCATCGGGTGAACGTTTTACTACACTCAGCCCAGGTGATATGCACTTGGTAGATGATCTATTGAAAAATGGCGTTGAAATTATCGCTAAACCACCTGAAGAACAATCAACACTGATGTCCATCTTTATCTCATGGTTCCCTATGTTGTTGTTGATAGGTGTTTGGATTTTCTTTATGCGTCAAATGCAAGGTGGCGGTGGAGCCGGCGGCCGAGGTGCAATGTCTTTTGGCAAAAGTAAGGCAAAGTTATTGTCTGAAGATGAAATTAAAGTAACGTTTGAAGATGTTGCTGGTGTTCAAGAGGCAAAAGAAGAAGTTGTTGAGATTGTTGAGTTCTTAAGAGACCCAAGTAAGTTTCAAAAACTAGGCGGCATGATTCCTCGCGGGGTATTGATGTCAGGTTCTCCTGGTACGGGTAAAACATTATTGGCTAAAGCCATTGCTGGCGAAGCGAAGGTGCCTTTCTTTAGTATTTCTGGCTCTGACTTCGTTGAAATGTTTGTCGGTGTTGGTGCGTCTCGTGTGCGAGACATGTTCGAACAAGCGAAAAAAAGTGCACCGTGTATTATCTTTATTGACGAAATTGATGCCGTTGGTCGTGCTCGTGGTATTGGCATGGGCGGGGGTAACGATGAGCGTGAGCAAACATTAAACCAATTATTGGTTGAAATGGATGGTTTCTCAGGTAATGAAGGCGTTATCGTAATTGCTGCAACAAACAGACCGGATGTATTGGATCCTGCGTTACTTCGTCCAGGTCGTTTCGATCGCCAAGTGGTTGTGCCATTGCCTGACATAAGGGGTCGTGAACAAATTTTAAAAGTCCACCTTAAGAAAGTACCGGCACACGATAGCGTTAAGCCAAATACAATTGCACGTGGTACACCCGGGTTCTCAGGCGCTGATTTGGCTAACCTTGTGAATGAGGCGGCGCTGTTTGCAGCAAGAGCAAATAAGAAAACGGTCGATATGAATGACATGGAAGATGCCAAAGACAAAGTCTTGATGGGTGCTGAACGTCGTTCAATGGTAATGAGCGATGAAGAGAAAAGGTGCACTGCTTATCACGAAGCAGGGCATGCAATTGTGGGCCGTTTAGTGCCTGAACATGACCCTGTGTACAAAGTGACTATTATTCCTCGTGGTAGAGCATTAGGTGTAACAATGTTCTTACCAGAACGTGACGCCATTAGTATTAGCAAGCAAAAACTAGAAAGTCAGTTATCTAGTCTCTATGGTGGGCGCTTAGCGGAACAAATCATTTTTGGTGAAGAGGCGGTTACGACAGGCGCTTCAAATGATATTGAACGGGCATCTGCGATGGCTAGAAACATGGTTACGCAATGGGGCTTTTCAGAAAAGCTGGGTGCTTTAAATTATGGCGAAGATGAAAATGCAATGGGCCATTCAGGTGGTCAAAGCAAAATGTTTTCTGATGAAACCGTACAACTGATTAACAGTGAAGTGCGCGTGTTTATTGATCGTAATTATGATCGTGCGGAAAAATTGTTAAATGATAATATTGATATATTGCACTCGATGAGTGAAGCGTTGATGAAATATGAGACGCTTGATAGTGATCAGTTGGACCAATTGATGGCACGAACAGAGGTTCAGCCACCAAAGGATTGGGAAGATGATAGTGATCAATCCGGATCAGGTACTGTGGCGTCTAAACCAAAGTCTGATAAACCGGCTGAGTCTGATTCACCTGCAGTAGGAGGTCCAGCAGAACAGTCATAAGCTTGATGGATTTTTCTGGAACAGAGCTAAACCTTAAGAACCCCCATATTATGGGGGTTCTTAATATTACCCCAGACTCTTTTTCTGATGGCGGTCAAAATGATTCTGTTGATGCCGCGATAGCCAAAGCATTAGAGATGGTTGAGGTGGGGGCTTCTATCATTGATGTGGGCGGTGAGTCGACCCGCCCAGGTGCAGACACTGTTTCATTGGAAGAAGAACTGCTACGTGTTATTCCAGTCATTGAGCGTCTGCGGTCTGTTTCTGATGTTATTGTTTCTATAGATACGAATAAACCGCGTGTTATGCAAGAGGCCGTGGAGGCGGGCGCATCACTTATTAATGATGTGTTCGCATTAAGGCAACCAGGTGCCGTTGAAATGGCTGCAAAATTGAATGTACCTGTCTGTTTGATGCATATGCAAAAAACGCCTCTAGCGATGCAGCAAAACCCTGAATATAGCGATATACTTAACGAGATAGATGCATTCTTCAGGGAAAGAATTGAGGTATGTGGTCGTGCAGGTATCTCAAAAAAACAATTGATATTGGATCCGGGTTTTGGTTTTGGGAAATCGTTAGACCATAATTTAGCATTACTCGCAAACTTATCAACATTTCAACACTTTGGATGCCCTATTTTGGCGGGACTATCTAGAAAGTCCATGTTTGGGCTTATCTTAGATAAAAAAGTCGATGAACGTTTAATTGCAAGTATCTCAGCCGCTGTTGTTGCAGCTATGAATGGAGCAACTATACTTAGAGTTCATGATGTTGCAGAAACCAAGGATGCGCTTAGTGTTGTCAGTGCGGTTCAGCAACAAATTCAAATTTAAAAGATTAAAGGATTATGCAAAAGAAATATTTCGGTACAGATGGAATACGGGGTGAAGTAGGTAAAGGCGCGATCACGCCTGAGTTCATGTTAAAACTTGGCTGGGCAACAGGAAAGGTTTTCCAGGCTCACGGTGATTGTAAAATAGTGATTGGAAAGGACACTCGAATTTCAGGTTATATGTTCGAGTCTGCGCTAGAAGCGGGTCTTGTTTCAGCAGGCGCTGATGTTCACTTATTAGGGCCTATGCCAACACCTGGTATTGCTTATTTAACGCGTACATTACGTGCCCATGCGGGTATTGTTATTAGCGCGTCACATAATCCTCATTACGATAATGGAATAAAGTTCTTTTCGAGCGAAGGTAAGAAGTTGCCGGATGAAATAGAATTGGCTATTGAACGTAAAATTGATGAACCGCTGGTTGTCGTTCCTTCAGAAAAATTAGGGAAGGCAACTCGGGTTGAAGATGCTGCCGGCCGTTATATAGAATTTTGTAAAAGTACTATCCCACCGTTATTAGGCCTGGAAGGAATTCGTGTGGTGGTAGATTGTGCGCACGGTTCAACGTATCACATTGCTCCACACGTGTTCGAAGAATTGGGTGCAACAGTGATTAAAATGGGTGTTAGCCCCGATGGTTTAAATATCAATGATGGTGTGGGTGCTACACAACCAGAAGCCTTACAAAAAGCTGTATTAAGTAATAAAGCTGATATGGGTGTTGCGCTGGATGGAGATGGTGACCGCTTGATTATGGTTGATCATACGGGTGATGTCTTAGATGGTGACGAGCTTATTTATATTCTTGCTAAAACACGTAAAGATAAAGGTTATTTAGGAAAAGTGGTTGTCGGTACGACAATGACTAACTTGGGCGTAGAGCACGCACTTAATAAATTAGGTGTTGAGCTAAAGCGATCTGATGTAGGCGACCGTCACGTCATCGCCATGATGAACGAGACTAAGGCTATTTTGGGTGGGGAAGGTTCGGGCCACATTATTTGTGCGGATAGAACAACCACGGGTGACGGTATTATTTCTGCACTGCAAGTCATGGAAACCATGAGTAGAGAAAATAAATCACTGCATGAGTTGAAAAAGGACATCCATAAATACCCTCAAACGATGATTAATGTGCGGCTACAAAATTCTCAAAAATTCGTTATTAATGATGAAATTAAAGCAGAAGTAAAAAAAGCTGAAGGTGAATTAAACGGTTCAGGCAGAGTGTTATTAAGACCGTCAGGTACAGAACCTCTCGTGCGTGTAATGGTTGAAGGTAAAGACGCAGTATTGGTTAATTCAGTAGCGCAGACACTTAGTGCTTCTGTGGAACGCATCTTAGCTAGCTAACACCAACCTTAAAGGCATCAATCAAGTTCAATTGATTATTGCATTATCTGGCAATAGTCGCTAACCTTCTCCGTTTTATTCGGGAAACAATGATGCGTCAGCCTCTTGTATTAGGAAATTGGAAGATGAATGGTTCAATTGCTTTGGCAAGTGAGTTAATTCAGTCGATTGGAGCGGGCATTGATGATAAAATGTCGTGCGAAATCGGTATATGTGTTCCTTTTGTGTACCTAAATGTTGCAAATTCGAATGTTAAAGGCTCGAAGATCAGCATAGGGGCTCAAACCGTCTCAGAATATCCACCAGGGGCTTATACCGGTGAAATATCGGCAGAGATGCTTTCTGATCTTAAATGCAGGTGGGTGTTAATTGGGCATTCAGAAAGGCGTCAGTACTTTAATGAGGCTGATGAGCAATTGGTGTTAAAGGTAAAAGTTTCTCAAAAAGAAGGGTTAACCCCGGTTTTTTGCATTGGAGAAACTGAACAAGAGCGACAAGATAATAAAACGTTTGAGGTTATTGAGCGCCAACTCAAAGAGCTATTATCTGATAAAAGTATAGATTTTAATAACATAGTGTTGGCATATGAGCCTGTATGGGCTATTGGTACCGGTTTATCAGCCACGCCAGAAGAAGCACAAGTTGTTCATGCTTATATTCGTAATTTGCTGGCGACGAAGGTGCCTGAAAAGGCGCAAACAACAAGAATTTTATACGGTGGAAGTGTGAACGCTGGTAATGCACAGACACTTTTAAATCAACAAGACATAGACGGCGGATTAATTGGTGGAGCTTCTCTTAATGCTGAGGCTTTTTTGACAATTTGTCGTCATGCTAAATAGGACAGAAAAATGAGTATTTTTGCAATTGTATTAGCGGTTCACGTTTTAATAGCTGCTTTAATGGTGGGTTTAATATTGATTCAGCACGGCAAGGGTGCAGACGCTGGTGCAGCGTTTGGTAGTGGCGCTTCAGGTACTGTATTTGGATCAAAAGGTTCGGGTTCTTTTTTAACAAGATCAACGGCCATTCTCGCTACTTTGTTTTTCATATCAAGTTTATCGTTGGCCTATCTAGGAGCTAATAGAAACGCGCCTGACGATATTATTGATAGCATTTCCAATAACCCCGTTCAACAAACAGTGACCGAATCACCAGAAGATTTGATTAAAGGGATCACGACCCCGGGTGCTGATGCTGTCAAAAAACAAACAGGCGTTTCTATCCCTGAATAACCTTTTGCCGAGGTGGTGGAATTGGTAGACACGCTATCTTGAGGGGGTAGTGTCCTTATGGACGTGCGGGTTCAAGTCCCGCTCTCGGCACCAATTATAATTCCCATATTATATAGATCTCTAAACCATGCTCCCTTGCTTGAGTATGTTTTATATACTGGACATAAATGTATAAAATCAAAACTCGTTGATTGTTAACATCAACATGGCCTACAGATTAAATAATTTAAGGCTTGTTCCAGCCAAATAACTATATGTTCATCAGTTAGGTTTCAACGTCTTGGAATGCTCATCAATATTAACTGAAAACCACAGGTCAATTCGGCTACCCTTATAAGTTTAGTACAACATATTTATCCCTAATGGTTAAACCAATGCCATTCAGATTAAAAAAACGAGTGCGAGAGGTTTTTTTCTAAACTTCTCCTATACTTTAATCTAAATGTGAACTTGGTAAGCATCAATAATAATGTATGGGTAATCGGTGTTGAATAAATTTGTAGTTGATCGTATAGGGCTAATCATGATTGGTGCGGCCTTACTCGTTATATTTGTTATTGCAGGTATTGTAGCGATGGATAGCCGCGATAAACGAATAGAGGTTATCCATAAGGATGGCCGCTCACTTTCTAGGCTGCTGTCTAGTATTGCATTAGAAAAATTAGTACGCAATGAAAGTGGGGCGGGGGTTCTGCAGCTATTGACACATAACGAGCAGGTTGGCGACTTAGCGTATGCAGAGTTGGTCGATTTATCTGGAACCTCCTTAGCATCGGTTATTACTAAAGATATCACTATCCCGGCTATTCAGCTTAATACAACATCTACTTTCGGTATAAATGAACGTGCTGTTCATCAGGCACAAAATGAGTTTATTGAATATCAAATGCCAATATTCTCAGCGAATAAGCTGGCGGGCTATGGGCGACTCGGATACATGGAGCCAAACATTGGTTTTAACTTAACGGACGTTTCATATTACGGACAAGTCGCCTTACCTGTTTTTTTATTGGTGCCGATATTTTATTTATTATTTAGGCGGGAAACGAAACCGTTAGCTGCAGCCGTTACTGAAATGCAGTCTTTTATGAAGTCTCAGGATTCTAAACTAACGTTAGCAAATGACAGCAACGATATTATTAATAACCTGCAAACGTTTTTTGTTAAAGTTGGGCAGCGAATGGATGAGCTTACGAATGAACAAGCGCATAGCCAAGAAACGACCATCCTATTAAATTACCAACGAAACCGTATTGAGTCAGCGTTACAGTCGGTACCAGATGCTGTTTTAGTTATGGATGAAATGGGTGTCATAACCTTTGCTAATTCAAGGCTTAAAACGATACTGGGCATATCACCAGACGAAGTGATTGGTTTAAAACCCCATCAATGGAGCGTGGATCCGCAAGTTAATAGTTTTTTGTCTAAATACTATACTAATAATAAGAGTTTACAGCGGTCTGATGTTATCGAGTTTATACCTGAAGGGCTATCTGAAAAGACTATATCAATGAGTGCATACCCCCTTCGTGCTTTGGGTAAAGCAGAATCGAATATGGGGACATTGATTATCCTTAGAGATAGAACACAAGAAGTGCTTTCTTCTAAAGAGCAAGAGGAATTTATAAACCATGTGTCTCACGAATTAAAATCACCACTTAATATTATTCAACTCTATGCAGAAACCTTGTTGGATGATGTGGATAACGATAGAAGTTCTCGTATCGATTCGTTAAATACTATTGTTGATGAAGTTGAACGACTAACCTTGTTAATCAGTAATCTGCTGAATATATCTAAGATCGATTCCGGAAATATAAAACTCAATAAACAACACGTCAAGCTGGGAAGTTTCGTTGAGGATACGTTTGAAAAAGTTTCAAGAGCAGGAAAAAGCAGCTCTCTTAAGTTTCATCTAAACACAGATTCAACACTGGGTTCTATTCAACTTGATAAAGAATTGATGCGTATCGCATTGAGCAATTTACTAACTAATGCCATTAAATACAGCAAGCCGAATGGCAATGTAACGTTGCTGGTTGAAGAGAAAAGCGAGCAATATATTTTGACTGTGATAGATGACGGGGTGGGTATTTCAGCGGAAGATTTACCTAACGTATTTAAGAAGTTTTATCGTTCAGAATCCGACGTGATTCAGCAACGTAGTGGCCATGGATTAGGTTTGGCGTTGAGTAAAGATATTGTTGAACTGCATCATGGAAAGATTACTGTGCAAAGTGAAGTTGGAGAAGGGTCAACATTTAGCATTATTCTAAATAAACAAAGTGCTTTCCAGAATGAGGTAATGAAGTGAGTCAGAGCATACATATTCTTATTGTTGATGATGAGCCCCACGTACTTCACGTTATTAAACAGTTTCTTCAGCGTAAACAATTTATTGTTACAACCGCGCAAAATGGAAAAAAAGCGTTAGATGCTTACGAAGCAGCTAAGCCTGACATCATTATTACAGACGTACAAATGCCAGTGATGACGGGGCAAGACTTTTGCGAAGAAGTCTTGAAACGACAGACTAAAAAAATGCCTAAAATATTTATGATGACCTCTCGTACAGATAAGCAATTAAGAGATTGGGCGGGCTTATTTCCAGTGATAGAGTTTTTAGAAAAACCGTTAAGTTTGCGTCGTCTTTCAATACAGATAGATAAAGTTTTATCTGGAGAACTCTAATGATGAAAGCTGACAAAGTGGTTATATCGACACCGTTATCATTATACTATTCTTTATTGGAAGGCTTTTTGAACCAGGTATCAGGCCTTGTGTTGTTTGATAATGAAGGTACTGTTTGTTTAACGGATGGGCATATAGATAAGGTCAGTATTAGCCAACAACTAAAGCCACTCAATGGAAATATTGAATGGAATAATAATTCCTTACAACGTCAGCACTATGCTCTTAGCAGCAGGGCTTCAATGTGCTTAATGGCATTAAGGTTAGGAGCAGAGGATAGCCTATTTTGGTTAACGGCTATCGTAAAAGATGGCACCAAACAAATTTTCAAAGAGGCAGAAAAAGAAAAACTATTTAAGTGTTTGCATGATATTTCGCAGCTTATCAGCGAAGACCATAATCAGACTAACATCATAAATGGCATGTCTGATGAATTAGCCTCACGGTATGAAGAACTTAATTTATTGTATGGAATAGAGTCGGGCTTCAATAGCGACAATGAGCAAAATAATGAGGAGATCTATCAATCCATTGTTGATGGCTGCTCTAGTTTTATGAGCGTAGATCTTGCGTGCATGGTTATGCCTGGTAAAGACCCGATTGTCGCCATTAATGACAAGAAAATT
>Ga0209633_10003864_pt1 | contig 13686 bp, 6 predicted proteins | sample Cruoilmetagenom1_FD_187290 | JGI IMG/M metagenome (GOLD analysis project Ga0209633, IMG submission 187290) | Oil polluted marine microbial communities from Coal Oil Point, Santa Barbara, California, USA - Sample 1 (SPAdes) (version 2) | ecosystem: Environmental > Aquatic > Marine > Oil seeps ... | reverse complement strand
AACAGAGACTGGTGTATTTTATTATTGGGAACGTTCAAGTATCGATATTACGACAACAATGACAACAACTGGAAAGCAGACTCCGGCAAATTATCCATATTTTAAAAGATAATACTTTGTTGTACTAATATTAATATATAAAAGCTGAAGTTTTACAAAAAGATGAAATCAAAGGAACTTAAATGAAGGTAATAATAGTAATATGTCAATTTATTCTATTTAGCTTAACTACATTATTTGCTCAGCAAACTGAAATATTTTACTTATCAGGACAAGATGCTGATTCCCCAGTAGAATGGAAGTTTATGATTTTAAAAGGAAGAAAAGCAAATACATGGTCAACAATTCCTGTTCCTTCAAATTGGGAACTTCATGGTTATGGTGAATATAATTATGGACACGATAAGAATAAATCTGATGAAGTTGGGTTTTATAAACATAACTTTTTTGTGGGTAACGAATGGATGAACAAAAATATTATTATCGTTTTCGAAGGAGTGATGACAGATACAGAAGTAAAAGTAAATGGTAAAATTGCTGGTTCAATTCATCAAGGAGGATTTTACAGATTTGAATATGATATTACTGATCTTGTTAAATACGATGAAGAAAATTTTCTTGAAGTAAAAGTGAAAAAAGTTTCTGATAACAATAGTATTGAAATTGCAGAGAGAAAAAGTGATTACTGGGTTTTCGGCGGAATTTATAGACCAGTTTATTTGAAGATTCTTCCCAAAGAACATATAGTTAGAACTGCGATTGATGCAAAAGCTGACGGTTCATTTAGCGTTGATGTTTATTTGAATAAAATAAAAAATGCTGCCAAAATAGAAGCCCAAATAATTGGAATGAATGGAAAGACGATAGGTGATAAAATGATTGAGGACATTGATGATGATCTCTCTTTTACAACTCTATCGAATAAAGTTAGGGGACAAAAGAATTGGACAGCAGAAACACCGAATCTTTACTATGTTGATATCTCTTTGAAGGAGAATGATAACACAATTCATACAGTTCGAGAACAATTTGGATTCAGAACAATTGAAGTTAGAGAGGGTAAAGGAATATTTCTTAACAATAAAATAATAACTCTAAAAGGTGTTAATAGACATAGCTTTTGGCCGACAACTGGCCGTGCATTAAGTCGGAATAGATGTTATGAAGATGTGATGTTGCTTAAAGAAATGAACATGAATGCAGTTCGAATGTCGCACTATCCTCCCGATACTTATTTCCTTGATCTCTGTGATGAATTTGGTATATATGTACTTGATGAAGTTGCCGGTTGGCAAAAACCATCTTACGATACTCCTACGAGTCGAAGATTAATCAAGCAGACAGTTACAAGAGATGTAAATCATCCCTCAATTTTATTTTGGGATAATGGCAACGAAGGTGGATGGAATTTAGAAACTGATAAAGAATTCAAAAAGTATGATCCACAAAACAGAAGGGTTTTACATCCTTGGGAATTATTTGGAGGAATAGATACTGATCACTATGAAAGTTATGAAAGTGTTAAAAATAAAATGGCAAGTGATAATATTTTTATGCCCACAGAGCATTTTCATGGGCTGTACGATGGTGGCCTCGGTGCCGGTTTAGATGACTTTTGGAAAATAATGTGGGGCAATCCGCTTAATGGTGGAATGTTTCTTTGGGTTTTTGCTGACGAAGGCATAATCAGAACTGATAAAGAGTGGGAAATAGATACAGATGGTAATCATGGACCTGATGGAATACTCGGACCTTTTCATGAAAAAGAAGCAAGTTTTTTTACAATTAAAGAAGTTTGGTCACCCATCTATATTGAAACTAGCGAAGAACTTAAAAATGGTTTTGATGGAGTGATAAATGTTGAAAATAGATATGATTTTATTAATCTTAATGAATGTTCTTTTAGTTGGAAACTGATAAACTATTCTTCTCCAAATAATTTGCGAATAAAAAATTCGGTAATTTCAAGCGAACATATTGTTGGTCCTTATGTCCCGGCTAGAACTAATGGAATTTTACAATTGAATATTTTAGATGAATCGTTAAATGCGGACGCTCTTGTTTTAACAGCTTATAATAACAATAATGAAGAAGCTCACACCTGGAAGTGGAAATTAAAAAGTAATAAAGAAATTGCCAATAATATTATGAGTAGTAACATAGGACAAACGAAAAAAAAAATGAATAAATCGAACTTTAATTATAAAGTTGGTAATTTCGAATTTTCATTTAATAAAAACAGTGGCATGCTAGAAAGTGTTATAAACGGTGAGCTAAATATTCCATTTAATAATGGTCCTTATTTTGTTACAAGTAGCGAAGAAGAACGTTTTCAAAGTAATGATGTTTCAATTACAACTACTAAATCCCAAAACGGATATATAGTTGATGTCAGTGGCAATGATAATTTCGAAAAACTTCAGTGGACAATTGAAAAAAGCGGTTGGTTAAAATTAGATTATAGTTATTCCGTTTCCGATTCGGTTGATTATCTAGGTATTTCCTTTGATTACCCTGAGGAAAGAATGAAAAGCATGAAGTGGCTTGGGAAAGGACCTTACAGAGTTTGGAAAAATAGATTGAAAGGACCAACAATTGATGTTTGGCAAAATAATTATAAAAATTATCAAGTTAATACGAGCTGGGATTATCCGGAATTTGTTGGTTACTATTCTGATTTTAATTGGGCTGTCTTTTCCACAGAAGATGGACCAATCACTGTTCTAACTGAAACTGAAGACTTATTTTTACGAGTCTATTCGCAACTTGATGGAGAAAAACCTAGGCACACCAAAATGATTTGGCCGAAAGGTGATATATCTTTTTTACATGCAATTCCAGTAATTGGAACAAAATTTCAGAAGCCGGAAGTTTTAGGTCCCCAGAGTGAAAAGTTTAAGGCAGATGGGGCATATTCTGGGACACTTTATTTCTATTTTGGATTACCAAATTAATGTTTAAAAAAATATTCTTACTTGTTGCTGTTATCATCCTATTTTTTTCTTGCTCAGAAAGAACTTTACCTCCTCCTGAAGGATTACTTTGTGAATTGTTACGTTATCCTGAAAAAGCAGTAATTACCGATTCAATACCAGAATTTAGTTGGGTATTTCCCCAAGAAGGAATTAAACAAACGGCTTGTAGAATACTAGTAGCAACTACTTTAGATTTACTTGAAGAAGGGGAATCTGATTATTGGGATTGTGGGAAACTAAATACAAATGAATCAGTGAATCTCGAATTTGAAGGAAAACCACTTATCTCCAACAGTTCATATTGGTGGAAGGTTAAAGTTTGGGATCAACAAGGTAAAGAAAGTAGATATAGTCAACCTCAACAATTCCATACTTCAAAGTTTAGTAAAACTAACGAAGTTTGGCCAGGTAAAAGTGATTTTGTTTTACTATCAAATGAGGGGTGGGTTTCAGAAAACCGCCAGACATCAACCTTTCATTCAAATAAGCCAGTGGATTATAAAGAAGTTGAGGAAGGTAGATGGTTTGCCGATTTTGGAAAAGCTTCATTTGCCACATTGGAATTATTAGTCAATTCACGATCAGATGGAGATTCGATAATCGTTTATCTTGGTGAACGTAAAAACTTAGATTTAACTGTTAATAAAAATCCAGGTCGATCTAATATTGGTTTTCAGAAAGTGATTATTGTTTTAAATGAAGAAGTACATAATTACAAGATTGAGATTCCAACGCATCATTCAAGTGCTCCGAATACACAAAAACTAGCTCCATTTTATTCAGAAGTATTGCCTTTTAGATATGTAGAAATTATAGCAAGTGGTGATAAGATTCATCTAAAAAATATTAACCGACTTAGTCTGTATTATCCTTTTGATGACGATGCTTCATTTTTTAATTCTTCCGATAAGAATCTGAATAGAGTTTGGGATTTGTGTAAATACACACTTAAAGCTACTCCATTTTTAGGTGTTTATGCTGATGGAAACAGAGAAAGAATGCCTTATGAAGCTGATTCATACATTCAACAGTTAGGACATTATTGTGTAGATAGAGAATTTTCGATTGGGAGATATACAACTAACTTTTTGATGTACAATCCATCATGGCCTACTGAATGGAATATGCATATTGTTTTAATGGCTTGGCAAGACTATATGCATACTGGTAATAAAGAAATTCTATCAAAAATGTATAATGAATTAAAGAATAAAACATTATTTGCTCTCGCTCGTGAAGATGGACTAATTAGTACGACAATGGGCAAAGTAACTCCAGAATTTCTAAATAGCATAAACAAAGAAAGTGGAATTCAAGATATTGTAGACTGGCCAAAAGGAACACCAGTAGGCAGTAAACAAGCTGGGAATGCCGGTCCAACTCCCGAAGGGGAGAGAGATGGTTATGTCTTTACTGATTTTAATACTGTCGTAAATTCCTTTCATTATCAAACTTTAGTAATTATGGCAAAAATTGCTAAAAAGTTGGACAAAGTAGATGATGAAGAACTTTTTATATCTAGAGCAAAGAAAGTGAAGAAGAGTTTCCAAAATATATTATTTGATAAGAGAAAGGGAATATTTGTTGATGGTGAAGGAACAAAACATAGCAGTCTTCATGCTAATATGTTTCCGCTAGCTTTTAATTTGGTCCCGCCCGAAAATAGTGACACAGTTGTTGAATTTATTAAAAGTAGAGGAATGGCTTGTAGTGTGTATGGTGTCCAATATTTGCTTGAGGGATTATTTAATACCGGAGAAGCTGAGTATGCTATTTCATTAATGACTTCAGATAGTAAACGCAGTTGGATCAATATGCTCAATGTGGGCTCTACAATGACAACAGAGGCATGGGATGAATATTATAAACCAAATCTTACTTGGAACCATGCTTGGGGTTCTGCTCCAGCTAATATAATTCCAAGAAAACTTTTAGGAATTGAACCAGTTAAACCTGGATTTGAAAAATTTAAAATAGTTCCTCAACCAGGTAAACTAAAAAAAATTGAATTAAGGATGCCATCAATCAGAGGGACTATAGATTGTAATTTATCCATAAGAGAAGAAACTTGGGAAATGGAAGTTTCCATTCCAGGAAATAGTAGTGCCGAAGTTTGGTTACCTGCAGCATTTAATACTATTGAAATAAATTCAAAAATATCTATACCAGAAAGAACAGAATATTTTGCTGGAATGGATAGAAAAATCTTTTTTCTACAAAGTGGTAATTATTCGCTGTTTGCAGAATAAATTATTGCCTCGATTAAATGATTAAGTGAAATCCAAAAAAATATTAACTGTTATTTTGCATCCCTACTTGTAACAAATCTATCTATTACATTGATTAATTCATTGTTTTTAATTTGGAAGCGTTCATCTTTTATTTTAGATAAAAACCATTGAACATATCCTTTAACTCTTTCCGGATCATTTTGATGCAGATGCCATGAAACTCTATTTATTGCATCATCCACAGTCTGTTTTACATCCGGTTGATTGATATATGATTTTACAGTTTCCAATGATTCGAAACAATCTGTATGACCGATACCATCTAATGCAACATTTCTTTCGTTACTGGTTTTTGCATGTTGTAGAGATATTTTATATAAATCAACTTTTTCAACATCGGTTAATCTATTATTCATTGCAATAAATTTAGTATATCCTTTTAGTGCAGTACTTTTCACTTTCTCATTTTTTGCTGATATCGTACATTGCTTCAAATCATTTAATGGTTCAGCAGAAGCCCAATTTGAAAGCCCTTTAATTGAAGCAATTTTAATTTGTTCATCGTTACTTTTAATTTTTTCTCTAAGAACTTGAAGTGCATTAGCATCACCTGTATATCCAAGTAATCTTAGTAGTGAAGATTTACTATCATTATCAATTTTTGAATTTAATGTTTTGATAAGCGGTTCAGAACTATTTTGGTTTGGGAATTTAGCTAGTACTTTTGAGATTGTTCGTTCAACTTTTCTTCTATCGGAATTATTCTTCTGTGCTGAAATAATATTTAGTAAAATTGGTAATTCCTCAATACCAGAAATTTCGGCAATTGAGGTCAAAGTTTCAGATTTCAATTTTTTATCATCTAAATTTAAATATTCAATAATATTATTGAGAGCTGATTTAATATTTCTAGTTCCAACTGTTTTAATTAGTTCAATTTTTATTTCATTTTCAGATTGAGCAATACTTGTAACTATTGTATTATTTATTTTAGCTCCATTCAGTAAATTTAATGCTGATCTCGCATAGTTTGCTTCATCACCAGATTGATTTGCTGCAACTGTAGCAAGTCTTATAATATCAGTCTCATCCCCAATATTTGCAAGAGTTCTAATTGATGCAATTCTCACTTCCTTTATATTAGATTTTAGTATTTCTAACACAAAAGGTTTTACACTTTTATCTTTTCTATCTTCAAATACACTTAGCAATTGAATTTGATTTGCTGGTTGAAGAGATGGTAAAAGTTTTGCATAATTTGTCAAATTTATATTTTGTGGTAACTCTCTTATCTTAGATATTAGAATAAATTTTAATTCATTTGGTTCATTGGTTATTCTATTTAAGATCTCTTTAGATTTATTTTTAGACGTGTTAATTAATCCAACCAATGTAGCTTGTTTAAGATTTAGTGGAATGTTGTTATTATACAAATTGGAATACATTTTATTTGCTTCAATAGAATCATTATTCTTCACTAATTCATCTGCACATAATAAATATGAATCTAGAACAACATTTCTCAGAGGAATATTTGATGTATTCAAGGACTTCCTAAGAAATCTAGCACATTCTTTATTTGCAATTTTACCTAAAGCAGAGGCTGCAGTTATTGAAATATCAGAATCTTTGCTTTTTAATAAATCACCAAAAGAAGAAACAGAGAGTTCACTTTTTCTTACAGCAAGTATGTTTATAATTCCAAGTTTAACTTTCTTAGAAGCTTTGGGTAACATTTTGATTAGAGTTTCATCAATAACTTTTCCTGGAATATTTTCTAATGCATATTTTGCAATATTAGTTGTTTTTTCTTCTAACAACATTTCGGATAAAACTGGTACTGATTTCTTAGAGCCAATTATTCTTAATTCTCTACATGCAAATTGCTTACTCTCAAATGTTGCATCTGTCTTAAGAAAATCTAAAATATTCTCTTCAGCAATTGCTCTGTTTTCTTTCCCTTTGGAGAGAGAATCAACAAGTTGAGAAAACTTGGTAAGGTTACTTCTATCTTGACCAATTTCATAAGTTGAAATTTCATTAAATGATTCATCAGATATTACTTTTACTGAAGAACAACTCTGTAGAGTTAAAAATAAAAGAGAAATAAAAAGAATAAAATATTTTCTTATAATTTTATTGTTGAGTGCTTTCATTGACATTTAAACCTCGCAAGTTTATACAAACTATTTATTAAAATTTAACTTTGTATATAGTTTGTCATATCGAAGAAGTTTGCTTTTGAACGACTGAAATATCTAGTATAATTAGATTATTAGATTTCTCACTAAAAGCATGATCAAAATGACATCGCTTATGTATTGCTCTTCATAATAAAGAATATTATCCTTAATTCTTTATAAAATATAATTATAAATGATAAGGGGTACGCATTGGTCTACCCAATAATCTTGATGCAACTGTATCACCTATTATTTCCTCAGTTTCCGGATTAAACTTTATTTTTCTTCCAACTAACATTGCAATTTGTCCAAGATGCCCGATAGAAGCAGAACGATGTGCTGTTTCGCATGGTGCAATAGTTTCTTTTCTACTTCGTACACAATTTAAAAAATTTCTTGCGTGACCAGGTGATTTTAACAAGTGTATTTCATTAGGAGCAATTTTGTCTTTAAGTAGTAATTTATTACTTGAGTCAATCTGACCTCCACGATTAACCCATAACCAACCTTCATCTCCAATCCATTTTGTACCAGTTGTGCCATTGCAAACATCTGAATGTCCGCCAGCTACAATCATTTTTGTTCCATCAGCATATTTTGAATCAACTCTATATTTAGTTGCACTATTCCATAATCCTGTTTTGGGATATTCACCATAACCAGATATTTCTACGGGTCCCATATTGTCAAAACCCAATCCCCAATGTGCAATATCTCCATGGTGTCCTACCCAATCCATAAGTTGTCCACCACCATAATCTAAATGCCATCTCCAACTTTTATGAACTCTTGCTGGAGCATAAGGAGAGTAAGGAGCTGGTCCAAGCCATCTTTCGTAATCTAATTCTTTTGGTACTGGAGCATTTGCATGAGAACCACCAAAATCAGAATGACCAGATGGCAAACCAACTTCAACAGTATGTACTTTTCCTATTCTTCCATTTCTAACTAATTCTGACCCAAACCTAAAATTACTTCTAGATCTTTGCCAACTACCGGTCTGCCAAATTCTTCCGTATCTTTTTACAGCATCACAAAGTGCTCTACCTTCCAATAGATTATGAGAAAGAGGCTTTTCTCCAAATATATCCTTCCCTGCTTTTGCAGCTGCAATTGAGATAATTCCATGCCAATGATCAGGCAACCCAATTGAGAAAACATCAATATCCTTTCGTGCTAAAATCTCTTTATAATCATGGTAAGTTTTGCAATCATTATTATCGTAATAAGTATTAACAATTCTTTTACCATTTTCTAAATGATTTTTATCAATATCGCATATAGCAACAACTTCGGTATCATTTTCTCTAAGGAATGCTTCCATATTGCCGGTTCCTTGCCAGCCAACACCAATACAACCAATTCTTATTTTGTCACTGGGAGATATAATTTTATTTCTTCCAATTATCGACGAAGGAATAAAATATGGAAATGCTGCAAGTCCTGCAATTGCTCCCGATGTTCTTTTAATAAAATCACGTCTGTTATGTTTAGTCTTTTTCATATTTTATCTCACTAAGAGTTTTTTGATTATAAAACTTTATTATAGTACTCTATCAAATAATTGTCATTTCGAAATGAGTTTCGATTTCTTTTATCGAGACGATTGAGAAATCTTTAAACTATTAAATCTAAAAGATCTCTCACAAAAAACATGTTCGAGATGACAAAATTATAATATCAGAAATTCAGTAAATATTTTTAAATTTAATTGTCTCTAATTGCCCATAAAAATCCGCGTTTCATGATTTCCATAACTTCATAAACTTCAAAATCTGAGATTGAATGTCCAAGTGAAGAATAAAACACTTTGCCTTCTCCAAATCTCTTTTTCCATACGACAGGCATTTCCACACCTTCTACCCAACTTGCATGTTCACCAGTAAAAGTAGTTGTAGCTAAAACATCTACTCCAGGATCAACTAACATATAGTATTGTTCTGTATTTACGTAATGATCGGAAAGTTCTTTAGTTATTGGGTCATCATGATTTGTAATATTTACTTTATATTTTATTTGTCCACCAGGATGTGCAACAAACTGACCACCAACCATAAATAAATAACTAGTATTTGAACGGAATGAATCACCAGTACCACCGTGACACCCAGCAAGTCCAGTTCCATTTTTTACTGCTTCTAGTAAACCAGCTGTTTCATCTTTCGTAAGTTCTCCCATCGTCCATGCTTGAATTATCAAGTCAAAATTATTCATTTTTTCTTTGTCTGCATAAATCTCAAGAGAGTTAGATACTACTACATTAAAACCTTCCTTTTCTAGCCAAGGAACAAATAAGTTTTTAAATTCTTCAGGTTTGTGTCCACCCCAACCTCCATAAACTACAAGAATAGATTTATCTGAATTTGTTTTGGTTTGACCAAAATGTATGCTAAATGAAGTAAATAAAAGAGCTATAATAATGAGTAGAGTAATTGATTTTATCTTCATAAAATCTCCTTAATTAATAAGAAAAGAAATTATCTTTGATAAATATATATACAAGTTACATAATTATTTTGATATTAGACAAACGATTGTCTAACTTTGTATAACATTTTATTCACCAGCGATTCTTTAATAGTATTATCAAAATATAGTAAAAAATTCTGTTCACTAATTATATCTAGCTTGTTTAGTCAAAACAAAATTCATTGTATTATTATCGGTGAACAAATTAATTCTTATGAATTATGAAATAGTTTACTAAAGAACATTTGCGAATAGAAAGAAAAAAGAATAATAAATTAAGATAAACAAGGAACTAATAAATGACACATCTAAAGTTAATTTCAATTGGTTTATTACTATCATTCACTTTATCAGCACAGACTTATACAGATAAAACTTACATCCAAGATTTTGCTGACAAATTTGAGTTAAAAGAAAATCAGGGTATTGAGTTAATTCAAGTAAGAAGTGATAGAAATGAAGTTGTAAAAATACTCTCTTCTAACGGACTTGTGAAGCCATGGGAGAAAAATATTGTTAAAGACAATCTATTCAGACCTCTTACTGATATGAATATCATTGCGATTGATAGGTATGAAGATCAGTTTGTTTATTTAACTGATAAAGCAGTTTTAAGTAATTCTTGGGCTGGCAAATTTTATGTTGAACATAGTTTGAAAAATCCAACTCAATTTGTTGTTAGTCATAATTTTACAACTTTGGTCGCTGCTAATGACAATTTGGTTTTAATTCAAAATGGGGAACAAGTTTGGAATAAGTTAATTGATAATTTTAATCCTATTAAATTAATATTTGATCTGAGTAATAAACGATTTTTAATACTCTCGAATGATGCCTTGTATCAGTTGAAATGTCCCGATAAAGAATTAACGAAGGTTTATGATGCAGATAACTTGACTGCAATGACCCTCAATAATAATAAAATTATTCTTGGTACAAATACTGGAATTTTAACTTTAGATGGAGTGAGTTTTAAGTCAGAGAAACTAAACCAAAAATTACCGTGTACTGATATAACCATTATTATTAACATTGATGGTGATCTTTGGTTTGGGTCTTCAAATGGAGCATTCAGATTAAGGGAAAATGGGAAGTACAATTATTACGGATCTAAAAGATGGTTGGTAGATAATGAAGTTTTAGATATAACAAAAGGACCAGAAAAGAGTGTGCTTGTTTTAACAAAAAAAGGGATGAGCAAAATCAATTTTGTTGAAATGACTTTATCTCAGAAAGCAGAACATTTTGAAAAAATTCAGAGATTGCGACATGTCAGGTATGGCATGACTGCTAATCCATCGTTCAGCGTTGCAGGTGATGTTTCAACTGGATCTTATTCTGATACTGACAATGATGGACTTTGGACATCTCTTTATTTAGCCGGAGAATTATTTCGCTATTCAGTAACGAAATCCGAAGACGCTAAACTAAATGCGTACGAAGCTTTTGAAGGAATGGAACGGCTTACCGATATTACTGAACTCGATGGATTTCCATCAAGGAGTTACGAGAGAGATGGATACGAACAAGGGCTAGGTTCAAATGGGTTTTCAGAGGAGTGGAGAAAAGAATGGGTTAAAAAAAATGGTCGAATTTGGAGGCTAACAGAAGATGAAAGATGGAGGTGGAAATCAAGTACAAGCAGCGATGAATCTTGCGGACACTTTTTTGTATATGCCCTTTTTGCTGAATTAGTACCTGATAAAGAATGGAGGGACAGAGCTATTCGCCAAATTAAAAACCAAATGGACCACATTATTGAGAATGATTGGTATTTAGTTGATTGGAATGGAAAGCCTACAGCATGGGGCCGATGGAATCCTGAGTATGTGAATAGCTTCCCGATCAATGTTGGTGATAGAAGATTAAACTCAACGTTAATTCTTGCATTTTTACAGACTGCCTATCACTATACAGGTGATGAACTATATAAAGAAAAAGCTTATGAGTTGATTGAAAAACATGGTTATGATGAAAATGCAAATCGTCCAGCATCTGTAATTGGTTTTGAAGAAGGTGAAGATTTAAGTGATGCTTGGAATCACTCAGATGATCGGATGTATTTTCTAACAATTCCAGCGTTTGTTAATTACTCATTTACAGAAGAACAAAAGCAAAATCATTTTGAGGCTGCTAGAAGCCATTGGGATATTGAACGTGCCGAAAAAAATCCTTTGTGGAATTTTCTTTATGCCATGACTGGTGGAAAAGATTATGATTTAGACGACTCAATTTGGTGGTTAAAAGAATTTCCAATGGACATTGTTCAATGGTCAATAGACAACGGTAAAAGAAAAGATATTGTAAAAATGGAACCAAATTTTAGAAGACAGCAATACACTGAATTGCTTCCTCCAGATGAAACAATGGGTGGCAGAGGAGGTATGAGAGAATCTTCTCCACATGATTTCTTATTGCCGTATTGGTTGGGAAGATATCTGGAAATTATAAGTTCACCAACAAATAATTAAAATTTAAGAATTTAATTAAACAAAATTTACAAATGGAGAATTGAATGAAGTTATTAAAATTAGTAATGATAGTCATAGTAATGTCATTTACATTAATGGCTCAGACTTATAAAGATGTTTCCTACATCCAAGATTATGCTGATAAATTTGAGCTTAAGGCAATTCAGAATACTAACCTCTATCAAGTGAGAAGTGACAGAAATAAGCATGTAAATATTCTCACCACAGATGGTATTATGCAACCTTGGGAAAAGATAATAGTTAAGGATATGTTGTACAGACCGATCTCTGATATGAAAATTATTGCCATCGATAGGTATGAAGATCAGTTTGTATATCTTACTGAAAAGGCTGTGCTAAGTAATTCTTGGGCAGGAAAGTTTTATGTTGAGCATGGATTGAAAAATCCAACACAATTTGTTGTTGCACATAATTTTACAACGCTGGTTGCAGAAGAAGGGAAATTAGTTTTGCTAAAAGATGGCAAGCAGAATTGGAATAAATCATTAGATAAATTCAATCCTATAAAAATATTGTTTGATCTTAGTGAAAAGCGATTTTTAATTCTTACCTCTGAGGCACTCTACCAACTTAAATGTCCAACTAAAGAAATTTCTGAAGTATATAGTGGAGAAAATTTAACCACAATTGCTTTGCATAACGGTAATATTATTCTTGGAAGCAGGAGTGGAGTATTCACTATTAATGGAAAGAGTTTGAAGTCAAGTCGAGTTAATAAAAAATTACCATGGACAGAAATAACTACTTTAGAAAATATAAATGGAGATCTTTGGTTTGGTTCAACAAAGGGAGCATTCAAATTACGTGAAGATGATAAGTATGATTATTATGCATCTAAAAGATGGCTTGTTGATGATGAGGTTGTAGATATTGCAGAGGGACCAGAAAATAGTGTGCTTATTTTAACAAAGAATGGAATGAGTAAAATTAATTTTGTTAAAATGACTTTGGCTGAAAAGGCTGAATACTTTCAAAAGATTCAAAGATTAAGACACATCAGATATGGTTTTTCTTCATATCTTGGATTAAAAGAGGAAGGTGATCTCTCTACTGGATTTTACAGAGATACAGATAATGATGGCTTGTGGACATCAATGTATTTAGGCGGGGAACTTTTTAGATATGCTGTTACAAAATCTGAAGATGCGAAACAAAATGCTTACGAAGCCTTTGAAGCCATGGAAAGGTTGACAGAAATTAGTGGTATTCCTGGTTTTCCGGCAAGAACGTATGAAATTGATTCTTACCAATCTAGTGATACTGATCCAAATATGCCTGAAGAAGAAAAAATTTGGCGATTAACAGAAGATGAAAGATGGAGATGGAAATCAACAAC
>Ga0209633_10003863_pt1 | contig 13695 bp, 16 predicted proteins | sample Cruoilmetagenom1_FD_187290 | JGI IMG/M metagenome (GOLD analysis project Ga0209633, IMG submission 187290) | Oil polluted marine microbial communities from Coal Oil Point, Santa Barbara, California, USA - Sample 1 (SPAdes) (version 2) | ecosystem: Environmental > Aquatic > Marine > Oil seeps ... | reverse complement strand
GATTTTAAGAATGAAAGATGAGTTAAATCAACTTTTAGCAAATCATACAGGTCAAGATGTAGAAAAAATTGCACTTGATACTGATAGAGACAACTTTATGTCAGCACAAGAAGCTTGTGATTATGGGCTTGTTGATAAAGTAATAGCAAGACACGAATAGAAAAAGTTTTATGGTTAGAGAGATTATAATATACCCAAATCCAATATTAAGAAAAAAATCACGCGATGTGGAAAATTTTGATGAAGAACTTCATACTCTTTTAGATGATATGAATGAAACTATGATGAGTGCCGGGGGTGTTGGTCTAGCTGCCATACAAGTAGCTGTTGATTTGAATGTTTTACTAATCAATATACCTATTGATAATGAAGGTGAACTTGATGATGGTGTACAAAAAGAAGAGAATTTAATAGAAGCTATCAATCCTGTAATTACTCATAAAGATGGGGAACTTGTATTTAACGAAGGGTGTTTAAGTGTACCTGGATTTCATGCAGAAGTGAAACGAGCCGAGCATGTGATAGTTGAATATTACAACAGACACGGTGAAAAACAAACTATGGAAGCAGAAGACTTTTTAGCTGTTGCATGGCAACATGAGATGGAACACCTAAGTGGTCATGTATTTATAGAACATTTGTCTTATTTAAAACGTAAAAAGTTTGAAAAAGATTGGAAAAAAGAGCACAAAGAAAAAGGTAGAAGATAATGCAAAAAGAACCAATGAGAAGTATAGATTATGATATTCTTACAAAAACTCTTAGTGATATGAAACTTATTGAACGACCAAAAATATTAGTAGCTATCGAAGAAGCAAGACAACTAGGTGATTTAAAAGAAAATGCAGAATATCATGCAGCAAAAGAAGACCAAGCAAATATAAACAAAAAAATAGCAGAACTAGAAGACCTTATCACAAGAGTTGTGATAATAGACCCAAGCACTTTAGCACACGATAAGATAAGCTTTGGTTCAACTATCTCTCTTGTAGATGTAGCTACAGATGAAGAGATAACATACACTATAGTTTCTTCAGCACACAGCAATCCAGATGAGGGGAAAATATCATTCCACTCACCACTAGCAAAACAACTTTTAGGGAAAAGTGTAGGGGATGAGTGTATAGCACAACTTCCAGGTGGAAAAAGAGAGTTTGAGATAGAAGAAGTGTATTATGATGAGGGTAGATTGTGTTAAACTGAGATATATTTTCACCTTTTTATCTAATAAAATAAATGATTTTATATTATTATATTTGCATATTTTAGTCAATCTTTTTTTCATAATGTACAAAAGATACATAATTATCTTCTTTCTCAAAATATACTCTACAATCACTTTGAATATATTCATGCCAATTTAAATAAATATCATTTCCCGAAAAATCTTTTATACCTAAATGGGATTTTTTTAATTTTTTAAATCTAGTATTGGATTCTTTAGTACCTAATCCTAATGGAGAGAAATTAATTTCTTTAGGTTTTCCACCATTTGCAGTAATTAAGTCATTAAATCTTTTTACTTTTTTTCTAAAAATATCAGAATAGCTATTGTCGAAAGAATATCTTCTTTTAATTTCATGCATACAATGATTCGTAATTTTTACATAATTAAAATGCTTATTAACAAAATGGTTATAATCATTCCAATTATCAATCATATTATATTTATCAATTAAATTTTCTTTCTGATACTCTCCAATTTTATTAACTACATCAAGATATGGAATTAACTTATAATTATCTAAATTATAATATTTATCATTATCACAAACAATTTTTATTGTATCTTTCAAAAACTGTGCCTTATTGCATAAATTATTAATTGTTAATATAGGATTATTAAAATACATTGCACAAGATAAAAATGTTTGCAACACATCTATTTTTTCCTCTTTTTCCAGACAATTACCTAAAAGTATATTTTCATTATCATCATATGGTGTATCAATGTCTGAGCATATAGGTTTTATTTTTGCAAGTAAAGAAAGAATAGATAGTCGTTCATTCCTATTAACAATATTATTAATATAGGTTCTAATCGGTTTTTGAAGTAATATACTTTGAGATAATGATTGATGTATAATTATTTCAATATTCATATTATTAAGTTTATTAAAAAGTTTAGCAAGATTTACTAAGGCTATAAGAATTTCAGATTCTGTTAAATCATCTTTTGGTTCAGTAAATGCAAAATGATTTAAAAATAAATACATTACATTAAATCCATTAAATCATTTTCGTATTGATCAAAAAAGCCTTTTGGCCAATCACTTAAATTTCCTTCTTTATCGATAATGATTTCTCGTATTGTATTTTGTCCTAATTTTTCACCTTGTTCAAAAAAGTTAAATAACACATTATTATTATTTACAGTTTTCTTCTTAATGGCAATTCTAATACCATTTATAATATGATCACTATGTGTTTCTAATATAATTTTTAATCCAGAACTTGCCATTTGAGATAAAAATATCCCTAGTCTTGATTGAGCTGATGGATGTAAATGAGCTTCAGGATTTTCAATTAAAATTGTTTTTAATAAATTATCGGATTTTTCTCTTCCATGTAGTCTAATCAAACAACTCACAATAATTGGTAAAACATAACTTACCCCATAAGGCATATTAACAGGTGTTTTAAAGCCTAAAGATGTATCCTTTGTATTTCTAATTTTATACATAAATATATTTGCTTCATCAATTGCCTTTGGTTCTATTTCAATATTTCCAAATATAAAAGACAATGCACTATTTAACTCTTCAACAAATTTACCATTACTTATCTCTTTATTTAAAATAATACTTGTATATTCTCCAAATTTACCAACTTTCATCTCTGAAAAATTTCCATCTGCATGATGAAAATTTTTAGGTCCAAATCTATCAGCACTAATAAAATCAAAATCGTATAAAAATTTACTTGTTGTTTCCTCTATATCTTCTGTATAATTTGAAGATTTAGATGAGATATTTAATTTATTACTTTTTGTATCACCGTTACATACTATTTCCCTAGTTGCACCGTCATTATTTTCAAAAGAAAAAGAAATAGTATCATCTTCAAAACCAGCATATAAAACTTCTCCTACCGTTCCAAGTTCACAATAATAATCATTTAAATATAAATATTTCATATCATCTAAACTAACACTATGAATGTCATATGATTGTTTAAGTAATAACAAAACTTGAATAACCGTAGACTTGCCAGCACCATTTGCTCCTGCAAATATCGTCAAATCTTTAAATTCTACTGTTGTATCTTCAAAACACTTAAAGTTTTTAATTATTAGTTTTTTCATTTAATGTCCTATTGTTTCTTTAAAAATTTTATTTACTGCTTCAAATCTCCATTTGACATGATCAATATTATTGGTTGCTTTTGATATGTACTCAATAAAGTTATTATTTTTAAATAATTCTAAAAAACTATTAAAAATTTCTTTTTTATAGTTTTCAATTTCTTCAATTGTATAGTTGTCTAACGCACAATTGATAGTTTCAAATAAAGGTAAACTTATCGGCCATTTTTTCTTCTCTGTTAAATCAAAAATTTTTCTAAATGATTTATCTTGAAAAATAATATATGACTTTTTCATATTTTCATTAAATATTTGGGCAATTTTATCCAGCTCTAATTTTTCATTTTCATCTTGGTCATTAATCTCATTTAACTTTTTCATAGCTTTATCTAAATAATCATTCATATCATTTTTTAGATAACTTTTATATCCAAATAATTTAAATGCTAAATATCTTAATATTAATGCTCTATCAGCCATTCTTTTTTTCATTGAATTGTGATTTTGTATCGATATAGCTTTAATGAAGTTATTATTTTGAGACAATCTTCCAAGTAATCTTGTAGATGTGCCATCATTCATTGCATGGCGAATTTCTTGAGCACTTAAATTTGTCCCTAACGTATTGATTCTAGTAAATATATTAAAAGCCACTCTATTTGAAGTATCGGGATGTACCATATTAAATTGTAAGGTATAATCTTCTATTCGTCTTTGATATTTTCTGTCTAAATCTTTATAAGCTTTTCCTTCTAAATTTTCTAAATATTCCAAAGAATTTCTTCCTAATTTAAATTCGCCTTGAATAAACTTAATAATAGTACTTAATCTTTGTAGCCCATCTATAACATTCCATTTACTTTGTTTTCTTGCATCTATATAAAATGCAGGGATAGGAATACGAATTAATAATGATTCTATTAATAAACTTTTTTGTCGATTAGTCCACACTTCATTTCTTTGAAAATCAGGATTTAAATCTAATTCTTTATATCTATATTTCTGATAAATTTGATGTATTGTAAATGGTTGTAGCCTAATGTCAATAGCATTAATATCATAATCAGCTGATATTTTTTCAACTCCTTCATTTTCTAAGTCATTAGCTTTATTAAAATTACAATTTTCTTGAACCCAATCTTTTGGAATTTTCTTTAAAATAAAATCAGAGATTACATCTGCTTTTTCATCAGAGTTCTTCAATTGAAATTTTTCACAAGTTTCTAAAAATTTATCATAAAATTCTTTTGCAAAACTAAATTCAGTTAGAATATCTTCCTTATAATACTTTTTATCATTATTTTGTATTGATTTTTCAAAACCTTTTGCAATTATTGCACCAATTTTTTTACCAAAAAGTATAGAAGCTTTTTCATTATATGTTTTAGCATTATCAAAATCATTTTCTATTTCTGGACTAAGTAGCATATGGGTTCTCCAAGATGTTTTCTTTTAATTATAACTAACTAAATCATATAATTTTCTAAATACTTTTTTTGTATTGAATCGTTTTGCTTTTTCCCACTCTTTTCTAATATGTTTTTCTTCATCCTTAGAAGGAAAAAACTTATTTTGAATTTTAGTTGGATTAATAGTTTGTTGAATAGCAAATCTTTTAAGTGTTATCATTAAAAAGTATTTTTTAAATTTTGATTGATTAAGTTCTTCATTGAAAAGTTTTTTAGCTTCTAAGATTTGAATACGAAATTTTTTATCTAAGGTATAAAATTTTAAATTGTAGTTATATTTTCTCGCTTCTTTAAAAGCAGAAAGTCCTAAATCACCTTCCCAGAGCCATCTTTTTTGTATCTCTATAATTTCATATTTTGTTATGATAGGTTCATTAAGTTTTGTTTGTAGTTCTAATAATCGTTTTAAAGATTGTTTTCTTATTTTTAGGGTTAACCCTTTCGGCATAGTCATACCAAATTTAGGATTATCTTCTCCACCTTTATTGTACATATCTCTTACTTGTGTTCTGTGATTGTAAGGATCTCTTGTCTTTTCCCAACCCTGTTGAGTAAGATACCAAAACCAATCTCTATATTTTTTATAGAGTTCAATTTTATCATATCCACTATTCATTAAGCCATCAAGACTTTTGTCTGTATCTCTTACCATATAGCATTGCCAACATCCAAAACGAGATACACCACACCCAATTTTACCCTCATCTATATCTTTCCCGCCAGCACCAACAAAAGAACATTCATTTGCATTTTTACCACTTGCATCACTATAAAGTTTCCAAAGAAAATCTACATCTATTAAGTCACTTTGTTGTGAAAAGAGGTATTCCCATATATTTTTAGTAGTCCAATTTTCGATAGGCATTAGATTACTTGCATTTGGGTATCTGTCATTTATTTTGAGATTTGTACCTTTTATTGAAAGTTTTTCTATTCTAGTATCTCTTGAAAAACTTTCATCTCTTCTTGTTCCTATTACAGATATAAATTTTCCATTTGGAAATAATTCTTTTAGTTTTTTATCAATAGGATTTATTTTGAGTTTATCAGTACACCATCTAAAAGTATTTGATGGAGGAGGCATACCTACACCTATAAGTTGCACATTAAGAGTGTCTTTTGTCTCAGGAAAAACTTCTTTGACTATCAACGGTAATTCATATTTTTTTGCATAGGCTCGAATACTATTTAAAGAATCTTCAAGATGTTTAAGTAAAGGAGGTAGTTCCGCTAAAGTATTTGAATTTATAATATAGATTGAGTTTTTTAATTCTATTTCTCTTTTTTTTAAATCTTCCATCATTGCACATACTAAATAAACAAGAGCTGAACTATCTTTCCCCCCACTATATGCAACACATAATGGTCTATCGTCCTCTAAGTAATATTTTTTTAACAAAGATATTGCATATAATTTAATTGTATCTAATAATAGGGGTGTCATAAAATGAATTATATCATACACTTATAGTGAGTTATCTTTAGATTTTTAAAATTTATATAATTTATTTTTTTTTAAAAAACTCATTAATATCGCACTCTAAAACTAAAGAGATAAGATATAAATGTTTTAAATTAAAATGTTGTTTTTTTAGATAAAGTTCTGACTGAGAAACTAATCCAACTGATTTAAAGCCTAATGCTTGTGATAGTTGAAGTTGTGTTAGTTTTTTTTCTTCTCTTAATCTTTTTACATTTTTGCCAATATTGATATAAAATTCATCAACTATATTTTCATCTAAATTTTCAATATTCATATTTATCCTGATTACTAGTAGCTACTACTTAAGTTAAATCTAATATTATAGTTATATAATTTCTTTATCAACTAGTAATTACTATGTAAAGGATGCAACTTTGCTCTTAAAACTTAAAATACTAAAAAAGAAAATAGATGCAAATATTGATAAATTAGAAAATATTTGTCCACATAGTAGAGATGTATCAGACGCCATATCAATACTTATCCAAAAAAATGCAAGTGATACGATGGTAAAGATATGGATGAATGGAGTTTTAAAATTAGCAAAAGATGTTGAAGTTGCACTTGAAATTATTGAAAAAAAAGAAAAAGTCACATTAGACAAAAACAACAACTGTATAAACCCAAAAGATAAACTAAAAAAACTACAAACACTTATAATAGTACATATAGAAGAATTAATCATAAAATATCCCCATACACTACTCATATATGAAGCAATGGAAGAACTAATCCGTATGGATGCTTCAGAGAGTTTGATACAATCATGGCTAAATAGTATAGATGATTTTGTAGCTCTACTAGATACAAAAAGCGGTAGATGATTTAAGTTATAAATATCATATTTTTTTATGATATAATTACAAATATAAATGTGGAAGGATTATTTTATGACAAAAGATGAAATATTAAATACCTTATCAAGTAAAAAAAGTTTTATAGAAAAAGAGTTTGAAGTAAGTAAAATAGGTCTCTTTGGAAGCTATGCAAAAGATTTGCAGACTCCTGATAGTGATATAGATTTTTATGTAGAGTTCAAAAATAAAACATTTGATAATATCGCTGGACTTTGGAATTACTTAGAAGAGTTATATCATAAAAAAATAGACTTAATTCATTTTCATAAAAGAGCAAATAAAGTTATTATGAATAATATTCAAAAAGAAGTGATATATGGATAAATCTACAAACCCTGAGTTATTAGATTTTATACTTGAAAGTATATCTCTAATCAAAAGAAGATTTAAAGATATAAATATAAGTGATGATTTTTTATATAGTGATGAGGGATTGGATAAACTTGATGGAATATCTATGAGACTTCAAGCTATAGGTGAAGCTTTAAAAAATATTCATAAGAGAGATAAAGAATTTTTATTATCAGTGGAAAGTGATAAATATTGGAGTAATATTATCAGAACTCGGGATTTTATTTCACATCATTATGTAGAGTTAGATTCTGAGACCATATTTATGATTTGTGATGAAAAAATTGAATATTTGGAAGAAAATATTTTGAAACTACAACATAAATTTAATAAATAGTTTATGAGCATCAATCCTTATATAATACTATAATTTACAATATAATTTATGTGACATAGCCAAAAAGCAGTATATAATTCACTTTTCTATATAATGACAAAAATCAAAGAGAAACTTAAGGACAATAATGAAAACAAATGTTTCAATAGTTGGAGCTACTGGATATACTGGGCTTGAACTAGTAAAAATATTACATACACATCCACAATTTAATCTTACATATATAGCAAATAGTGAGGGTAATACTACTATAGATGCACTTCATCCTTGTTTGACAAATGTTATCTCTATGGATGTACAAAAAGCAGACCCAAAAGATATTGCAGAAGTTTCTGAACTTTGTTTTCTAGCACTTCCTCATAAAACATCTATGTCATTTGCTAAAAAGTTGATTGCCCTTGGGGTTAAAGTGGTAGATTTGAGTGCTGATTATCGACTTAAGCTTGAAACTTATGAGAAGCATTATTGTCCACATGAAGATAAAGAAAACTTACCAAATGCTGTGTATGGATTGCCTGAGTTTTATGAAGCTGAGATAAAAAAAGCAAACCTTGTAGCAAACCCAGGATGTTATCCTACTGCTACACTTTTGGCACTTTTGCCATTTGTAGAGTTTATAGATGAGAGTTCAAATGTATTTATAGACGCAAAAAGTGGGGTAAGTGGAGCTAAATGGATTGTATGCGAAACTACACACTATGTAACAATAAATGACAATATCTTTGCATACAATCCATTTAAACATAGACATATGCCAGAGATTATTGAAAAAGCAAAGTTACTTAAAAATAAAGATTTAAAAATAAGTTTTGTACCACATCTTATACCTGCAACCAGAGGTATGCTAGTAAGTGTATATACAACAATAGATGAAAATATAGATGCAAAAGCTATCTTAAAAGAGTTTTATAAGAAAAGCGAATTTGTACGGATAAAAGAGACACCAGTAGATATAAAATCAACAGCAGGTACAAACTTTTGTGATATTTTTGTAGAGCAAAATGGCGATGCACTTTTTATAAACAGCAGTATTGATAATTTACTTCGAGGTGCATCATCTCAAGCTGTTGTAAATGCAAATCTTATGTGTGGATTTGAAGCTGGAACTGGGATCAATAAAATAGCTTATGTGCCTTAGAGTCGTCTAATCCAGCATTCAATTTTTTTAAGATTAATAAAAAAATTGAATGCTGGATTTGACTTACTTGTGAGTATATGAACTACTGTAAAAGTTGTTTAGAAAACTCTAAAGCTTCAGTAGTTATATTCTCTCCACTTATCATCCTTGCAATCTCATTGATTCTTTCCTCTTTGTTTAAAGGTTTTACACAAGAGATATTATTCTCTTTTTTTACTAAGAAATGTTGGTGTGCCGTAGCACTTAGTTGTGGTTGGTGAGAAATAGCAAATATTTGATAGTTTTGTGAAAGTTTGTTTAAAACTTGTGCAATACTTGCAGACTCTTTTCCACTTAAATTTGCATCAATCTCATCTAAAAACAATATCCCATTTGTATCTATTTCGTAGTGGCTTCTGGCAGTTAAAAGTGCAAGTCTTAGACGATTGAACTCACCACTACTTATTTTTTCTAACTTTGTGTTATTGAGTGTAAATTCTATAGAGTCAATACCACTTGCATCTAAACTTTTTTTATCCATATTTATTTGAAGATTTTCAAGATATAATAATTTGAGATATTCATTGATTTTTGATTCTAACAGTGGTAGATTTTTTTCTCTCTTTGTTGAGATATTTTGTGCTAAAGTATCTAATTCAAGAGATAACTTTTTGATATTTTTTTCTAAAATAGCTTTCTCAAAAGAGATATTTTCATACCCTTCTAGTTCTTTTTCTTTCTCTTTTTTATACTCTAAAGCCTCTTTAACTCCGCCGAACTTTTTATTTAATGAAGAGAGTTCTTCTATTCGAGTAAGGATTTGTTCTATATCCATATCATCGTTTGATGTCAAACTATCATAAAATTTTTCAAAGATATTATTTACCTCATTGATAGCTTCATTAAAAAATGAACTATCAACATCAATTAAGTGTAAAGCACTTGATATTTTATGAGTGTTGTTTAAATATGGTTGTATCTCACTTAAAACTTCATCTACTTTATCTTTTTTAGAAAGGTTATCTTTGATATGTTTGAGTTCATCATATTCATCCTCTTTTGGATCTAGTTTTGCAATTTTTTCTATCTCAAATTTTGTGTATTCGATGAGGTCATCAAGTTCTTTTTCATCATTTTGTATTTTTGAGAACTTTTTTTGTAGAGTGTGAAACTCTTCATATTTTGTTTGAAATTCATCTAAAACTGCTTTGTAACTGTTATCATTTAATGAAGTTAAAAAATCAAGAAATGAGATAATCTTATCACTATCAAAATCACTTGTATCTTTTAAGTGAAGATGTTTTGAAAAAGTAGTACTGAACTCTTTGAGATTTTTCTTTGATATGATTTGATTGTTTAAAAAATATCTAGTTTTTGTAGAGGTGTTTTGTTTGATAATTATATCATCCTCATTTTCTATCCCATATCCTTCATCTTCAATTTTTAAATCTTCAAGTAATACTTCACTAACTTGTGCTTTTGAATCTGTTGTACCAAATAAAGCTAAAATAGAACTCATCAATACAGATTTTCCAGCACCACTGGGTCCTGTGAATACCACTAAACCTTTTTGAAACTCTAACTCTATTTGTTCAAATGACAAATAATTTTCTAAATAAAATCTACTAATCAATTTGCACCCCAATGTAATTTTTTATTTAATACATCAAAATAGTTTCGCTCACTTCTATGTATGAGTTGTGCTTTAGAAGAGGCTATCTCTATAGTGATAATATCATTTGGTTTTAACTCATAAGTATCATGTCCATCTACAATTGCTATTGCACTTTGGTTGTGTTTATTTTTAAACGATATTTTAAAATCAGCAGGTAACACTAAAGGTCTTTGAGTTAAAGAGTGTGGTGAGATAGGTGTTACTATAAAAGCATCAGTTAGGGGATAAAGAACAGGTCCATTACAAGAAAGATTATAAGCAGTTGAGCCTGTAGGTGTTGATATGATAACGCCATCACCTGTGTATTTGTTAAATAATCTTTCATTTACAAATGATTCAAGTGTTATCATCCCTGTAACAGTTTCTCTAGAAATAACAACATCATTAAAAGCAACCACCTCTTCTCCGTTAATAGTTGCTTTTATCATCATACGGTGGTCAATTCTATATTTGTTTTGTATAAATTTCTCTAAAAATAGTGCTATCTCATGTGGCATAATATCTGTAAGAAATCCTAATGTTCCAAGATTAATACCCATCACAGCCTTTTGATGATGAAAACCTCTTCTTGCAACGGAGATTAATGTACCATCTCCACCTAAAGTAACTAAAAAATCACTCTGTTTACATAATGAATTAAATTCTATTCCATTATCTATATGTAACTCTTTTGCGCTGTTAATCTCAAGGAGAACTTTTATATTAAATTCTTCAAATATTTTTTTTATCTCTAAATATATATCTTTTATATCTGAACAATGCGGTTTTAATATAAATCCAGCAATAGATTTATTGTTTAAAAGTTTATTATTTCGTATTATATTCATCGTAATTTCTCTGCTTCATCTCTTGCTAGTATATCGCATCTTTCATTTTGTGGATGGCCTGCATGACCTTTGACCCAATTTGCATGTATAGTATGAACCTTTGATACTGCAAGATATTCTTGCCAAAGCTCTTGATTTTTTACTGGTTTTTTACCTGCTGTTTTCCAATTGTTTTTTATCCAGTTTCTCAGCCATTCATTTATAGCTTGTACCACATACTTACTATCACTATATATCTGTACTTCACAAGGTTCTTTCAGTGCTTTTAAACCTTCAATAACCCCTTGAAGTTCCATTTGGTTGTTTGTTGTGTTTGGATTACCACCACTTAATTCTTTTTCATTGCCATTAAATTCTAAAATAGTTCCCCAACCACCAGGTCCTGGATTTCCTAAACTTGAACCATCACTATAAAGTGTAATTTTTTTTGCCATAATTTTCCTAAACTAAACTAGCTAAGTTTATAGTTGGTTTTCCCAATTTTGGTTCAACAATAAATGAAAATAAATCATTACAATGTGGACATCTTGCTTCATAAATAGGGTGAGTTTTTTTACATTTTTTACAAATAAATTCAAAATTTAAATCAAGTTCTGATTTTACAGGAGAATGTTTTATAGCTATGAGAGTATTGAGTTCAAAGTTTTTACTTTGTTTTGCTTCATCTAGTATAAAACCTTTTGCACTATAAATCTCTTTTAAAGTATCAGAAGAACTCACTTTTTCCCAATCAATATCTTCAAAATCTAGATACCATAAATAATCAATGATTTTCATTGGGTTAAACTGCTCTATATTTTCCCAAAATAATTCTTTGTTGAACTTAATAAGATAATTTGCAACAATTCTTTCAATATTTTTATTGATAAGAAAATTATTTAAAAGTTGTATTGATTTTTTTTCAAAACTTAATATAGGATTATCTATAGTTATTAGTATATTTAAATAAATTCTCTCTTTAATCGTATCTTCATCTAGTTCTTCAAGTGAATCTAATACTTCAGTAGCCCTATTATATTCATTAAGATTTTGAAAAATTAACAACAAATGTTTTAATGCGACTTTGTTTCTTGGACGAAATTTTACTATTTGTAAATAAATCTCTTTACTTCTTTGTAATAAACCACTTTTAAAATAGGCATTTCCAAGAAGTTCTAGAAGTTCCTCTTTTTTTACAGGTTCTTTAACATGTTCTAACAAGGCTAAATATATAGAGATGGCTTTGTTGTGTTTTCCTGCATAAATAAAAGTAGAAGCTAAAAGTATAATAGAATCAAAAGGGAGATTATATGTTGCATAAAGATGTGTGTAGTCTTCCTCTTTTAACGTTCCTAATTCAAATCTTTTTAAAAGTTTTCTATACTCTTGTCTTGATCGTTTCTCTTTGTAAATATTAAAAGAATAGGTTAAAAAAGATGCTATAAATACTATACAAAATATAACAATAACACCAATTAAAGGATCTCTATAATTTAATAATTCTAATTCAAACATTATCTAAACCTATAATTATGGAGTTTAAAAATAGCATCTTCTGCTATTTGAAGCATTGAAAGGTTAAGTTGTTTGTACTTGATATCATCAATATTGAGTAATAATTTATCATAAATCTCACTGTATGGGTACAGATTAAAATATAAAAACTCTTTGTCATCTTCACTGATGCTTAACTCTGCAAACCAAGTAGAAAGTAGTGCAAAACATAGCATAGCTGGGTTAAATACATCCCCATTTGAAAGTTTTTTTGATATGTTTTTATTAATATTTTCATAAGTTTTAATAATTATTGCAATTCTACTTACTCTGATGTTTCTTGTATAATAATCATTTGGTTGTATTGCTACATTGATAGCTTTGTGAAGCTGTTTTGTTTGTTCATCTATAAAGTTTTTTATATCTTCAGATATATCAAATAAAGTATCATTACTATTTTCATAAGAGATGATTAACTCTCTACAAAATAGTAATAGTGCTTCAGATTTAACTTTAGATGAATTAATAATCATAATTTTAGTAAAATAACTTAATCAAGAAACTAACGAAATCTTTTTCAACATTTTTATCACTGATAGTTTCATTGTCTTGTGCTGATTTTTCGATTAACATTGCCATTTGGTCTATTAAATATTTTAGGTCTGCATCAGTTAATTTATTGACATTTATTACGAGATTTTGTTTCACATCAAAAGAGTCTAATTGTTCTTTTTGTGCTATCCCAAATGCCATATTATCTAATGTTGTCATAATATGTGAAGGCAAAGTATTAAAATTTGGT
>Ga0209633_10003861_pt1 | contig 13697 bp, 12 predicted proteins | sample Cruoilmetagenom1_FD_187290 | JGI IMG/M metagenome (GOLD analysis project Ga0209633, IMG submission 187290) | Oil polluted marine microbial communities from Coal Oil Point, Santa Barbara, California, USA - Sample 1 (SPAdes) (version 2) | ecosystem: Environmental > Aquatic > Marine > Oil seeps ... | reverse complement strand
AACTGACGGACCGCAAATGCACGCCACTTGGCACCTTTGCCTGCTGCATCATTTTCAGTGCGGTCGGCGGCATGAACAGGTTACGTAGTTTGTGACGCGCCATCAAATCATTGGCTTCATCCGGGTCGAATTTTCGCATCCGGCGACTGATCAACGGCACACCATAATGCAGGCACGGCATCGACATATCCAACAACCCGCCGATCCACGCCCAATCAGCGGGCGTCCATCCACGGTCGTCTTTTTTCGGGAAAAATTCATGGTGCAATTCAATCGACGGCAAATGCCCCAACAGCACCCGATGGCCATGCAACACCCCTTTGGGTGGCCCTGTCGTACCAGACGTATAGATCAACAATGCTGGGTCATCCGGCGTGGTGGCAACCGGCGCAAACCCATCCGAAGCGGCCGCAATTTCAGCATGGAAATCACGGATCGGATCGGCAGCTAGCTCTGTTGAATAGACCTCGGAAAGGTCTGGCAGGTCATCCATTAGCCCCGTGATTTTAGGCAGATTATCCGCATCCGTCACAACGAATTTCGATCCCGAATCCGTCAACCGATAGTGTAGCGCCTTTTCACCAAACAAGGTGAACAACGGCAGCGCAATCGCGCCCAGTTTATAGGCCGCAAAATGGCTGATCAAAACCTCGGGCCCCTGCTGCAACAAGATCGCCAACCGATCCCCCCGCTTTAGCCCACGTGCAGCAAAGGCATTGGCCACCCCATTGGAAGCCCGTTCCAACATCCCATAGGTCCAGTGCTGCGCCGCGCCATCTTGGCCCAGATGAATCAGCGCAACCTGATCAGGCGCACGCGCTGCCCAAGCGCTGCAACAACTGGTCGAAATATTGTAGTCAGCAGGCAGGTTCCAACGAAAATCCCGACGCATCACATCCTAGTCAGGATTTGGTGTTATCAACCGGTTCATCAGTGCGTTACTCCGCGTACACGATCAATTCAGGCAGACCCGCCAAAGGTGCCTCTAACACACGTAAGGCCGCCAAGGACACCCGACTGCCCGCCGTTTTTGGCCCATCAATTGGAATCAGATCAACTGAAACTGATTTTCCGTTGCTTGGATACTCAACCCGCCCCTTGGCCGCGGTCGACACCAGCGGCGTTTTCAACCAAAAGCCAGGCTCTGCCGGATTTCCAAGCGACCCGATCGTTGCTCCCAACTTGCGTTCCCCACTGATCGGCGCGGCCTCTTCTGCTTCGGCCCGTTGCGCACTGGTCGTTGTATCAAACTGCTCGGCCGTTTGGGCCGATTCCGCCGGTTTTGGCGCGACGCTTTGGGAGGGCGCGGGCCGCTCAACAGGCCGCGTGCCTGTGTCGCTCTGCCCGGCGGCCGTATCAACTGCGGCCGGTTTCGCCCCCCGCAAGCCAGTGCCAAAGTTGGCGCTAAAGGTTTCACCACAGCCCGACAACAGCACCGCTGTCAAAACCACTATTCCGGAATAATGAACATTTTTCATAACCCTAAACTATGTCGTATCGCCGCCTACATCAATGCCCCACAGCTTGATCTATCCCCTTGTTGTTGCCCCCCAACACTCCTAGAATACGCGGATGGAACCTGCCCTGATTGACCCCTTTATGCGCGCGGTCACCTATTTGCGCGTCTCGGTTACAGACCGCTGCGATTTTCGCTGTACCTATTGCATGTCGGAAAACATGAAATTCCTCCCCAAAAAGGAATTGCTCACGCTTGAGGAACTGGATCGCATGTGCACCGCCTTTGTCGGGCTTGGCGTCAAAAAGCTGCGCGTCACAGGGGGCGAGCCTTTGGTGCGGCGCGGCATCATGAGCTTTTTCCAGTCGATGAAGCGTCATCTGGACAGCGGCGCGCTTGAAGAAATCACCCTCACCACCAACGGATCGCAACTTGGTAAATACGCCGAGGAACTGGCCGCCTGTGGCGTGAAACGCATCAACGTATCGCTTGACACGCTGGACGAGGAAAAATTCGCCAAGATCACCCGCTGGGGCCGCTTGCCACAGGTTTTACGCGGCATCCAAGCGGCACAAGCTGCCGGAATGCAGGTGAAATTAAACGCTGTGGCCGTGCAGGGATTCAATGAGGATGAGCTGTTCACACTACAGGAATTTTGTAACGCCAAGGGTATGGACTTAACCTTTATCGAAGTCATGCCCATGGGCGAAGACATGAGCGAGGCCATGCGCCTGGGCCAATATTGGTCTTTGAAGGACCTGCGCGCCCAAATTGAAACCCGTTTCACCACCACCGACCTAACGATCAGCACGGGCGGGCCGGCACATTACATTAGGATCAATGAAACTGGCCAGAAAATTGGCCTAATCCAACCGCTTAGCCATAATTTCTGTGAAAGCTGCAACCGCGTTCGCATCACTTGCACGGGCGAGATATACACTTGCCTTGGCCAAGAGGGCCACATGGACCTGCGCCCTGCCCTGCGTCAAAATCCAGACAGCGACGCCCCGCTCATTGCCGCCATCCACACAGCCATTGGCAGCAAACCCAAGGGCCATGATTTTGACTACTCACGTCAACGCGCCGAGGGCCAGGTTTCCCGCCACATGAGCCACACCGGCGGCTAGCCTCCCAGAGCCAAAGGCGCTGCCCTATTTTCTTCTTTTCATAAATACCCGCGCCGCAGGCATCTTCGCGTTTTGGCCCGCAGGGGCAAAACGCTTGGGGCGACGCCGTCAGGCGGCGCAACTCCACTTAATCGCAGGCGTAGGTTTTGACAAAGTTACGCAAAATCAACTCTGGTGCATGCACATCCGCAGCCCGGCACATTTCAACCAAACGCCCCGCATCTTTTGGCGCAAAATAACCGCGGTCTTTATAAACCCCAATACGAACCTCAAACCCTTCACTATCTGCTTCGGGATGGAACTGGGTGGCGTAAACATTGCGCCCAAACCGGATCATTTGATACGGGCAGGTTTCAGATGACACCAAATGCACACAACCCAAAGGCAGCTCTTGCAGCGCCTCTTTGTGACCCACAAAGGCCCCAAACGTCGTCGGGACCCCGTCCAACATCGCATCACCGGCACCGTCTTGTGTCACCGTACAATCGGATGTCCCAACCTCTTCAAAATAGCGAGATTTATCCACGCGGCCGCCCAGATGGGTCCCCAGAACTCCAATCCCATAACAACACCCCATAAACGGGATATCCTGTTCACAAATCTGCGGCATCATCGCCAAAACCGCCGTCTCGATCCGCGCTTCAATGGCAGATTTCTTATCGGCTGGGTCGGACACACAGCCCGGCCCACCGCCAACAATCACGCCAGAATAGTCCTCCAGATCAAGATCTTGTGGAATTTCCTCACAATCCAGACGAATCCGGCGCACCTGATCAGGCGTCAAATGCCCTTTGGTCAAAAACGCCTGATATTCATCATCAGACGCCTCAGTCTCAGGGCGCAATTGCAAAATCAAAAACGGCTTCATGGCGTGGCTTAACTCGCAGGCATCCGGCTTTCGACCATCTCGGCCCACCAGCTGCACCCGCTTGGGATCGCCTCGTCGTTGAAGTTATATTCGGGGTGGTGCACCATCGCCCCCTCAAGCCCGTTGCCCATCAAAATATAGGCACCCGGGCGCGACTCCAGCATGTAAGAGAAATCCTCGCCGCCCATCACAAGGGCCGCGTCCGTATCGCACGCCCCCGAGACTTTGGCCGCCGATTCTGCCGCAAATTCGGTTTCGGTGGCGTGGTTCACCGTGGCCGGATAACCCCTGATGTAATCCACTTTGGCGGTCGCGCCGTAAGCCTCGGCTGTGGCCTCGGCAAGCTTGGTCGCCCGTTGCTCGACCAAATCGCGCACCTCGGTGTCCAATGTGCGCACCGTGCCCCGCAGGGTGACGATTTGCGGGATCACGTTAAAGGCTTTGCTTTCAGTCTCAAAACTGGTGACCGATACCACGGCCTGTTTCACCGGGTCCACACTGCGCGAAACGATGCTTTGAAAGGCCAAAACGATGTGGCTCGCAACCACGGTTGGGTCAATACAAACGTCCGGTTTGGCCGCATGACCGCCCTTGCCCTCAACCACGATTTCAAAGGTATCTGTGGCCGCAAAAAACGGACCCGGACGGATGGAGAATTCGCCAATATCCTTACCTGGCCAGTTGTGCATGCCATAGACTTCCTGAATGTTCCAACGCTCCATCATGCCGTCGTCAACCATTTCCTTGCCGCCGCCGCCGCCTTCTTCAGCGGGCTGAAAGATCATCACCGCAGTGCCGTCAAAATTGCGGGTTTCAGCCAGATATTTCGCGGCCCCCAGTAACATCGCCGTATGCCCGTCATGACCGCAAGCGTGCATAACGCCGGGCGTTTTGCTGGCATAGTCCAATCCCGTCGCCTCAATGATCGGTAAGGCGTCAAAATCCGCCCGCAAGCCAATCACTTTGCCCGAGGTATTGGTCTTGCCTTTGATCACGGCGACCACACCCGTGCGGCCAATTTTACCAACCACTTCGTCACAGCCAAATTCCTTTAGCTTTTCAGTGATAAAGGCCGAAGTTTTCGGCGTGTCGAACAACAGTTCGGGGTTTTCATGCAAGTGGCGGCGCCAGCCGGTGATTTCTTCTTGCAAGTCGGCAAATCTGTTCTTGATAGGCATGTTTTCTATTCCTCGCAAAGGTGGTCAATTAAACGGTGCATGAACTGCTCACCTGCTTCTAACTGACTGATTTCAATAAATTCATTGGCTTGGTGGGCTTGTTCAATGCTGCCCGGGCCGCAAACGATGGCAGAATACCCGCCCTGTTGGAATTGTCCGGCCTCGGTGCAATAGGCCACCGCATTTGTGCTGTTGTCCCCCGTCAATCGGCGCACCAGATTTTCGGCCGCCCCATCGACCTCGGGCTCCAACGCCGGCACCTCAAAACTCGAACGGGTTTCGATCCATGCCTCTGGGCGGATGGCTTTCATGCCGGCCTCGACTTGGGCCACTTTGGCCAAATAGGCGTCGCGCCAGTCATCGGTGTTATCCCCCGGCACGGGGCGGAAAAACACGCCAAATTCGCAATCTTTGGCGGCGATGTTATTGGCCGTGCCGCCGTGAATGATGCCCACATGCAGGCTGGTATATGGCGGGTCGAAATCAGCCGCCATGGCGGATGGGGTGCTGGCCGCACTTTTGGCGTTTTTCTGGTTGCACCAATCCACCAGTTTTGCCCCCTCCATCACCGCAGAAACGCCGGTGTGCAACAGCGAGGAATGCACCTCGTAGCCGTGCATTTTCGTGTGCACGCTAAAGCCGCCTTTATGGCCTGACACCACCTTCATCATCGAGGGTTCACCGATGATCGCCGCCGCTGCGCGCGGCAGATGTTTGGCCATCACGTCGATCATATCGGGGGCGCCGACACAGCCGATTTCTTCGTCATAAGACAGGGCGATCTGGATTGGGCGCTTAACCCCACGCTCCAGCGCCAAAGGCACCGCCAACAAGGCCAGCGCATCAAAACCTTTCATGTCGCAGGTGCCACGGCCAAACAGCTTGCCGTCTTTCTCAACAACTGTGAACGGGTCCGTCACCCAATCCTGCCCCACCACCGGCACAACGTCCGTGTGGCCCGATAGGATAACGCCCCCCTCAACCTCGGGCCCGACGTTGGCGTATAGGTTGGCTTTGGTCATGGATTGATTGTAAACGCGGTGCGATTTTACGCCATGTGATTCCAGATAGGCCTCGACCCAATCCACCAATTCCAGATTGGATTCTGAGCTAACGGTTGGAAAAGAGACAAGTTTTTCAAGCAGTTCACGGGCACTGTAATGCTGTGGTTCTGAACGCGTCATTTGACCTCCGGCTTCAGATAAGGCCCGAGGTTGGGCGCGTCGGCGCATAAGGTCAAGAGCCAGCCCGCAGGTTTTCTGAACTTTCCGAATTTACGTTAAGTTAGAAAGATAGGTATTGATCCAAAAGAATTTCCTGTTAGCCTTTTCGCATGCAAGCTGCTGGACGACATGTACCGGCTATAAAAAATACACTGCCTGGGAGTTAACATATGCCCGATTGGGCGCTGCCTGCCTCTTGTTCTGGGGCTTATGCACAAACCAATCAATACCGTCGCCTTGTCGTGAAAACGGCGTGGCAATTCGGTATGTTCGGCTCCCCCTACAGTGGATTTGCATTCCACGATATCAACTAGGGAGACTACTAATCATGACAATTAAAGCAATTCTGATGGGCGCGGCCTGTTCTTTTGTGATCGCCCCAGCGGCGATGGCTGAGCGCGGCTCAGACGGCCACCTGAACATCATCTATTGGCAAGCGCCATCAACGATGAACAACTATTTGTCCGGCGGCACCAAAGAAATGGATGCGGCCTCAATGGTTCTGGAACCACTGGCCCGCTATGACGAAACCGGTGCGATTGTGCCTTGGTTGGTTGACGAAGTCCCAACCGTTGCCAATGGCGGCGTTTCCGAGGATCTGAAAACCATCACATGGAAGATATCCGAAGGCATTACATGGTCCGACGGCACAGCCCTGACATCGGCCGATGTAAAATTCACTTGGGAATATTGCACGAACCCAGATGGCGGTTGCGCCAACTCGAACTATTACGAGGACGTGGTCAGCGTTGATACGCCCGACGCTTTGACGGCGGTTGTGACGTTTGGTGTGCCAAAGCCATTCCCATACGGCCCCTTCGTTGGCGGCAACACCAACATCATTCAGGCCGCACAGTTTGCGGAATGCGTTGGGGCAAAAGCCCAGGAATGCACCACCGAAAACTTTAACCCGATCGGCACTGGCCCGTTCATGGTTGATGAATTCCGTCCAAATGACGTGATCACATTCAAAGCCAACCCAAACTACCGTGATCCGAACAAACCATCCTTTGCAACTGTGACCTTCAAAGGTGGCGGCGACGCAACGGCGGCGGGGCGTTCGGTTCTGGAAACAGGTGAATTTGACTACGCCTGGAACCTGCAATTGGCCCCAGACGTTTTGTCCAACATGGAAGCCGCTGGCAAAGGCAAAGTCATCTCGGGTTATGGCTCCTCCGTTGAACGGATCATGGTCAACCTGACTGATGTTCGTCCAGAAGCGGGCGACGAGCGCGGCACAGTGGCCAAACCTCACCCATTCCTGACAGACATTAAGGTGCGCAAAGCGCTTTCAATGGCGATTGACCGCGGGCTGCTGACTGAAATCGGCTATGGCGCAACAGGTAAACCAACCTGTAACGTGCTGCCGGCCCCTGCAATCTATGCCTCTAGCGCAAATGATGCCTGCCTTGTCCAAGACATCGCTGGCGCCAACGCATTGCTGGATGAAGCTGGCTATGCACGTGGCGGCGACGGTATCCGCGCCAAAGATGGTGTGAAACTGTCGGTTCTGTACCAAACGTCCACAAATGCTGTGCGTCAGGACTACCAAGCGCTGGTGAAACAGTGGTGGGGCGAATTGGGTGTCGAAGTTGAACTTCGCAACATCTCGGCGTCCGTGTTCTTTGGTTCCGATCCAGGGTCCAACGATACATTCCAAAAGTTCTTTGCAGACGTTGAAATGTACACCAACAACTTCTCCGGCACGGACCCAGAATCCTATATGGGTGGCTGGAAATGTGACCAAGCCCCAACACCGGACAACCAATGGCAGGGCAACAACATGCCACGCTTCTGTACAGAAGCCTATGACGCTCTGGTTGCTGAAATGGCTGTCACAGGTGACATCGACAAACGTATCATGCTTGCAAAAGCGATGAATGATACACTGATGCAGGCTTATGTCATGCTGCCGATCACCCACCGTTCAGACGTTTCTGCCCGCTCCAACACATTGGAAGGCGTTCGCATGAACGTTTGGGACACAGAAACTTGGAACGTGGCTGACTGGACACGCGCGAAGTAAGTTCCCAACAAAACTGCGGCCCCGTATGCAGATATGGGGCCGCACCTCATCCTTTCCCCTTCATCCAAGACATAAACTGAGACGCCGATGCTAACTTTTACCATCAGACGCCTGTTGCTGGCTGTGCCGACGCTTTTGTTCATCTCTTTGGTAATTTTCCTACTGTTGAAGCTGGCCCCGAACGACCCAATGGCCCAGGTGCCACTGACCGTCCCCCCCGAGGTCAAAGAAAAGATGCGCGAGGCCTTGGGCCTTGGTGCACCCATCCACGTTCAGTATTACAAATGGCTGGTGCAGATGTTCTGGATCGAGCCTCAAGTGCTGATCGACCACATGACCGGCAGCACCTTCGCCGAGGGTAAACTGCGCGTCATCAGCTGGCAGACCCGTTCGCCGGTGATGGACATCGTAGTGCAGCGCATCCCGCAAACACTGTGGGTGGTGGGCATGGCCTATTTGGTTGGTGTGTTGATCGCGATCCCGATCGGGATTTACTCGGCCTATAAGCAGTATTCGATTTTTGATCAAATCGGGACGTTCATTTCGATGATCGGTTACTCCGTGCCACCATTCTTTTCGGGCGTCTTAATGATCGTGATCTTTTCGGTATTGCTGGGCTGGTTCCCGTCGATCTATGACACCACGCTGGTGGTCGACAGTTGGGAATCCTTTGGCAAACAGTTGAAACAAATGATCATGCCCGTGATGGTGCTGGCACTCCAAACCACCGCCCAAATCAGCCGCTTTATGCGCGCTTCGATGCTGGACAATCTAAACCAGGATTACGTGCGCACCGCGCGGGCCAAGGGTCTGAGCGAACAGGTCGTGGTCATGGTGCATGTGTTGCGCAATTCAATGATCCCCGTGGTCACCGTGATTGCACTGGGCGTTCCGGCCATTTTCGGCGGCGCAATCATCACGGAACAAGTGTTCAAAGTGAACGGTATCGGTCAATTGCTGATCACCGCCATTCAAGCCAATGACCTGCCAATGGTACAAACACTGACCTTCATGTTTGCCATATTGATTGTGCTCTTCAACCTCATTGCCGATATCATGTACGGCATTCTTGACCCGAGGATCCGCTATGACTGATTCAGCCCAACCCAGCAGCGCACCTCATTCGCAATGGTGGGACGTCTGGCGTCAATTCAAGAGCCACCGTGGCGCAATGATCAGTGCTGTGATCTTTTTGATCATCCTGTTTGCGGTGATGTTCGGTGAAGCACTCTGGCCATTCGACGCAACCCTTATCGACATCCCGGCCCGCAATCAGGGACCGTCTTGGGTGCATCCGCTGGGCACGGACCAACTGGGGCGCGATACGCTGGCACGGATGATCCGTGGCGGGCAAATCTCGATTGCGGTTGGTCTAACGGCTATGTTGCTGGCGCTGTTCCTAGGTACATTGGTGGGGGTTTCAGCCGGCTATTTCCGACGGTTGGATGGCATTTTGATGCGGTTGACCGACCTGTTCCTCGCCCTGCCCCTATTGCCGCTATTGCTGGTGATGGTGATGCTGTTTCGCGAACCGCTGAGCGCGGCCTTTGGCACTGAAACCGGCATTTTTATCCTGATGGTCTCGGCCATCGGTATCACCAGTTGGATGCCCACCGCACGAATCGTGCGCGGCGATGTGCTGGCCTTAAAGGAGCGCGAGTTCATTCTGTCGGCCCGCTCTATCGGCACCACGCCATTCAAAATGATCCTGCGGCATATCCTGCCCAACGTGCTGTCCCCGATCATGGTGTCGGCCACCTTGGGCATCGCAAACGCGATCATCACGGAAAGCGCGCTGTCGTTCCTCGGCCTAGGCTTCCCACCGGATTTCCCGACATGGGGCCGCCTGCTGTTTGACGCCACCGATTTCCTACAGCTTTACCCCGAACGGGTGATATGGCCCGGTCTGGCGATTTCGCTGACAGTGCTGTCGGTCAACTACATCGGTGATGGCCTGCGCGACGCCCTGGACCCCCGCATCCGAGGACGCTAACCCCCCTTGCGCCTGCGCATAGGATTGAGCTTGTTGTTGCCCGTCCTGCTGTTAACGCTGCTTGTCGCGCTGGCCCTAGGCCGAGGGCTTGGATCCGCAATCCTTGCCAAAAAACCACAGTTCGCGCCGATCATTGTTAAAACCATATCGCAACTCATGGTCCTTTTCTGGGCCGTTACGATGGCCCTGATCTTATATGTAATTGCCCTTGAGGGAACCGATACATATTTTGACTGGTTTCGTTTGGCCTGTATTGTTGTGCTATTGGGGGCCGCTTTATTGCTGCTCCTCTTACGCAAAAAAACTCCCTGCTCCCCGAAGTGCCTGTGCGCACCCATTGGACCGGAATGGGATGGCGATTTATGCGCTTGTTTCTGGCCTTTCCTGCACTCGTCCCCATCACGATCTTTTCAATTAACTTGCTGCAAGGAACACGGGAAATCATCCCCGTCACCCTTATTATTAGTCTCTCAATCGGATTGGCAATTACCCCATTCACACTGCGCACAACACTGGCAACGGGGCAGGTCAACAGCGCGATCCAGGCGATCAGGCTTGGACTTTTTTCGGCACTGGCATGGACATTTCTGGCATGCAGCTATCTGGGGTTTGTCGGGATAGGCCAACCTACATTCAACGCTGACCTAGGGCGCATGCTGATGAATGACCCGCCTGATCCAACACTCCCGCTGGCAGCTTTGCTGATCTTGCTGATCACGGTTTCAGGCCTTGTTATGACAGGTGACGGGATCAGGCAAGCCGCCACCAAACCCAGCGCTTAGACCCGTCTGATGCAGGTAGGCACTAGACCCAAAGGGTCAACAGCAGTACCCTATCCGGTATGAAAACAATTCTGACCGCCCTGACCCTTGGCTGCCTGATCGGCACCCAAGCCCAATCCGCCCCGATGGAATACCGCTACGGGTTTGATGTGTTCGCCAAAAGCCAAGGCACGCTGGACGCGTTCCACTCCATCACCGCCTTTCAGGAAATCCGCCCAGGGCTTCATTTCGGCCAGACGCTCTACTCTGCCGCGGCGGGGGATGCGGGGGGATTGTTTGTCGGCGGGTTTGAACTGGCCAAACGCTGGCGGATTGACAACAAGACCGAGCTGGAACTGGGCGGTTTCATTGGCGGTGGCGGTGGAGCTGCGCTGGTTGGCGGCGACGGGTTGATGACACGGGCCCATATCAGCCTGCGCCGGCATCTGTTTGGCAATGTCAGCGGCTCCTTGGGGGTGTCCTATGTCAACGTCTCTGGCGCGCCAATCTCGACTCCGGCACTTAGTTTCGGGCTGTCACGCGACACCAATGCCGCCTATATGGGCGGCCATGTCAACAGCGGCGTCAGTGATGGCCGTGTGTTGCGGGCCGTCAAACCTCTGGTCAAACAGTTCCACCCCAGCAGCAATCTGACCCGCAGCGGGCGCGCGCTTGGTACCATGTCACTGGTTGGCATCGAGGCCACATTTGCCGCCTCACCGATGGCCCGTAACGAAACCTTTATTCAGAGCACAGGGGCGATGGCGGGGGACGGCGAAGGCTATGCCGACATTCAGTTTGGCTATCGCTGGAAAACCTCATCGACAGGGTTGCGGGCCTTTGCCGAAGTCGCCGCTGGTTTCGGCGGCGGTGGTGATGTGGACACCGGTGGCGGTTTCATCGCGACCGTCGGGGCCGGCGTGGCCGTTCCGCTGCTGCGCGGGCTTGATCTGGAATTTGGCGCACAGGCCACCACCGCGCTGGATGGCGATTTGACCGCAATCGTGCCCTATGTGCGCACGTCGCTCAGTTTCGGGCAAAAAAACCGCCCCTATGATAATCCGCAACATTGGCAACTCAGCATGGGGGTCACATCGCAATCCCCCAATACCGGCTATCGCAAGCCCGGCGTGACGGCCACGGCCTCGCCTTTGTTGATTGAAAGTTCAGTTGATTTGTTTGTTGGCAAGCACTTGTATTTGACTGGAAACGCGCAAACCGTTGCGGGTGGACATGCGGGCGGCTACGCGATTGGGCTGATGGGCATGGGCTATGAATTTCCGCTGAATGACCGATGGACCGTATCTGTCGAGGGCATGTTGGGCGCGGCAGGCGGCGGCGGCATCCAGACGAACGGCGGCTTGGTCGCGGCGGCGAAACTCGAGCTGGATTATGCCGTCAATGACAAGCTGGCGATATCAGCGGGGATTGGCAAAATGCAAACCCTGCGCGGCACCGGTGGCGCAAAGCCTATGACCTTTCATTTGGGTCTGAAAACGCGCTTCACCACGTTCCACTAACCCAACCGCTTATCAAGCCTGACAGCTTTCTTCGCTCTAATGCGCCTTTCTGATCCGGCGCACGATCCACCACACCACCAGCAACACCAAAGGCGTCGCAATCGCTGTCAGCACCGGCTTGTCCAGCCCTGCTGCCTTGGCGAAAGGATAGGTCGCATAGGTCACCAGATTGATCGCGTAATAGCTGATGGCCACCACCGACAAGCCCTCTACCGTGCGCTGCAGACGCAGTTGTAAGTCCGCCCGCCGGTCCAAGCTTTCCAGCAGCGCCTGATTTTGCGCCGAGCGCTCCACCTCGACCCGTGTGCGCAACAGATCCGCCGCTCGCATCACCCGATCCGACATCGACACCAGATGTTCCTCCGCGGAATGGACCGTACGCATCGCCGGATCAAACCGGCGCGACATAAATTCGCAAAACGTTTGCCGCCCGCCAAACCGCTCTTCGCGCAAGGCTGCCACCCGCTCGTTCACAATCACCCCGTAGGCCCGCGTCGCGCCAAACCGAAAACTGCACCGCGCCATTTGATCTTCCAAATCGGCTGAAATCCCTAACAACTCGCTCAGGACGTCCTCTTCGGACCGATCCGAGCCCTTGATATGCCCGACCAGATCCGAGACCTGCACATCCACCTTGGCCAACTTGTTTGACAAGCTCCGAGCCTTTGGCAACGCCAACATCGACATCGCCTTATAGGTCTCGATCTCGCACAGCCGTTGCAAGGTGCGCCCGATGCGCCGCTCGCCGGTGCCCGATTTCACGAAAATCGCAAACCGCAAATGACCGGCGCTATCAATCCGGTAATCCCCCGCCACAATTGCCAAACGATCCAGCGCATAGGAAACGGCGATGCTCTCGGCCACAAAGCTTTCTTTGATGCGGGCCTCGACCTGTTTGGTTGTTTTGGGCATTTCTTCAACGCGGATCAACGCCGACGTCAGCCGTTTGCCCGGAATGCTTGCCAGCCAATCGGCCGGAAACACCTCAAAGGCCACCGGATCAAACGGGCGTTCCTGCACCCCATCGGCAAACAACGTGTAGGTGACAAATTCGGTGTGCAATTCCCATTTCAGCCGATATTGCCCAAGGTCACAAAAGAAATGCGTGGCATCAGGCGGCGGGTGTGCGGCACCAAATCGGTCCAGCAGGTCGAGCAGATGGGCGCGGTCCTGCACACGGTCCCGATTGGCCGCATCAAGCGGGTTCTTAATGGCCAGATACATCGCATGACACGGCGCACTCAGCGTCGGGTAGGGCCGCGCGTGCAGCTCGTTCGCCATTTGGTAGCGCAACGGGTGGTCTTGAAATTCGCTCATGGTTTGCGGCCCTTTTGGTTCGGCTGCAACCTAGCGCATTCCCGTAACAATTAAACTGCGTATATCTGACACGGGCTTCATTGTTGCGCTGCGAACACCTCTTTGGCGGCATTCAGCCCGTTAATGGCAGCGGGTATTCCGCCATATAGCGCCATTTGCCAGATCACTTCGACAATTTCCTGCTCCGTCGCCCCTGCCGTCAGCGTATGTTCGATATTTGCTTTTAAT
>Ga0209633_10003860_pt1 | contig 13698 bp, 14 predicted proteins | sample Cruoilmetagenom1_FD_187290 | JGI IMG/M metagenome (GOLD analysis project Ga0209633, IMG submission 187290) | Oil polluted marine microbial communities from Coal Oil Point, Santa Barbara, California, USA - Sample 1 (SPAdes) (version 2) | ecosystem: Environmental > Aquatic > Marine > Oil seeps ... | reverse complement strand
TCACGGCGCCTTACCAAGGCTTGAGCCGTGTGCGGGGAAATTCGCCCGCCCGGTTCTTAGGGGGCTGGGTGGCGGTAACGTCACCCGGCTACCCGACTCTCCTCCTTCCCCGAGCCTGTTTTTTCGTTTGACTCGATCGTGCCGGCCGGATATAGTCCACGCCGATGGATGTGCTGCGACTGTTGATGATACGACCCCCCCTGCAGTTTTTGCTGCGTGCAGGCACCCGCCGTTTCGGCCGGGTGTTGATGTATCATCGGGTGGTGGACGACGGCTGTTCTCCCATTCTGCGCGGGCTGCTCAGCGGAGCGATCACATGCAGTGCGTTTCGCCGCCAGCTCGATTATCTCGGCCGGCACTATGAGGTCGTGGGCCTGGACGAATTGCTGGCGCAGCGCGACGATCCCGGCGGCAAGGTTGCCATCACCTTCGATGATGGCTACGCGGATAATTATCTTCATGCAATGCCGCTGCTGAAGGAGCGACAGATGCCGGCGACGGTGTTCATGATCGCCGGCCTTATGGAATCGGGCAGCGGGGTTTGGCGCGACCGGCTGGCGCGGACGATCGCCGACAAAGGTCCGGCCGATCTGCGGCTCGATGACGGCGACGGCGTCAGGACCTTTCCGTTCCAAGGCCATTACGGACGGCAGATGAAGGCGGCCGAGCAATGGCTGCAAGGTCTCTCCGCGCAGCAGCGGGAGGCGGTGCTGGCCGAACGGCCGGACGCCGATGAAGACCGCTTTCTGGATGTCGCGGAGTTGAAGGCGTTGGAGCGCAACCGGATCAAAATCGAGTCGCATACGGTGAATCACTCCTATCTGCCGGATCTGGACGAGGCGGCGGCACGGCGGGAGCTGGCCGAGTCCAGGTCGCTGCTGGAGCAGGCGCTGGGTAGCCCGGTCGATCTTTTGGCTTATCCTTACGGCGGTTATAATTCACAGATACAGGCCTTGTCCCGCAAGGCCGGCTATCGGGCCGCACTGGGTGCAGAGCGGGGGCTGCTTCGCCCAGACACCGACCTCTTCGCGATTCCGCGCATCGGTACGCGCGAACCATTCGACCGCTTCCGATATCGCATCACGCAATACTACAAAGCGGCATGATCAGCGTCAGAGCGGCGTCCGATGCCGACAAGGATTCGATTCTCCAGCTCTTTTCGGAGGTGTTCGGGCCGCGCAGTGTGGAACGAACCAGCCGGTTGTGGCACTGGCAGTGGCAGCTGGACCCGCGCATGAAACAGCCCGGTTATCGGGGGGTGGTGGCCGAATGGGAGGACCGGATCATCGGCAATGTCAGTTATATTCCGGCGGCGCTTCATGTGGACGGGCAGCCGATCGTCGCTTCCTGGGGCGTCAATGTGGTGATTCACTGGGGGCTCGTTCGGCGCGCATTGCGGGCACGGCACACAAGCGGCCGCACGCATCGGGCAGCTTCTGAACAGTCGGCGGATCTGAGCAACGGCCTTGCCGCGGCGCTCATCGACCATGCGTCGAACGATCCGGTTCAGCTCGGCAAGCACATATCGGAACAGATGTTGGCGATCACCGGAAAAATCGGATTCAGCCGCGTCGACAGCAGCGGCAGCTGGGGGCGCCAGCTTACCCTTACGCCGAGAGTGAGGCGGATCGTCGGCGGCGTGCTGGCACCGGTTGTCGCCTGGCCCGCCAATCGGATGCTGCCGCGCATTCCCAAAGAGTCGTTGGACGTGCGTCCGTTCGAAGGCGATTTCGATGACCGCTTCGATCGCCTGTGGCGAGCCGTCTGTTCGGACTACCCTGTGATCGGGCTGCGCGATGCGGCGACGTTGACTTGGCGCTTCCGTCGCCATCCCGGCAGCCGGTATCGTGTCTCTACACTGTCCGACGGACGGGAACTGCGCGGTTATATCGTCACCTCGGTGGTGCCGAGAGGACGTTTTCTGCAGGGCAAAATCATCGATCTGCTCGCTGTGCGGGATGATTCGGAAGCCGTTCAGGCACTGTTGGGCTCGGCGCTGTCGGGCATGCGCCGGGACGGTGTGGCCGGGGTGGATTGCTACGCTTCGCACGAGGTGTTGGTGGAATCGCTGAAATCGGCCGGCTTCACCGCCCGGCAGAAGCTCCATAGCATCGTAGTGCGAGGCCTGCCGGCATCGGGCCTCTATGTGACCGAAATGGATGGTGATGGCGGGTGAGCGTAAAGGAAGGGCGGCGCAAGGGCAGTTATCTGGAGGTGCGTCACGATCTCGAGGGGCTGTTGGAAATCTCCAATCAATATCTGACAGCGTTCACTGATCAGGGATTTCACACGATCGTCGTCTGCCTCAAGAGTGATCGTGATCCGCGAATCATCGAGCGGATTCCGGCCGACCGGGTCATCGTTCTGGAGCAGCCGCGATGGGATCCTTTCAATCTGAGTGCGGTGGTCGCTATCGGGCGGCTTTGCCGCCGTTGCCGTGTCACCCATATCGTCACACACCGCTACCGGCCCGCGTTCATCGTTGGGCTGGCGACCCTGTTCTATCGACCGTCACTGGTGCTGGCGGTGATTCACGGCCAGCGCCAGTTCGCCCGTGTGGGCCGGCGCGTCGCGGCGCGCATTCTGTTCAGGAAGCCCTGGTTCAAACTGATCGGGGTTTCCGAAAGTGCCCGGCAGGACATCCTGGATTCCCTGCCGGAAAAAGATCGGCGTGACGTGATTGCTGTGCCCAACTGCATCGATGTCGACAAAACCGAATCGCAACTGCTGAGTGTGGAGGCCGCGCGGGCCCGACTGGGCATCGGCAGCGAACCGTTTGTCTTCGGCAATATCGGCCGCCTGGCGGCCGCCAAGGATCAGTTGACGCTGATTCGCGCCTTTCATGCTGCGCAGGAGCAGATGGACAATGCCATTCTTGTCATTATCGGCTGGGGCGGGTTGGAGCCGGTGCTGAAGGCGGAAATCGAACGGCTCGGCCTGGGCGATAAGATCATTCTGACCGGCCGCATCGATCAAGCCTGGTGTTTGATGCGGGCGTTCGACTGCTTTGTCGCCACCTCGGTCAGCGAAGGGTTTGGGCTGGTGCTGATCGAGGCTATGGTGGCGCGGCGGCCGATCATCGCGACCCGCATCGGCAGCTTCTCGGAGATTCTGGGTAACCGCGCCCGGCTGTTCGAGTGTGGGGATTATGAAGCCATCGGCAGAGCGATGGCGAGCTGTTATCGGCTGTCCGATCAGCAGCGAATGGAATTGGCAAGCAAGGGGTATGAACGGGTTCAGCAGCGATTTTCGACGACGGCTTTTCGAGTGCGCATCGTAAGCCTCATCGATGCTCGTTGAGCCGAGGAGGCTGTCCGAGAATAGGCTGATCTACTGCGGCCAAGCCTGATTGGCCAGATTTCCCGATCATTTTTGTTAAATAGGCTCACTATTCGCCTCAAATGATCGGGAAATCTGACTCAATCAGTCTCGCCCTCGCTATGATCGCTATTCTCGGATAGCCTCCGAGTAGGGCCCGCACTGCGTACCTTTTATCTTTTATCGACGCGCGAGCCCCCCGCCGCAGACAAAAAACGCCGCCCATGTCAGGCGTGCAAAGGTAGTTGGAAAGAGCACCCGCGCCCAGAGATCGATGGTTTGGGCGGCTTTGATGTTGTGCTGTTTGGCGAGCGTCATGGTGATGACCACTTCGATCAGCGTCAGAAAAACGAGCACCGTACCATAGAAGGTGAAAAAATCCATTCGCGTCATGTACGAAATCATCGGGAGCTGACTCGCTACTGCGAAACGGCAGCCGGCGAGTCGCGCGGCGTGGCAATCTGTAGGGGCGCTCTGATTTTGATCTTGCAAAGAAAACCGGCAAGGTATAGTCTCCGGGTGGAATATCTCAACAATCAGATATTGAAATTCTTAATCCATCTTTTATTAGGAGAGATCGCATGTTCAAACGCTTTTCATTGTATTGCCGTCTTTCCGGAAAGTTTGCCAAAAGCAAGGTGGTCTTGAATCTGACGCTTCGTGACAGTGCCACTGGTATCTTGCTGGTCTCGGTAACCCCGCCAGTAAGGGCGTCGGGCTTGGACACGCTCACACGCTTTGCAGCGCCCGTTCGCTTCGCTCCGGTTTCCGGCGGTGCAGCGGACGAACTTCGGTTAGGCGAGCCCTGATGCAATGCCATCGCGTGTCATAAACAGAGCAGCCGTTCATGTTCTCTTGCAAACTTTTGCCATATGCCGGCCGAGCGCATCAATAAGTCATTGAGTGGCTAACATTGGATTGGATAAGGGGATGAACAAGACGGTCCGTTGGCGGCAGCGTTTTGAAAACTTTGAAAAAGCCTATGGGCTGTTGGCAAGGACCGTTGCCATTCAAAATCCCTCAGAGGCCGAGAGAGGCGGGCTGATACAGTTTTTCGAGATGGCTTTCGAGTTATCCTGGAAACTGTTGAAGGATTATCTGGAAGCGGAAGGCTACGCGGTGAAAAGTCCCAGGGCCGTGTTAAAGCAGGCGTTTCAGGACAACCTGATTGAGAACGGCCATGTCTGGATGCGCGCGCTGGAGGACAGAAATGCAACCGTGCATTTGTACGATGAGCAGCAAAGCCTGGTGATCGCGGACAAAATACGAGAACACTATTTCCCGGCCATGAAGCAGCTGCATGAATTTTTTCGGAAGGCGTACGAGTCATGCGATTCGGGCTGACCCGGGAAGACCTGGATTACCTGTGCAAAGCCTTTTCCGCCATACCGGAAATCGAGGAGGTTGTTATTTTTGGGTCAAGAGCAATGAACACACATAGGCGCGGTTCCGATGTCGACCTGGCGATAAAGGGGAAAATGCTCGATCCAGCGACCGTTGCGCATCTGCGCTTCATCCTGGAAGAAGAGCTGCCCTTGCCTTATTTTTTTGATGTCGTCGACTATTCAACCATCCGCAATACAAATCTCAAAGCCCACATCGATCGACATGGCGAAATAGTCTATCGAAAAGGCGCCGGGGAAACGACAAGGCGATTGCGCGAGGACGACCAAGCGCCGCTTGGTTGAGGGCGACGCTGCTTCTCGTATCGGCGATGCGAGAACCAATTCAGGTTGCCGAAGCCAGCGTAGCGTGTGGTGAGGCACGAACCGCACCGATCGAGAGCGATGTAGGATGCGTGCTGTGTACTTTTTTCAGTTTGATAAACATCGATTGGTAAAACCTTTGTGCTCAAAATTTACAGTCGCTATACATGACGCACGCTAAACTATGCATCATAGGCAATGACTCGGATTCCCTCGCCCTAGGGCGTGTTCACAATCAAAGGAGCCATAGGATGCCGCAGATCAGCCAGTTAATGTAGGGCGGAACGCGACGAAGTGGTTCCGCCGATCCGGCGTGCAATGGCGGATCGCCCTTCGGGCATCCGCCCTACGCGCCGGCCTGTTCAAGTCGAGACTCCATTGGTGCTCCATGCCGCACAAACTCAAGCTGCTGATCATCGAAGATGAAGCTCCGATTCGGGAGGGGCTGATCGGTCTGTTTGTTTATCATGGCTATGACGCGGACGGTGCGGCGGACGGTGAGCAGGGGCTCCAGATGGCGTTGACCGGCGGCTATGCATTGATCGTGCTCGACATCATGCTGCCGCGGCTGGATGGTTTCAAGTCTGCAGCAAGATTCGCGAGACGCATGCCGAAGCGCTGGTCGGCTCGCATCGAGCAGCGTCTGCAGAACATTCTGGAAGCGGAACAACAGCGGCCGTTCGCCCAATACAGCTTTTTCAACGTGTTGGAAAGCCCGCTGCTGCTGTCGGGAAATCTGGGGACACAATACTTAATTTGGGTAGTTCATGGGACACAATTAAGTATTGTGTCCCATGAACTCCCAGAACTCCCGTTCCTTCGCAGCCGACTAAGATTGATTTACGGAGTCGAAAAGCGCATCGGCGCGCGTCGGGGTCATGACTGGTGCCGGTTGTGGACCCTGGCGGGTGAATCGCGCGCGAAATTCCAGGGGGCTGATGCCCAGATTGCGCACGAAGGCTCGGCGCATGCGTTCGTAATCCTTAAAACCCACCTCGACGGCCACCGTTTCAATGCGTTGGTTGGATTCACCTAAAAGCTGGCGGGCACAGTCAACCCGCACCTTTTCGACGAACTTGGCCGGGGGCATACCCGTTTCCGCGCGGAAGACCCGCGCGAAATTGCGCGGGCTCATCGCCATCCGCTCTGCAAGAACCTCGATACGAAGATCTTCGGCCGAATTCTCCATGATCCACACCTGCAGAGCGCGTATGTCCGGATCGTTCGTTGCCTGGCTCACCAGAAAGGCACTGAACTGGGATTGGCCGCCCGGCCGCTTGAGGAACATCACCATGTACTGCGCTACCCCCAAGGCCATTTCACGACCCCAATCTTCTTCGAGCAGGGACAGCGCAAGATCGATTCCTGAAGTGATGCCCCCGGATGTCGAAATATGGTCATCGCACACAAAGATCCGATCGGATTCGACCGAAGTGATCGACGGATACTCGGCGGCCAGCTTATCGCAGTATGCCCAGTGTGTGGTGGCGCGGCGCCCATCGAGAAGCCCTGCATCCGCGAGCAGGAAGGCGCCGGTGCACACCGAAACGATCCGCCGGGCACGCGTCGACATGAAACGCACCCAATCCCGCAGTTCTGGATCTGCGAGCACCATGCTGACACTGGGTGAGCCGGGAATCATCAATGTGTCGATCCCATCGCTGACGTTCTCATAGGCCGTGTCGGCGTTGACCTGCAGGCCCGACGAAGTGGTGACCAGTCCCTCCCTCTTCGCGATGACCGTCAGCTTATAGGCTAGTCCATCGGTAATGCCCGTTCGCCGGAAACCCTCATTGGCCATCGCAAATACATCCAGCGGCCCGGTGAGGTCGATCAGTTCGACACCATCGAATGCCACCATGCCTATGGTACGTACCTTTGAATGATCGTTTCCCTCGGGGGATATCATCGTTTGTGCCATTAGAAACTCCTAATTCAAAGTTCGACTGCGCAACGCTTCGTCGATCAGCATACGCTTTGATTCTCCATCGAGCAATATCGGCCTTCTCATGGATTGCCGGGTTTCGCGCCAATGGCATTGTGCCTCTAAAGCTTTCCGACCTGCTCGCCAACTCGATCGGTCTTATACCTCATCTGCCGCTGAAGAGGTGATTCGCCGCGACCTTTGAACCATCGGCTGAAGTTGAGCGTTCTTTGTCGATGCAGGGCAAGATGGTGCGGCGTATCGGTGGCGGGAACTTTGAAGACGAACTGCTGCCGGGCCTGGTGGTAATCAGGGGCGACAAAAAAGTTGTTGTGCATTTCGGCAAGTTCATGCTTTCGATACACGGCAAGGGGTTTGCGCGTTTCGTCCGACCAGCGTTGTACGGCTTTTTTCGTCAGGCAATCGAGCAGTGCTTCGCTGTTCTGAACCGCTAGATTGACGAGATGATGGACCTGTGCACCGAAAATGTCGGGGTCATGATCGAGTACGTTGTCGACGAAACCTATTCTGCAGGCTCGCGTCGCGCTGATCGGCAAACGCTCTTCGGTAAGTCGACTTGCCATTTCCGCCCCTACCCGTTTGGGCAGCAAATAGGTCCAGTATTCGGAGCCGAACAGCCCACCCATGTTTTTGTAATGGGGATTGAAGACCACCCCGCGGCGGGCCAAAATCAAGTCCGCCGCAAGCGCCATCATTGCGCCACCGGCGCCGGCATTGCCGTTCACCGCGGCGACGGTCAGTTTATCTCCGGTGGTGATGATCTGGTGGATCAGGTCGTCGATGGCGTTGATATTGTTCCAGGACTCTCGGGCCGGATTCATGGCGTGCTCGATATGATTGAGATGAATGCCGTTGGACCAGCAGTCGTCAGTGCTGATCAACACGATCGCTTTGGCAGGCAGTTTCGCAATATGTTTGTAAATGTCCAACATCAACCTGCACTGCGCGGTCGACATGCCGCCGTTGTGAAAGGAAAAGTGGAGATAAGCGACGTCGCCTTCGATGTTGAACCACACTTCCTGGACGGGTAGCTGGCGCCCTGGTTTCGTGTAGTCGATCGGGATTGCGGGCACCGAAGGAGGCAGCAGATCACGCAGCACCTCCGTTGCCGGCAGCTTGATCGGCTTATCGCCGGCCGGCTTCAGATGGCCGACCCATACGGCTCCATCGACCGTCGCTCTGCACACGGCACCGTTGGCCGTGGCGATGATTTGGCCGGGTGTACCGGTGAGCTTGGCTTCAGGCCGTGCGTTGTATAGGTGCACCGGTATTCCGTATATGTGGTCCAGTACACCGGGAGAACCGTCGGCAGCACGGATGCGAGCGACGATCTCGGCGCTGGTGTGGGTATTCCAGTCGATTGCCCGATTATCCTGGACCATGCGCGGACGCAAGCGCCCTTTGACCTCCGGGTTGGCGTAATCCAGTGGTTCGGGCTGAAACCCGGGCACTTCGAAATAAGTCAACGCTTCCCACAGGCAGTCGACGGCGGCCTGGGTGACCTCCCGATTGAATAGGCTGCTCTTGGTAGCGGCACGCATGGGGAATGTTCTGCTCGCCCAGATGTCGCCGGCGTCCATTTCTTCGGCCGCTTGCAACATGGTGACACCCCATTCCGATTCGCCGTTGTGAATTGCCCAGTCTAGCGACGACGGTCCGCGGTCTCCTTTGATCCCTGGATGAACGATGAGGCAGGTGTAATGGTTATAGATGATCTGCGGAATCTTGCGCGTCAAAAACGGACAAATGATCAGATCGGGTTTGAACAACCGAACGCCTTTCGTCAATGCACGCTCATCCCCGCTATGCAGCTCCACCGAAACCTGGTACCCGGCATCGAACAGCTCCGTATAGTACCGCTGTGTCAGTCCTGAAAAGGCTGTCGATATTAATAAAATCCGCATTTTAATATTCTCCATTGTGAATTGATCTGACGTTTATTCAAGAGGGCGCAAGTGCGACGGTCTGGATTCCCCCGCAATCGATCTGCAGCAAAATGTCCTCCAAGCGCCGATGACGTGAACCCAGTGAATCGTCTACCGCCCTTGGCTCAAGGCTTGACGCCACAGATGGGGTCTTGCAATCCCTCATTTCCTGGTGGGGAAACCTAAACGTTCCATGGATACCTTGAAGCGTTTTCTCACAGCTTTATAGAGATCGAAAATCCTGCCATCGAGCTCCAGCATTAAGCGTTTCGCCGCGCAAGCAGCGTTAGCACCTGACTGCGAAGATTTCGTTCAATCACCGCTAAGATTTCCATCCCGCCCGTATTCGGCATCGACGGATCGAGAAGTGATTGGACGTCAAAATCATTGAGCACCGCGTCGATTCGCGATCGAAGCTGCTCGCCATCGTTTTTTTCTGTCATTCGCCCGACCATTAAGCCAGCGGTATTGTTGATACGGTGATCAAGGGTACTTCTATAAACGTTCGGAATCGTTCCCAAAGCTGCACGCGTGGGAAAATCGGAACGTTGTATGCTTTGATTCGTCATGGCTTGTCTCCCAGGCTGATGATATGGGGTATTGACTGATCGCTTTCTGGAGCGCGACGGGTCGATTATCGGCCGACGCCGTCTGTTTCCGGACCAGCACAGCGCGTCATCGTTTCGGACAATGAGATTATTTCTCTCATGGAGCGGGACTGCAATGACAAGTCGACCACGTTTTCTGCCAAAATCTCAAACGCCGGCCCGCCACGCCATGGGGCGGCATATCATCGAGAAGACCGGGAACGTGGCGGCAGTGCCGCGCCAACTCGGGCACAAGAATGCCGCCTACTCGTTGCAGTACACGCGGATTACGGATGAGGAGTTGCGGACGGTGATGGATGACCGGTATCTCAATGAATCGGAAGAAGCCGAACCCGTGCCGGAGTTTGAGTTTGATCAGACCGTGAGCCGGTAGCATCACGGTGCCGATGCCAGTCGGCTATTCTGACGGGAAGAGGTTCTTTTGTGTGCACCTTTCGGATAACAGGCTCAAAGCCATCCTTTCGCCCAAAAATCCCACAACGTCGCATCTACATCTTCGGGTACCGAGGAAGCAACGATAAAGTCTTGCTAAACAGATCAGCTTCGGGTAGCGTTTACCCGAAGATGGGTTGGAAAGTGGCATTGAAACTCCTATCCATTTTTATCCATTAACGAAACCAAGTGGGGACCATGAGGTTAGTAAAAATAGCACTAGTATTTGCAGTAACCGCGTTGGGTACGCTTGGCGCAACAAACTTGCTAATCAATGACGCGAAAGCTGAGGAAAACGTGCCGTTCGCGCCGTATGCGGATATCACGCTGTGGCCGCCGATTGACTTAGCGCAAACTGCAAGCGAAATGGGTAACAACCAATTCACCCTGGCATTTATTCAATCGATGAACGGCTGTAATCCAGGCTGGGCTGGCACTATCGAATTTGATGACCCAATCTATGATTTCGAAGGCAAAATCAACGCACTTCGTGATCAGGGTGGGGACGTAATTGTCAGCTTGGGCGGTGCTGCAGGTACGACACTGGCTCAAAGCTGCAGTGACGTAACGTCACTCAAAGACGCCTATCGCTCAGTCATTGACCAATATGATGTTTACCGACTTGATTTCGATATCGAAGGGGCAGCGGTAGCAGATCCAACCTCGATCGCATTGCGATCTGCCGCGATCGCAGTTCTGCAACAAGAACTTGCTAGCGAGGGTAAGAGCCTGGAAGTATCGCTCACCCTAGCGGTTCTACCCCAAGGTTTAACAACCGATGGTGTAAACGTTGTGCAGTCTGCGAAGGATGCCGGTGTTGACGTTTCTATTGTAAATATAATGGCTATGGACTACGGGGATAGTGCAGCGCCAAATCCCGACGGGCAAATGGGTAAATATGCTATAGATGCGGCTACAAATCTGCAGCGCCAGCTGGCAGAAATTTACCCTGAACTATCTGACGCAGAACTATGGCAACGCGTGGGAATCACACCGATGATCGGTCAGAACGACGTGGAAAGCGAAATCCTAACTGTTTCGGAAGCAGCAGAAATAGCAGCATTTGCCCAGGAAAAACAGATCGGGCGGCTTTCTATGTGGTCGGTACACCGCGACCAACCCTGCCCAAATGGACCAAGTCCGTGGGCTTCAGCGGTTTGCAGTGGTATTGATGCAGACGAATGGGCATTTGCCAACGTGTTTTCCAGTACCTCAACGCCTATCCCTCCAACACCGACACCGCCGACTGTTCCCCCGACGCTACCACCAAACCCAGGTACTTTTACGACCGAAGTAGTTACAGCTTCTGACTGGGGTGCCGGGTATTGCGCTGACGTCAAAGTTACGAACATCTCGAACGAGTCTGCTAACTGGCAAGTGACATATACAACTGAGGGAAATGTTTCGAGTCTATGGAACGCCACTTGGTCTCAAAATGGTCGTGAGATAACTGCGCAGGGAGTTGCCTGGAATGCTGTTTTAGCTGCAGGTGCGAGCACGCAGTTCGGATTCTGTGCCGATAGAGATACTCCACCACCACCGAGTCCGACTCCGACTCCGACGCTACCTCCTTCAGGTGATACTGTCGATACTGACCTGGCAATAACGTCCGACTGGGGTAGTGGCTATTGTGCCGCTGTGAAAGTCACAAACGGAACTTCCGACACGGTCAACTGGGCAGTCACTCTTCCCATTGAGGGAACGGTCAGCGGCCTATGGGACGCTGACTGGACTCAGACGAACAACCAACTCAGCGTCTCAGGCTTGAGCTGGAATGACACCATCACACCTGGCGCCAGTATTGAATTTGGATTCTGTGCAACACGGTAGTCAAAAAAGTTCAAACCGATTTGCAGCGTCACGAGATGACCTGTAGTTCTACGATTGAATGACGGGCGAAGGCAGTAAACCGTGGGCAAACGGTGCTGATGAATGACGGCGATATGACAGAGCTACCAAAATTGCTTTATACGATCCTGGTTCGTGATGTACGTAGCGTTTCGATCGAACGGAAGATTCGATGCTGGGTCGCCCCAGTAAACCTCGGCTATGATGGCCGGGACTAATACCCTGAAAATCCGACACCCTTTATCCACGCATTCCTAAACAGTTAAGTGATCCTGAATCGTCCAGCACAGTATCATCGTCGATACTATTGCCGGTACGGCAAGGAGGGCTCAGGCATTGGTCCAGACACCACGGCGGACGAGCGATAAAGAGGATCTCTGTCTGCGGCCAGTGTCGTCGCTGCTGAGGAGACGGCTGAGCAGCCGGAGGAAGTATCGCGACTCAGGCGTACCTTCAGCGCTCTCGCGTTGCCCGATTACCGCACGCTCTGGCTCGGGATGTTCTTCTCGCTTGGCGCTTGACAGATTGAGCTGGTTGCTCGCTTCTGGCTTGCCTTCGACATGACCGGTTCAGCGCTCATGCTTGGCATCGTCGCCATCGGCCGGACAATTCCGCAGGTTGCCCTGTCACCCTTCGCCGGAGTCGCCGCCGACCGCTTCGACCGCCGTCAACTCCTGCTCGTCTCCCAATCGGCCATGCTGATCCTGGCGGTGATCAACGCCGTCCTGGTTCAGCTTGGTCTGATCGAGGTTTGGCACCTCTTCGCGTTCGGCTTCCTCCAGGGTCTCGCCTTCCCCTTCATCATCGCTCCCGCCTTGAAAAACCCCTTTTTCTTTTGCCTGAGGTTGCCCTGGGTTCGCGCGACGTGTTCCTTAAGTATCTTGCTTCGATGCCGGATGATGTCTTGAACCAGGCCTGGTCGCAGACGGACGCCATGCGGTTTCCGGCGGTGATGGAGCAGATGTCGCTCGATTTTTCCATGCTTCCACCCGCCCCGGAGCCATCCTTATTCCAGCCAGCGCAAGATCCATGGGAATACCATGTGACGCGGGCCGTAACAGCGGAGGAGCTGCTGGCGTTTACCCGCAGCATGCTCGAGGTGCAGTTTCGGCGCTCGGATCTGCTGACCGAGCCGAACTGTACCAAGGACTTCTTGATGCTGCGGTTTGCCACTCGGCCGTATGAAGTGTTCGCCAGTGTTTTTCTGGACAACAGACACCGGGCGCTGGCTTTTGAAGAGCTCTTCCGCGGGACGATCGACGGCTGGACCGTTCACCCGCGCGAAGTGGTTAGGCGAGCCCTGCGTCATAATGCTGCGGCGCTCATCTTTGCGCACAATCACCCCTCGGGCGAACCCGAGCCCAGCCAGGCTGACCAGGAGATTACCCGCAAATTGAAAGACGCCTTGTCGCTGGTGGCTATTCGGGTGCTATATCACATTATCGTGGGCAGGGCGGAGACAATGTCGTTTGCAGAGCGGGGTATGTGAGTGAACAGATTATCTGATGGGTTTTCCCTCAAATCTGATCAGATTAAATGATGGACCGTAAAAATCCCCCTCAGATAACTTGAAAATTATCCGAGGGGGTTGTCTCCTACTGTTTCTGGCAAAACAACAAGGAGACAGTCCCAGTATGCCACGCTTTTCTGAGTCGTTCCACTTTTTATCATCTGTTGTTTCGAATCGATCAGTCCCTTGCCGATGACGAGCAAAAGAGGGGCTGTTCCTGTGGCGGTGTGCTGCCGGTGCGGACCCGCATGCCGGGTGGTGTGGGAGGGACAATGCTGTTGACTTAAGCCCTCTTCCGCTGGAGAGGGCTTAAGTCAACAGCATTGGTGCGACACGAAGTTGCACGCATATTTATCAAGGAGACCTGAAACAATAGACAGGTCGCGAGATCAGGTGTTCTGCCACC
>Ga0209633_10003859_pt1 | contig 13699 bp, 9 predicted proteins | sample Cruoilmetagenom1_FD_187290 | JGI IMG/M metagenome (GOLD analysis project Ga0209633, IMG submission 187290) | Oil polluted marine microbial communities from Coal Oil Point, Santa Barbara, California, USA - Sample 1 (SPAdes) (version 2) | ecosystem: Environmental > Aquatic > Marine > Oil seeps ... | reverse complement strand
CTGCATGGAGTTTAGTCTGCATAACCGGTTCTCCGCATTTATCACAGAGTTTTGATGGTGCCATTCGTGCTTTCTGCGGTAGCCTGATCGTCACCTCTTCAACACTGAAAAAGGCATCCGGAGCACCGGCAAACAGAGCCTGACTGCGTGTCTCATGCAAGGCCTCGTACTTTTGTATATCCTCTTTTGATGCATCCCCGGAGCGTATTTTCTCCATCAGCTCCTGTTCTTCCGTCGGTAGTGTCATCACATTCGGCTTCATGGCAAGCCGGACCCCTTCACCTGTAGTTCTGCTGGCGAAAGTAAAGGCCATTTTACCTATATCATGGTAGATAAAGTTTCCTTTGCCAAAGGTACAACCTGTCAGGACCTGGATCGCATCACAGCCACAGGCATCGGTTTCTGCGATACATATCAACTCCTCATCGACAGCCCGCTTTTCTGCAAGATGTCGAAGACCGAGTTTTGCTGCCATATATCCGAGAGTCAATCCCATACATATATGGCCGTGAAAATCGGCGCAGGCTTTATAATCTTCCCTGTCCAGTATATTTTGTGGAATAATCATGTTTGTTCCTTTTTAAGTTTCTTCCTTTTTAAAAATGTATTATGCATAAATTCTGCTATTCAGCAAGCAGCAGAGACAGAAGAACTATACACTACTCTGCACAAGCCAGGAATAGCTGAAAGCTTGACAAGGTGTTTACAACTGTTTATATGTGGACATATACACAATTTATACATAGGAAGTTGGATCAACAAAGGGCTAATAACGGTCTAAGACACAAGGAGAATAACATGTTTCAGGTAGAAGTAGATAAAGAAAAATGTACTGGCTGTGAAGAGTGTATCGATAGCTGTCCCACCTCGGTGTTTGAGTTGGAGGACGGAAAATCCGAACCGGTTGAGATGGATGAATGTATAGGCTGTGAAACCTGTGTAGAAGTCTGCCCGGAGGATGCTATAACCGTTACTGAAACTTAAACCAATGATAGATGGTTGCACCCCCTCACCGATGGAGTGACTATGTTACCTGAAATAAAAAAAATACTCTATGCGACTGATCTGTCTAAAACTGCAGAGGTTGCAATGTCCTGGGCCATGAGCCTTGCTGAACAGTGTGATGCTGCTATCACAATTATTCATGTCATGCCCGACCTGGTTGAAGAGATGTCCGGTTCCATGGGGTATGACCTGGGCTCTCATTTTGGTGCTGATCAGCTCGCCCTTTTCAATAAGGAAGGGCGAAGCAAGGCCATGGATTCAGTGAGAGAACGGATAAAAAGTGTAAGTGCCAAAATGAAGGATGAGCTGCCCAGCTGCCGGGTAGATCTCAACCATATCATCATCAAGGCGGGTCATCCGGTGCGGGAGATCGTTGCTGCAACGAGTGGTGGTGAATATGATCTGATCGTCATGGGGAAACATGGTCATGGCTTAATTGATGGTATTTTACTTGGCTCCGTTGCCCGTGGTGTGGTGCAGAAAAGTACAATACCGGTACTTACTATCAAGCTCCCCGCTGAATAGACGCTCTAGTTCTTCGCTATTCCGTCATTCCCGCGCAAGCGGGAATGACGGGACGGAGGATTTTTTTCAAGGTTATCTACTTTTGCTTTAGCTTTGCTATATCAACACAACAACAGCTTATTTCGATGACCTGATATCCAGCCGTGGTGTTTTTAAGATACGACGGATATTTTCCTTCAAGTCTGTCTGATCAAGGTTTTCGGGGCTCTGCGCCATCAGTTTTGCAAAAAGCTCTTCCTGTTCTATGGGATGCGTATATTCTGCCGGTGTTCCATCTTTCAACTGGACGTGGGCAGCCCATGGCACAAAGTAGTTCATCAGTGGTAAATCCTCATCTCCGGGAATATCGATATTCAAACCGGCTATGTAGAGCAGACTCCTCCCCTTATAAGCATTGCTTCTCCTGATTGACTCAACAACTCTGGCAAATTCCAGCTGAATCGTTGTCTTTGCTGCACGCAGAGGCGGAAATGCGGCACTGACGATATCAGGCATAAATTCTATGAGGTTTCTCTCCAGTAAAAGAGCATCATCAGTTTCATGAAAATCCTCCCTGAAAAAGAAAAAATCCGCCGTTAACAGGTCACCGATGCTCTGCCCCTCGCCCGACACCCATTTATATTTCTCATCCTCAAGACGCCGCTTGAAAGCCTCAGAGACTATATAAGTCTGGGTCGTACAAGCTGAGGTAAAGGGACGAATCGTCCCTGTACTGTCCTCTTCAACAATATTGTTAAGCCGAATGACAAGCCCCTGCTCCACAGGATGGGATACAAAATCAATGAATGAATTTTTCACCGTGATCAGGCAGTGACCATCGTCATCTTTATGGAGAAAAATCCGATCCCGGGCAAAAAGATATTGTTCAAGGTACGGTGTTATGACATGAATCAGTTTGCCGCAGGAGTCGGACAGGCAGTGGTCCTCCATCTGGGGACGGTTATATATCCCATATACCCCTGAACCCGGATCATACCCGACATGGGTAGCCTGCAGAATCATAAGATCTTCACCATGGTGGGAATGAGGTCCATGCCGGTCAACGGCAACAATGCCTCCCACCCTTCCATGATTAAAAGGAAAAGTACCAAAATGCTTGGTCAGCAAAATAATGGGCAAACCCTGATTCTCATCTGAACAGAATGCCCTGGAGGGCATGATAAGCCCTTTACGAAAACCAAGCTCCATACATAAATTATAAAGCCTGGCGACAAATTCAGGGTATGGGATAGCCAGACCATCAATCTTGAATGGCGCAACTTCCCTGACAACATGTACATCTCGATATCGATTCAACATAGAGTTACGCTCCCGTTTATAGAATTTATATGAAAGTCATGTGCTACCCGGTAGAAAAGGGATTCGGAGGGGTGCTGCCATAACAGTATAGCAGTGTCATATCGTTGCGAAAGCATTTCACGAGTGTTAGCGAGCAAGGCTATTTCACAAAACAACTTAATAGATACTACAAAACAGTAAATTGGAGGTCAATAGTTTTCCTCAGTCTGCAGGGTGCACTGATCTGTTGTGCTGGTGTAATCATTGAGGTAAGGTGACTGAAATTTATAGTACTTTGCTAAAAAAAGACAGTATAGAAATTCGTTTCAAGGGAAAGGAGACTTTATGCAGCTTTTCCATATTATTGCCGTATTGATTAGCCTTGCCGCCGTGTTCAGCTGGTTTAATTACCGGTTTCTGCACATGCCAACGGCTATTGGACTAATGACCATAGCTCTTCTCATGTCTCTTGCCTTAATAGTGCTCGGGCAGCTGGGATATAGCCATGTTGAGCAAGATGTGGAATGGATGCTTGGCTCCATTGATTTCAATGCGACCCTGTTACACGGAATGTTGAGTTTTCTCCTTTTTGCAGGTGCGCTGCATATCAACCTGGAGGATCTGGCAAAACAACGTTCGGTGATTGCAATCCTTGCCACGGCAAGTGTTATCGGGGCTACATTTTTAATTGGTTTTGGCACCTGGTATATTTCGAGATTGCTCGACCTGAATATCCCCATGATCTACTGTCTGCTTTTTGGTGCTCTTATTTCACCCACTGATCCCATTGCCGTTTTGGGTGTTTTGAAAACAGCCGGTGCATCGAAAAGTCTGGAGACGAAGATTGCCGGAGAATCACTTTTTAATGATGGTATTGCAGTGGTGGTGTTTCTGGTGATAGCAGAAGTGGCGGCAGGAACAACAATGGTCACCGTAAAAACAATATCTCATATTTTTGTCATGGAGGTAGTTGGTGGAGCCCTGTATGGTCTGTTGCTTGGTGGCATTGCCTTTTGGATGCTGAAAAAAGTTGATAATTACTCTGTTGAAATACTCATAACACTGGCATTGACCACCGGAGGATACACACTTGCCGAATCTTTGCACCTTTCTGCACCCATTGCCATTGTTGTGGCAGGACTGCTTATTGGCAACCATGGGCGCAGGCTGGCCATGTCACAGTCAACGCGTGAGCATCTGGATACTTTCTGGGAATTGACTGATGAAATCTTGAATGCCGTATTGTTTGTACTTATTGGCCTGGAACTGGTCATCTTATCCCTTGATGAAAAATATTTGCTGGCAGGGCTGCTTGCAATCCCTCTTGTGTTAACTGCCCGGTTGATCAGCGTGGCACTTCCCATTGGGATCATGCGGCGCTTTAGAAGCTTTTCCCCCGGAGTTGTTTCTATTCTCACATGGGGAGGGCTCAGAGGAGGTATCTCTGTAGCACTCGCCCTTTCACTGCCATCAGGAGATATTCGTAATACTCTGGTTACGGTCACCTATGTCGTTGTAGTTTTTTCCGTTCTGGTGCAGGGGCTGACTCTTGCTCCTCTGGTGCGTGCAAAAGCTGTTCGTGCTGATCTGGAACTGGAGCGCACACGTCTGGAATAAAAATGGCTCCCCCCCCCCTGGGTCCATAGAACTACCTTTTCCTGGAGGAACAGGCAATCAAACTCTCACTTACTCAATGCAGGCAACTGGAATATGAAGATAACTGTTCCCCCATACGGGAAAAAGAAGGTTATAGAACCCTGACAGTCGCCTGCTGTGCTATCTGCCGCACTGATGCGAAGATGTGGAACCAGGGACATCGCGACCTGGTACTGCCCAGGGTTCCCGGTCATGAAATTGCCGGATATGATGACCGGTCCGGTCAACTGTATACAGTCTGGCCGGGGCAGTCCTGCGGTAAATGTCGGTATTGTACAGGTGGCCGTGAAAACCTCTGTGAAGAGATGCACATCATCGGCTTTCACTCTGATGGTGGATTTGCCAGGTATGTCTCCGTTCCAGAGGACAGCCTGGTTCCGGTCAATGAAAAGATTGAGCCCCGCTTTCTCACCTTTGCCGAACCTGCGGCATGCGTCCTGAATGCTCTATCACGGTTTTCTCAGAAACAGAAAGAGAGGATAATAATCTACGGTGGCGGCGTGCTCGGCATGACTGCTGCTCTAATCTGTCGGGAGCAGGGATGGTTCGTGACGGTCATAGAGCAAAGCCAGGAGAAAATCTCCAGACTGCGTTCTTTTTGCGATCTCAATAGCATAGATTTATGTAAAGACACTGTTACCGCCGACTATGATATGGCGATCAACTGCTGCGACTCCCATATTGCCTTCAGTCTCTGCATCACAAAGCTGCGAAAAGGTGGAAGATTCGCCTTTTTCAGCGGTCTTAAAAAAAATGAAGGGATAGAAACCAATCTATTAAATCTTATACATTATAAAGAGCTTGAGTTGTATGGTGCCTATGGGCCAAGAAGAGAGCATATGGTGCAGGCGGTCCCCTTTTGCATAAGGCAACAGAGAAATCTTGCCTTGCTGATTGAAAAGACTCTTCTGCCACAGGATGTAGAATCCGTTCTCCCCCATATCCTCTCGGGAAATGGTCTGAAGTATATTATTGATTTTATGGGTATGGCGAAGCCCCTTCAGCCAGCCTTTTCTCACCGTAACGCTAAGCCAACCAACTTAAATAAAAATGACAGCCAGTTGTCTCCCCTTCTCTCAACAATCGTGGAGAAAATCGAACCCCTGGAACAATCGTTCCGGGATCTGGCCCAGAAAAAAGTCGATCTTAAAACCAAACCCCTGGGCGCCCTTGGCAGGATCGAGAAACTTGCGGTTCAGTTAAGCACCATAAAAAACAGTCTGTACCCGAAGGTGGAATGCAAACGGCTGTTTGTTTTTGCCGGCGACCATGGGGTGGTGGAAGAAGGTGTTTCCGCCTTTCCATCCAAGGTGACTGTACAGATGGTGGAAAATTTTCTCGATGGAGGGGCGGCAATAAATGCGTTCTGTCGTCAATATAACATTGAGCTGTCCATAATCGACATGGGTGTTAACGGTGAATTCGACGCCCACCCTCTGCTGATTGACAAAAAAATTGGTCGCGGCACCAATAATTTTGCTGCACAAAAAGCGATGCCTCTTGCTGAGGCAGTCCGGGCGATTGAAAATGGTGCCCGGGTTTTCCTGGAAAAAAATGAACAAGTGCGCTGCGATCTTGTCGGCATGGGTGAAATGGGGATCGGTAATAGTAGCAGCGCAACAGCGATCATATGCGGTGCCACCGGGCTCTCCGCTTTGCAGGTGGCGGGCAGAGGTACCGGGGTTGACGACAAAGGACTTGAACGGAAAACAGAAGTTATTGCAAAAGCTCTTGCCCTGCATCAGCCGGAAAAGGACAACGGCTTCGACCTCCTCTCAAAAGTTGGCGGCTATGAGCTGGGGGGTATCTGCGGCGCTGTACTGGCGGCCGCATCCGAGGGCTGCTGCGTGGTGCTGGACGGCATTATTTCAACCGCCGCCGGACTCCTTTCCTATCTGATCTGCCCCGATGTAAAAGATTATCTCATTGCCGGACATAAATCGGTGGAAATTGGTCAGCAGGCTGCCCTTGATATCATGGGCCTTGAACCGGTCATCGACCTCGATATGCGTCTCGGCGAGGGCACAGGGGCTGCAATCACCATGAACCTTGCAGACCTTGCCTGTCGGATGATGCGGGAGATGGCTTCTTTTGAAGATGCGGGAGTTGACAGCAAAACTATTTAAGAGGTGTCTTAACTTGTAGTCAATTTTCTCTTTTTTGAGGAAGATACCAACCATAAACAGAGTTTCAAAAACTACCTTATTAATTTTGCACGCCGAATATCTGTAAAACCCCACAACGTCGTATATTCGGTTTCTTACGACACCATCAGCTATAAAAAAAACTTTTAAAACTACCGCTTTATGTTAATTGTACGATATTCTTAGAATGTTGCAGGATTTTTTGCGTTCACCGGCATGATTACGATCCTTTTCTTATAAAATCTGTAAGATAAAGAGGTGCAGGCAATGGATGACACTCCTGTCCGATGGTGCTTGGTGTTCCTGATCCCACTGTTCGTCTTCCTTTCTTTTTATTTCTTATACCTGACCTTTCCAATTGCCCCGGCTGCCGGGGAGCCGGATATTCTCAAACCCGAATGGTATACCCTGACGACTGCTCGCGGCGTGGAACTGTTTTATCTGCCATGCGTCCTGGGTGGTGCCCCAGAGCGAGCAGAACAGTCAGCCCCGATTTGCCCATGCCAATATTGTGCTTAACCACGGCAAAAATGATCGATGTTATAATTGCCATATGGTGAGTGACCGCAATAAATACGTTGCGGATAACGGCTCCGGCATCATGCCTCAATTACCTGAACTACTCTGTTCCCGTTGTCATGGACTGATTTATAACGACTGGCTTATGGGAACCCATGGGAAGTGGGTTGGCATGTGGAAACCGACGAAAAAGAGTGATCGCAGACCCTTTACATGTACCCAGTGCCACGACCCGCATGACCCTTCATTTTTCTTAAAAGCAGCTGTACCGATTGTAAATGCAGAAGAGAGGCAATTATTCAATCTGGAAAAGGAGAAAGAGGTGGTTCAAGAAGCACACTATTGATGGAGACCGGCCTGAATCTGCAAGTATGTTTTTTCTGATTACTACTGAAATGTTATAACGAAGGATCAGTATACCACGAGTTGCTGTATCATCCCAATGTGTGATTTACTAATTCATTCAAATGAGTTACACAGTAATCAACCATCTCTTACAGAAGGAGGGTTTTATGAATAAAACTGTTTTGCGTCTGCTTCCCTTTGTCATGGGAATCTGTCTGATCGGCGCATCGACCGTAAATGGAGCAGGAGGTTGTACCACCCAGGAATGTCATCAGGGGATCGCCTCTATAAAACCTGATGACCATGCAATGATGCGTACCATAAAAATGAATGGTTCACAACACGGTGATCCTGACGGTTGTGTCATGTGCCATGGCGGGAATCCTAAAGCGACTAAGAAGGAGGAGGCACATAAAGGTGTACCCCCAACTCTGAGAATAGCTCCCGGTCCAAAAGATTATTATCCGGATCCCGGGTCTATCTGGATTGCTGATAATTCCTGCGGGGTATGTCACCCGGGATATGTATATAGATCCAAGTTAAGTCTGATGAACACCGAAGCGGGTAAAATCCAGGGTAACCTTGCGACCTGGGGATTTGAAGAGGTTCAAGATCATAATGTTCCATGGGGAAATTACGATACAGAGGATATAGACAGCAGTGATCCGCTCTCCGGAACTCCGGCCTATAAAGAGTATATGGCAAATCAGATTGCCATGTATCCCAAACAGTATCCGGAGTCACTAGAGCAGATGCCCCAGGCCACCATGGATGAGATAAACGCTGACCCCAAAAAAGCTGGCCTGACGTATCAGCGCCATGATTGCCAGCGTTGTCATATTGGTGTTCGCGGACGGGAGAAACGTGGAGACTTTCGCGGTATGGGCTGTTCATCCTGTCATGTTCTTTATGGTACTGACGGCTACTATATGGGTGATGATAAAACTATCTCCAAGGAAAAGCCCGGCCATATGCTCAAACATCAGATTGTGGCTACCAGAAAGACCGGCGGTATACCTGTTGAGGCCTGCAGTTCCTGTCATAACAGAGGGAAGCGAATCGGTGTTTCCTTTCAGGGGTTGATGGAATTCCCCTATGGTTCGCCATACAATGAAAAGGGAATGAAGCAGCCCAAATTGCATACAAAGAGATATATGTTTGTATCAGATGACCTCCATCATCAACAACAGAGTCGTGAAGGAAATCCAAAGGGCGGCCTGCTCTGCCAGGATTGTCATACTTCCATCGATATGCACGGTGATGGTAATATCCACGGCACCACCATGGCCCAGGTTGAAGTTGAGTGTTCCGACTGCCACGGGTTGACTACTAAATATCCATGGGAACTTCCGGTTGGCTATGGAGACGAGTTTGGTAAAGATCTCGCTAAAGATGGTCGCGGAGTTGCCACAGAACGACTGATACCAGGAAAACAGTTTGGCTTTCCTTATGAGGCCGAGGACGGCTTTATCCTCACCTCCCGCGGTAATCCTTTTGGTAATGTTATCAGGCGCGGGAACAAGGTTATTGTTCACTCGGCAGCCGGGAACGATTTTGAGGTTCCTGTTCTTAAAAGCCTGCAGGATGAAAAAAAGTGGAAGAATCTTTCTGCTGAAGTAGCCATGACTTCGGTTGCTAAACATATGGATAAGCTTGAGTGTTATTCATGCCATGCCTCATGGGCACCACAATGCTACGGTTGCCATGTCCAGGTCAATTATAAGCCGAAAGACGGCAAACCTGTAACCGGTATTGACTGGGTTGCCTCCGGTAACGCCCAGAAAACAAATGGCCAGACGGCTGAATCGGTGCTTGGCTCGGGTGGTTTGAAGTCCCCCGGCAAGATTTCCGAGACACGGTCATATCTTCGCTGGGAAGATCCGATTCTGGGAATTGGCGGCGAAGGTCGGGTAAGCCCGCTTATGCCTGGCTGCCAGGTAACCTATACCATTATTAATGACAAGGGTGAAACCCTGGTAAATAATGAGATAGCTCTGAACGCCGGTGAGGCCAAGGATATCGGTCAGGAACATGTTCCTCTCGCCATTGATATGGCACCGGTACAACCTCATACTGCACAACGTAAAGCGCGAACCTGTGAGTCGTGTCATACAAATCCGAAGGTGGCCGGGCTTGGAATCGGTAATGGGACTTTTGGACTGCGGCAGGCAGAGGATGTTGTGGTGGATCTTATGGATGCAACAAGTCGTGAGATCATCCCCGCCAAGTACAGCGTGCAGATTCCGGCGATTCCCAAACTGACCTTCGACTGGGCAAAGATCGTCGAGCGTGACGGCAAGCAGCTGGCAACAGTGGGAACCCACTGGCCCATGTCCAGGGCATTTAACAAGCAGGAACTCAATAACTTCCTGAGAGCCGGTACCTGTATGGGCTGTCACCAGAACATGAGCGAAGCTGAGCTCTGGAAGAAGGTGTCAACCGAGGGTACAATTGATCCTAAGACGCATCTCGAAGCCATGAACAAGATGATAAAACTGATGGCTGAACAGGGGATTAAACCTGCTGAACTTAAAAACTAACCCGGGAAAACCAAGGCTGTTAGAATGTTAGGCTATTAGGGGGAATGAATAGTTTGCTTTTCCTAATAGCCTTCAGCCTAAAGGACTAACAGCCTGTTATTCGATGTTAAACCAGCAACTATTTCCAGCAGGATAAAGGCGGCCCGATAAGGATATCTTATCGGGCCCTTTTTTTTACTTTTTAAACTCTATCTTCGGCCTATCACTCTCCTTAAAATTGATTCCGGGATTACAGATAAGCAGCCGTTCTTCATCAATTTTAAAGTGTAATAACATGTATTTTTTTACGGCCAGCGAACGGGTCTCACCAAGCTCAAATAATTCCTTACGGACAGCTTCAGATAGAGCATCCTGCTCTTTTTTATCTTTACTACTGTTAACCTTGCTCAATTCATTAAGGCCCACTTTGGCGCAGATTGAATAACTCTTTTCCTTATCTTTCTCGATAATTTCGCCGACTTTATCGAGTATTTTCAAATGGCTCTCTGTAATTTCTGTACCCCCGGGGTCGAACTCCAATGACGGTAGATCGGTATTGAGTAATGACGCCCCAACCTTGACTCCGGCAAAGGCAAGTGCTCCGGTTGGTCCAAGAAAAGTATACGCAAGGTACGGTACAACAGCAACGGAAATGCCCTTGCCCAGGGCGGTAACTATAATATCCGTCACGCCTACATTCATATCATCAAGATTACCCTTCAAGGGGATATCGAGTTCGATGGTACCATCACTATCCCGCAGCATCACCAGGGCCAGATCAAGAGGAACCGGCAACTGGTTATTCAATTTGTCAGCCAGTTCACCATGAACGGTCTCAGCATCCAATTCTTTGAATACTAAATCGTTCTCCATATCTATTTTTCCCTCAGCAATTTTCAATGATGATGTCAAATCGAGTCTGCCGTTCAGAAAATAGGTGCCAATAGCCTCTACAGTATAAGGAGAGGCATGCAACATGGAATAGTTCTGTAAGGTGGTCTTCTGTTCAACGAAAAGATTGTCCGCCAAAGGAGCTGAAGTCCCGTCGATGCTCAATGGTGAATATTTATCAAACATCCCCTTGAGAGAATAAGTAAACGGGTGGTTTGGATCAGTTAAATCAATATCACGAACCTGCAGTGATTTGATTGTAAAAATGGTCAAAAACTGTTTTGTCAATGTTTCATCCGTGAATTTAAATCCACTTTTACCGGTTACACTTACCTGATTAATCTTCACCGGTAAGCCGATTGGCTCTTCCGACTTCTCAGTGTCGGATGCTACACTTTTATCCTGTTTCTCTGTCGATTCTGTTGTTTTTTGACGTTTGATATCAGCAAAAAAAGAATCAAGATCAACTGTATTGCAACTCAATCCCTGTTCAAGAGAATAACTGATCTGATCAACCTTGAGCTGCCCCAGAGTAATCATCGGATTCTTGTCTTTCTCTTCTAAAAAACTTCCTTTATCGACTATGATCTTTTCAACTGTCGTAGAAATATCCTTGTTTACCTGGATCGTTTCTGCAGTTATCGCATCCATCAGCGCAAGCTGTGTCTTTTTTTCACCATCGACAATTTTCGGTTTTTCAACTGTCAAGAGTGCCACGCTTGCACTGGAAAGATCAGGACTGAGTATATCCGTCACAGTGATTGACGGAATAGTAACACTGACAGGGATATCCTGAGAAGCCGGCATATCCAGCTGGTCAAACACAAGCGAACCAATCATCGCTCCCCCAGCGCCATTGTCTTTGGCTCTTGCCATCGACATCTCTGCAAGAGTCAGCAGCTCCGTTTCTTTCCGACCGACACGTAATCCCTTTGCTTCTACAGAGACTTCACCGGTAAATGACGGGGATTCTTCGAGCAGCAGAGAAAAATTGGGCTTACCCTGCAAATTTTGCTGGTCAATACGCAAGCCGCTTTCTGCTATACCGACAAAAACATCTTCAGTTTTCAACTCACCGTCCAGAGTAATCTTCTGGCTCTGTTCAGCAAGCAGATATTCCACCTGGCCTGACCATGTAAACTGTTTTTCGCCAAGATCAAAACCAGTCATTTCAACGCCGGTTTCACCAAGGGAAACATCTCCCGTATAAGTAACGCCAATATCCTGGCCGATTGATATCTCGGTTTTGCCACCCAGGTTAAACTCTGACTGAGAAACCTGAATTATCTCCGGCAGTGAAAACGTTGTCGCGTCAGCCAGCAATATACCGTCAGTACGTACATGATCCGTGCTGACGGTGCCGACCCCCATTGTGTATTCTACCCTGCCATCAAAGGACAGCATCTGGTTGGCCACTTCCATTAACGCACCATTAACATCCATGTTATAGGCAGGCTTGGCGACCTGAAGTTTTCCTTCAGTCTGTACGCTTAACCCCTTGGTATCCGTTCCGGTTTCCACACGCACCTTTCCATCCCAGGATGTGTCACCGGTTGCTGTTTTGAGAATGTCCATGGAGAACGTGGTCGGCGCCAGCTTTAGTGACGCGCCTGTGTCAACGACAACCTCTTCAGCGATTGTTACAGTGGTTTTTCCAGCGATGTTTATATCTGAATTGTCGATATCGATAACCGGATCAGGCATATCAAATGCGGCGTTCAATGCTCTCAGATCACCATCAACATCTACGACCATCTCCTCCTTTTCCATTGCAAAAGAAACCTTGCCCTTCCAGTCTATGTCACCCTTTGTCGCCCAGCCGTCACCTCCAATATCTCCCTTTCCAAGATTGATGAGCCCATCGTAATGGACATTCAGGTTCTCAGCATCGGTCATAGAAAAAGCGACCTCACCCTGGACGCCAGCAGTTCCACTGAATGGCTGGAGATATTCCCCCAGAAACTCGGCAAGATCATCGAGATGCACATCTGCTATGTCTACAGTACCTTTCACTTCAACTTGGGGGACAATGTTGAGTGCCGATAAATCCAGTATCACAGGTGCTCCATTCAATGTTCCCTTGAGTGTGAGCACACCTTCAATATCGTTGGGGTCGGTGTTGAACCTGTCAAGAAATGCCTCCTCAACGACCAGTTCAACTCTGAGATCCGGTTGCTTATACCGCACCATAACGTTTTTTATATTGATCTGGTTTACCGCGAATATCCATGGGACATTCGTCTCAAGTTCTTCTGCAATCTCCGAAGGAGTATCAATTGAATCTTCCTGGCCGGGGGGAATATTATACGAGGCAATGCGCAGGGTGCCATCCTCATACTGTTCGATATCTACGACCACATCAGTGATCGTGGCCCTCTGCAGAGTTGCCTCATGTCCCAACAGATTTTTCAAGCCGGCATCCAAATATATGGTCGAATTTGAAAAAACCGTCTGGCCATCTTTTCCAATATCAACTCCATACAGAGCAGCAGTCCCGGTAAAAGGATTGAATCGCACTTTCTCAATTGTTGCTGTTTCCGCACCATTTTCCACAAGCCATTTTTGCAGGTACAGTCTTGCTCCAACAGGCAGAGTAACCACAATAAATACAGCAAAAGCCAGGAACCCCGTAAGCAGCTTGACGCTTCGCCGTTTCCATAAACGGCGAAGACCCGAATTTGCAGAAGAATTATCTCTTTTTGTCATATCTTATCCTCGGTATATCTAACCCCGATTAACGGGAAAAAAGGAGAGCATCTACACCCACCAGGATGAAGGGGATAAGTACCTTGGCTGTATATTTAACCACTTAATTCC
>Ga0209633_10003858_pt1 | contig 13700 bp, 14 predicted proteins | sample Cruoilmetagenom1_FD_187290 | JGI IMG/M metagenome (GOLD analysis project Ga0209633, IMG submission 187290) | Oil polluted marine microbial communities from Coal Oil Point, Santa Barbara, California, USA - Sample 1 (SPAdes) (version 2) | ecosystem: Environmental > Aquatic > Marine > Oil seeps ... | reverse complement strand
TTCACTCCTTTAACCAAAAAAGCTCCTTCTAAACCCGTTATTTCATTTTTAACATGCCATTTTGATGAACTTAATTCAATAAAATATTCCCCTTTATCAAGTACAATATTTTGCTTTGGAGTATAAGTATAGTTATAAGAAGTATTATTAATACTTTCATTCTCACTATTAGATGCTAAAACACCATTTAAATTAAATGGCCCAATAATATTCCCACTTATATCTGTAATTTTAAAAGTTAAATTACTTTCTGCTTTTTTAACAAATGGAAAATAAATCTCTTTAACAATTGATTTATCTCTAATTTTAAATTTCATTGACATTTTAGAATTAACTTCACCATCAATTGTATATTCGCCTTTATAACCAACTACTAATTTTGATTTTCCATTTAAATTTACAATACTACTATACCAATCACCATTGCTCCCTAATATTCTTTCAGTTGGTGCATTAATTTTAGTGGTTTTAAAATCATCAATTAAAGTTCCGTCTGCAAATGAAATGGTATTTGGTATTAAAAGAATAATTATATATATAAAAATAAATATATTTTTTTTCATAATATACCACCTCCTTTACCAAACAAAGTTGGTATTAATTTAAATGCACCTTCAACTAATCCATTTCCTATAACTAATGTCTTCAAGTAATAAGTTAATAAAAATGAAAACGAATATGATACAAATGATGTAATAATTGTATTTTTAAAACTATTTTTACCAGCAAGCCTGTTTATTTCTCCTGCTGCAGACATTCCTACAGACATAATTGATGCCGAAAGTAAAACAGAAGCAATATTCCAATTTAAAACAAATGCTCCTACTACAGATGTTGCAGCAAAAGGTAAAACAAATACCATCCCCCTATTTACACTGTGATATATAGCTTTCTTGCTTACAACTTTTTTTAATGAAGGGTTAAATAAAGTTAATAAAATTCTATAAAAATATTTTAATAATAAATTTAACAATAAACAAATGAAAATACCAAAACCTAAATTATATATATTTAATGGCTTAAAAGGGTTATAAAAAAGGGTAGTTCCAAATGCAATAAAAGATAAAATTTTAAAAAACCAAATTATCTTAGAATATTTTCTTTCTTTATATTCCAAAACTATTTTTTTTCTTTCATCTTGTAATTTTAAAGCCTCTTTCTTAAGTTCTTCTCTTTCTTCCTCACTAATCTCAATATTGCTAATTTGTTTATCTAGTTTTTTCTTTTTTCTTGATTTCATAAATTTCACCTCCTATATTTGTCCAAATAGTGACCATGATACCAGAACAAAGACGGAAATCATAGTTGTAATAACAACACTGATAGCCAATTTACCATTAGCCATTTCTTTTACTGATAAAATCATTGGTCTAATTGCCCAAAGCATACCTGTTACTCCAAATGCAATAGAAGTTTTCCAACCAAATACCAAGGAAAATATAATTCCTAATATTCCATAAATTAATCCTCCACTATAACTTAGACATATTGTTGAAATACTCCATTGAATTGTTTTAGTACTTTTAAAAATTTTTAAAAATAACCAAACTAGAACTCCTATAAATGGAATAATTATTATTCCATAACCCAATCCTATTATTCCAGAAAAAATAACAAATAGAATATTTTTTTGGCCAGTTTTATATAAATCCATACCTGTTTGTAAAAAAAACAACCCAAAAGCCATTCCTGAAACAATTAAAGAAAAATACCACTTCGTCTTATTCACACCTTCATTAAAAGTTTTTTTAGGACTAATCATCATGGAAAATATTATACCCACATTTACTTTTTTCAATAAACCCACCACCCTCGCAATATCAAAATAAAATTTATACTATTTCATGTAATTACCCAATTAATTAGATTTAATTCAAAAAATAAAAAATAGCAATTAATCTTAATTAACTGCCATTCCCGTTTCACAAATAAACTCTTTGTTAAATTTATGTCAATAATACATAGACGCATCATAACCTAATATTCCTAAACCCATTTTTACTCCCACATTATAATAAAATTTTCTATTTTCAATATTGTATCATCTAAAATACTTAATGTATATTCATTATACAGTCAGTTCCTCTAATTCAATTTGTTCATTAATAATATCCATTGAATTTTTACTTTTTCTAATCATATTTATTTTTTCTTTATAAACTAAAAATTCTAATGGAAAATCATGAGAAAGAAAATATAACATTGATTCAGAATACCCATATGCTCCAGCATCTAAAATAGTAATAATATCTCCAATTTCCATTTTAGGAAAGATTTGATCTGTAGCAAAAAAATCTAAGCCAGTACATAATTGCCCACCTATTGAAACAACTTCATTTTCAATATTTTCATCTAAAACTTCAATTTTATGTGAATGTTTAATAAGTGCTGGTCTTAATAAATGATTAATACCACCTTTAACAAGTACAAATTTTTTATTTACACTAGTTTTAATATCAGTCACTTCAGTTACATATATGCCTGACTCTGCTGATAAATATCTTCCGCTTTCCAAAATAACTTTGAAATTTTCTCTGTCTATTATATCTCTATTCATATTGAAAACTTCTTTTATTTTTTTCCCAAGAGAAACCATATTTAATTCGTTATTCTTTTTCTCATAATCTATTCCAAAACCACTTCCAATATCAATAGTATTAATTTTAATACCTATTGTATTTTCAACTTTTATTAAAAGTTTAAATGCATTTTCAAAATACTCAATAATTAGCTCTTCATTTAAAATTTGACTAGCAGCAAAAACATGAATCCCATCAATAATAACATTTTCAAAAGAATTTATTTTTTCTTTTAATTCAATTAATTGATCTTCATCAATTCCAAATTTCATTGCTCCTCCACCCATTTGAAGTAATGAATTTTCAATTTTAAACTTAGGATTAATTCTTAAATTTACTACCTGTTTTTTATTTAATTTTTCTGCTATTTTATCAACTCTTCTTAACTCTTCAATAGATTCAATATTTATTGAATAAATATTATTTTTTACAGCAAGGGTTAAACCTTCAATAGATTTTGCAGGTCCTGCAAATACAATTTTTTTAGGATTTACACCCATTTTTAAACAAGCTGTAAGTTCTCCAACTGAGGCAATTTCTAAACCTGCGCCAATATTTTTGAAAATTTTAATAAAATTAATATTAGGATTAGCTTTCATTGAAAAGAAAACATCAATTTCTTCTGGAAAATTATTTTTTATCAATTTATATTTTTTTTCAAGTATTTCACCATCATATAGAAAAAAAGGTTTTTTAGTATTTTTTATAAATTCTACATATTTATTTGTTGGAAATCGCATATTCATTCCTTTCTAAAGAATTTAAATATTCTTTTAATTTTTTCATACCTTTTTCAATTGCATTTGGATTTGCACCAAATGATAATCTAATATATCCTTTACCATTAGAACCAAATGCAGATCCAAAAATTGAAAGCAAATTTATTTCTTTAATAAGTTCATATGAAAGTAATTCATCATCACCATAATATGAAATATCTACAAAATAATAAAGACCTGTATTTGATTCAATATACTTAATATTGTTAATCTCTTTAAGATAATTCCTCATTATTATTTTATTTTCACTTAATTTTTCAACTACTTCTCTAGGGTTTTCATTTAAAGCACATAAAGCTGCATATTGACTTATTGAACTTGCACATGAATTAATATATAAATGTGGTTTAACCATTTCGCTAATATTTTTTTCATCACTATATATCCATCCAATTCTCCACCCCGTCATTGAATATTCTTTTGATAATGATGATATAACAACAATATTTTTTTCAAGTGATAAATCAGCAAGTGAATATAGTTTTTCATTACCATAATTTAATCCAAGATAAACTTCATCTGATACTATAACAATATCATTTTCATTTGCAATTTCAATTAATCTAAGAAGTGTTTCTTTTGAAAATACAACTCCAGTTGGATTGCCAGGATGATTTATAACTATCATTTTTGTTTTTGGATTAATTAAATTAATTAAACTATCAAAATCAATCTGAAATTTTTCATCAAGATCATATAAAACAGGTATAGCATCACACATTTTAGCAATAGGTTCATATGCTAAATACCCTGGATTTGGAATTAATACTTCATCATTTTTATTTAAAAAAGAAATCATTACAGTATAAATTGCTTCAGCAGCACCAACAGTAATTAATGAATTATTATAATCTCCATATTTATATCTTTTTGATATACTATCTCTTAACTTATCAATTCCAAAATTACTTGTATAAAATGTTTCATTATTATTAATAGCATTTATTGCAGCTTCTTTAATTATTTCAGGAGTATTTAAATAAGGTCTACCTATTCCAAGATTTACAGTATCCTTATTTGCAAGTTTATTAAGCTCTCTAATTTTAGAATATTCCATCTCCTTTATTTTCAAACTTAACATTATCTTAACGCATCCTCTAACGATAATTTTACATTTGTTGAATTATCTCTGTATTTTACAATAATAGGAGTTGAAATTGATAAATTATTTAAAGTAGCAAAATTAGTCTTAATTGGTCTACTTCCAGGTACAACTACTGCATTTGATGGAATTTCTAAAACTCCAAATTCATTTTTAGTAATTACTTTTTCATTAACAATGTCGTAAATTGGAGTAGAAGCTGTAATTACTACACCCGAAGATATTACTGCATTTTCTCTAATTAAAACACCTTCATAAATTCCTGAATTTCCTCCAACAAAACAATTATCTTCAATAATTACAGGGGATGAATTTACAGGTTCTAATACTCCGCCTATTTGAACTCCTGCGCTAATATGACAATTTTTTCCAACTTGTGCGCAACTTCCCACAAGCACATTCGAATCAAGAAGTGTTGCTGAATCAACATATGCGCCAACATTAACATATGATGGTGGCATAACTATTACACCCTCTTCAACAAAACTTCCTTTTCTAAGTGATGTTCCACCAGGAACAATTCTTCTAGTAGCATCATTAAAAGTTTTTACAGGATAAGTGTTTTTATCATAAAAACTGTTTCCATTTTCAGAATAATCTATAACTTCTCCTATTCTAAAACCAAGTAAAATTCCTTTTTTAACCCATTCATTTGTTACCCATTCACCATTCACATTTGATGCTGATCTAATTTTACCTGAATCTAAAAGCTCAATAAATTCATTAAAATTCTCTTTAACTTTTTCAATCTCATTTTCATTAAATCCCTCGAAATACTGTTCAATTCTATTTTCTAATGTCATATTCTTCTCCTTATAAACTAACTATCTCTTTTATTATGTTTTTATTTTCATTTTTCATTTCTACAAGTGGTAATCTTACTTTCCCAGTATCCATCTTAAAAACTTTCATGGCTTCTTTAATTGGAGCTGGATTTGTTTCAATAAATGCACCTTTCATTATTGGTAGCATTTTATTATGAATTTTAAGTGCTTCTTCTACATTTCCACTTGCGTAATTTCTTACAAGATCCGACATTTCTTTAGGATATAAATTACTTACAACTGATACAATTCCTTTCCCTCCAAGAGATAATATTGGAAGTGTTAAACTATCATCACCACTCATTAGATTAAATTTATTAGATTTTGATGCAATTTTATCAATAACTTCTTGAATTTGATTTAAATCTCCAGATGCTTCTTTAACACCTATTACATTATCTAATTTTGAAATTCTATTTAATGTTTCAGTTTCAATGTTTATTCCAGTTCTTCCTTTAATATTGTAAACAAGAATTGGAATATTAGTTTCATTTGAAATAGCTTCAAAATGTCTAAATATACCTTCTTGTGTAGGTTTATTATAATAAGGAGCTACAATTAAAGCAATATCTGCACCAATACTTTCTGCATATTTAGTATTTTCAATAGTTTTTAGTGTTGAATTCGTACCAGTTCCAATCATAAGTGGTACTCTTTTATTTATTTTTTCAAAACATACTTTAATTATTTCCAATTTCTCACTTTCCGTTAAAGTTGGCGTTTCTGCAGTAGTACCTAAGGCTAAAATACCATTAATACCATTTTCAATTTGAAATTCTATATTTCTTTTTAACTGTTCATAATCTGCATTGCCCTCATTATCAAATGGAGTTATTAAAGCTGTATATGCGCCATTAATTTTCATTATTTGCCTCCTCAATAATTTCACTAAAATCACTTACAAAATCAATTACACCTTTTTTATCATAAATATATTTTGCAGCCATTAATGCACCTTTTGCAAATCCTTCTCTACCTTTTGCATTATGTTTTATTAATAACTGATCTTCCTTTGAATCAAATGTAACTTCATGAAGTCCAGGAATTTCGCCTAACCTTAAAGATGTAAAATGAAGTTCATCTTTTTTTATCTCTCTATTTCCAGGTTGATATACAATTTTTTCTTTTGAATCATAATTGTTTATTATAATTTCAGCTAATGTTTTTCCGGTTCCTGATGGAATATCTTTTTTCATTCTATGATGTATTTCACTTCCAGCTACATCGTATCCAGAAATTTTATTAAAAAGATTAGAGCTAAAATTTATTATTTGAAATAACATATTTACACCTATTGAAAAATTAGATCCGTAAATTAGTGCTCCATTATTTAATTCAACATACTCTATTATTTCATTTAAACTACTTAGCCATCCTGTTGTTCCAACAACAATTGGGATATCATTATCTATTGCCTTTTTAATATTATTAATAACTCCTTTAGGTGTTGAAAAATCTATTAAAACTTCACAATCAGCTACAGATTTTTTATTAATTTCTCTATAATTTGCTTCTTTATTTGTAGGATCAATAATAGAAACTACTTCAATATTAAATTCATTTGATAAATTTTTAAGCATATGCCCCATTTTACCGTATCCAATAAGTCCAACCTTTAACATATTATATCCTCTCTTTCTATTAATCCAGCATGTAGTACATTAACTGTTTTTTCTAATTCAAATGATTTAACTATAAAACAAATATTTACATTTGAAGCTCCATATGAAACCATTTTTACATCTATTTCAGATTTATGTAAAATTTCAAATGCTTGTTTAAATATTTTTGTTGATCTTTCAGTATTACCAATTAAACTAACAATTGAATTATTATTGCTAACTTTTATAATTGCAAAATCATTTAACCTCTCTATAAGTTTTTCTATATCATGCCTCTCATCTAAAGTAAGCGAAATACTTACTTCACTTGTTGCTATCATATCAACAGATATTTCTAAATCATTAAATACTTTAAAGACTTTTGAAAGAAATCCGAAATTTCCAAGCATTCTATTTGATCGAATTTGAACCATAGTAACATCTCTACGATATGAAATTGCTTTTATTTTGTTTAGATTATTTTCTTTTAATTTATCAACAATCAAAGTTCCTTTATTTTCATGTTTTAAGAAGTTTCTTATTTCAACTGAAATATTTTTACCCATTACTGGAAAAAGCGATTGTGGATGTAAAATTTCAGCTCCAAAAAATGCCATTTCAGAAGCTTCTCTAAAGCTTATTTCATCAAGTTTAACTGTTTTATCAATAAGTTTTGGATTTGATGATAATATTCCATCTACATCTTTCCAAAGTACTACTTTATCTGCATTTATAGAAGATGCTATATAAGACGCAGATAAGTCAGATCCTCCTCTTCCTAATGTAGTGATATTTCCTAATTTATCTTTTGCTATAAAACCAGTTACAATTGGTACTATACTTTTACTTAATAGCTCATTTAAATTATTTTTAATAAATTCACTCGATTCAGATAAAATTTCAGCATTTAAATGATTTGAATTAGTAATAAATCCTAATTCCCAACTATTTACAGCTTTTGCATTTATTCCAATATTATTAAGATATTCACTTAATACTATAATTGATAATCTTTCACCATAACTCATAATCAAATCAGTATCTTTAGGTTTTATTTCACCACTTTTTTTTATTTTTAATAATGACTCCTCAAGCTCATTAAATAATATTTTTAATTTTAAAAAATCAACATTTAACTTTTCACATATTATTATATGAATATCTTTAATTGATTTATAATCAATATTTCCATTTAACGCATTATTAGCAGATTTTATGAGTTCATTTGTTGACTCACCAATTGCTGAAATTACTACGACTAATTCCTTATCATTATTTTTCTTAATAATTTCTGCTGTGTTTTTAAGTCTTTTATAATTTTTTAAACTAACTCCACCAAATTTAATTACTAATCTTTCTGTTTCCATAAAAAAACACCCTTTCTTTTCAAATGCAATAATTGCGCGTAAAAAAAGGATGTTGTATATACACAAAAAACACCGATAGGTGTTTTTTAACACCCTCATCATTCCAGAGATAGCGCAACATTATATTTCTATAATGACAGTCCCATATTTATTAAATATAGACCCAAGAATAAATTTTGGTTTCTATTCTTTCGGCAATTTTCCCTTTCATTATTTTTCATAGACTTCCAGTCTCTAAATAATTACTAATGTCAATTGCGCCTCTAACCTCTTCTGGTGAGGTATAATTTTTAATTTATTAAACTTAGGTTAACATTTCAAAAATAAAATGTCAAATGTTTTTTTATAATTAAACTTTATATTTATAAAATTCTATTATAAATTATCAGTTACATTTACTTTTTTAATACAAAAACTACAAAAATCATTACCTTCCGCTATTGTTTCTCCATATTTTCTTTCAAAAATAATTTCATTAGGCAAATAACAATTAAATACAGCATTATCTACCGCACACATTATAGAAGTTAATTCAGCTACTCCTAACATATTAAAAAACTCATAAAATAAGCATCTTGTCACCTTAAAATGATAATTCGATTCATTTTCTTCAACAATTTTTATTGTATTTAATTTTGTAATCCCAATATTACTTGTTAATTTCTGATACTTTATTAAATTTTCAAAATTTCTATCTTCTTCTACAAATCTAAAATTTGCTTGCATAGTTGCTAATGCAGTAGGTAAAACAGAAGCTCTAATTAATTCAAAAGCTTTTTCCTTATCCATTCTTTTTTGTAATCCAATATATAAATGAACCATAAAACCCGCAGATTTTAAAAATTCTTTTGGAAAATTTCTCGGACATTTTCTAAGAAATAATGGTAAAGTTAATATAGATTTTATTATAAATATTGTTGCACCATTCATATATCCATTTAGCACACCAATTAGAAGAAAAGGCACTAACGGTTTAGATACTTCAGATTTATTTTTAAACATTACTACTCTCCTTTACATCTTTATTAAATTTAATATCATAAATTAAATTTATCAATCCTACGATACCTATAATACACATAATCGCATCTTCATAAACTCCATATTTGGGAAGTTGAATAAATATTGGAAATGGAATTGCCCAAAATAATAATAGAATATAGAGAAATTTACCATATCGTTTATATGCAGTTATTATTAGAATTAATGTATATGCTGTTGTGGGACATGGAAGTGTACCTTGAATAATACAATAATTTATTTCTTTACCTTGAAAAATACCAACAAAAGGATAAATCATCATAAAAATCATTCCTACAATAAAAAAAATTCGTTTCCAGCCATTTTCAGGAAATTGAAATTCATATTTATTTTTAAAAATATCTGAAAATAGTAATACCCCAATTATAACAAATAGTAATCCTTGAATTAATCTTAACCTAATTGGAAATCCTTTACTCATAATAAAAAATCCGACACCAATAAATATATTCATCATAGAAAGTGTTAATTTAATTAATTTATTAGCAGATTTTTTATCTCTAAAAATTAAAAATATAGTTAAAACTATCAATAGAATTAATGCCATCCATTGAAACGGAAAAATACTTTCATTGTACTTTGCTATCACTGACCACCATTCATTTTTCTCTAACATAACCACTCCTCCTTTTTGTATACCTGGTATACAACATTCCCGATTAATACCGGCTATTCACCGGCATCAAGTATCTCATTTAGTTTTTTTAAAAAATCTTCTAAATCTTTAACTTTTTTTTCTTCCATAGAATCAAGCGTTTCAAAAATCTTTCCAAATCGATCTTGTTCAAATAATTCATGAGTATCATAAGCTATTCTTCCCTTATCTGTCATATAAAATATAACTTCTTTTTTATTATTAGGGAGTTGAGTTTTATGAATTAAATCCTTATTCAAAAGTTTCTTAATAAATTTACCAGCTCCACCTTTTGTAATATTAAGATCCATAGCTAATTCTGTTAAATTGCAGCCTTGATGTTTGCCAATAGCAACCAAAGTATGAATTTCTGAGCTATATAGAAAATCTCCAGTTCCAAAATTTCTAGGTGTACTCTCAATTTTTTCAAAAGATTTCATTGATTTAAAATATAATTTAATAATATTTTCATAATTATTCATATAATCACCACAGTTATTGTATACCTGGTAAATCATAATGTCAATTTTATTTTTTTATTTTTTTATTTATTAATTATGTTAAAATATATGTATATGATAAAAAGGGGGAACACAATGGATACAACAACTATGATAATTATCGGATTTATTATTTTAGGAATTATTGGATATTTTGTTTTAGATTATTATAAGAAAAAGAATATGGAAAAATTATTCAACCATATATTTCAAACATCAAAACAAGTTCCTATTAAAAAAAGAAATGCATATCAATTATTTATGTTTAAAGAAACTATATTAGCATCAGTGAAAAAAGGTAAAAATGCTGCAAGTGCTGAAAAACTAAATAATCCAAAATATGTAGAAATTCAATTAATTAATATGACAAAAATTCTTAAAGATCCATCAACTGCTAAGGATAAAACAATCAAACAAGCTCTTAAAATGCTTGAAGATTTCAAAAAATGGGACGAAAAAAGAAAATAATAATATAAACCCACATTTTACTTTAAATAGTAAATGCGGGTTTTCTTTTTATATAAATCAATTTATTTACTATAAAATTCTTTAACTTTTTCAACAGTATCTTTAGCAGTTCTGCAATAATAAGTTGCTCCTATCATATCTGAATATTCATTATTTAGTACAGCTCCCCCAACAAGTATTGTAGCATCAGGAATATTTTTCTTAATAAGTAGAATAGTATCTTCCATAGTTTTAACTGTAGTAGTCATAAGTGCACTAAGTCCTATAATTTTAATATTTTTTTCAATCATAGCTTCTACCACTTTATTAGGATCAACATCCTTACCTAAATCAACTACATTATATCCGTAACTTTGAATAATTACTTTAACTATATTTTTACCAATATCGTGAATATCATTTTTAACAGTAGCAAGAACAATTGTACCCTTTTCTATTGTTTTATCACTACTTTCAAGTATTTTAGTTTTTAAAATATCAAATGATTTATTTACAGTTTCAGCTGATTTAATAAGTTGAGGCAAAAATATTTCTTGTTTTTCATATCTTTCACCTGCAATATCAAGAGCTGGTATTATTTCATTATTAATTATATCAAGCGGGTCTTTTTCTTTTAAAAGTTCAATTGTTAAATCCACTACTTCGTTTTGAAGTCCTTTTAAAATAATCTCCTTTAAACCAGCTTTATTATTGTTTTCATTTTTATTAATATTATCTGTAATTTTTATATTTGAATATAATTCAATATATTTTTCTGAATCAATATCATTTGCTAAAAGTACATTAGCCGCATCAACAATACTCATCATTGAATCACTACCAGGATTCATAATAGGAGCATCAAGGCCTGAATTTATTGCCATTGCTAAAAAAGTCCTATTAATTAAATCTCTATTTGGAAGTCCAAAAGAAACATTACTAACTCCAAGAACTGTTTTTACACCTAAATTTTCTTTAACAAGTTTTACTGCTTTTAAAGTTTCATTAACTTCTTTTTGTTGAGCTGATGCAGTTAAAACAAGACAATCAATAAGAATATTTTCTTTTGGAATTCCAATTTCAACTGCTCTATTTACTATTTTTTTTGCTATTTCATATCTTTTTTCAGCTTCTTTAGGAATACCAGTATCATCCAAAGTAAGGCCTAATACACAACATCCGTATTTTTTTACAATTGGAAGTATTTCATTTAAGCTTTCTTCTTTTCCATTAACAGAATTAATTAAAGCTTTTCCATTATAATATCTTGCTCCTTTTTCTAAAGCTTCAGCATTTGCTGAATCAATTTGAAGAGGAACACTTAAAATTGATTGAATTTCTTTAATTACTTTAACCATTATTTCAGGTTCATTTAATTCTGGAAGTCCAACATTAATATCTAAAATATCAGCTCGTTGATCAACTTGTTTTATTCCTTCTTTTAAAACATAATCAATATCTCCAGTTTTTAATGCATGCTTTAATCTTTTTTTACCAGTAGGGTTTAATCTTTCACCTATTACTTTGATATCTTCACCAATAATAACAGTTTGTGAATTTGATGAAATTACAGTTTTTGGATTTACTTTTATTTCTTTAAATTTTTTATTTTTTATTCTTTTAACTAATTTTAAAATATATTCATCATCAGTACCACAACAACCACCAAGCACTCTTGCACCCATATTAGCCATTTCTTCCATTATATCTACAAACTCGTCTGCTCTAAAATCATAAACAGTTATGTTTTTTTGAATTTTAGGAAGTCCTGCATTAGGTTGAACCATTACAGGTAATTTTGAATATTTTAAAACTTTCTTAATTAATGGGACCATTTCATTTGGTCCAAATGAGCAATTAAGACCAATCACATCAACTCCAAAATCATTTAAAAAAGTAACCATTGATTCAACATCCGTGCCAGTTACAGTTCTTCCAGATTCATCAAAAGTCATTGTACAAAATATTGGTAAATTAGTATTTTCTTTTGCTGCCAAAATACCAGCTTTTAATTCATATATATCAAGTTGTGTTTCAAATAATAATAAATCACATCCTGCTTTTTCACCGATTAGTATTTGTTCTTTATAAATTTCATAAGCTTCATCAAATTTCAAATTTCCAACAGGCTCAACAAGTTGTCCAATAGGACCTAAATCAAGTGCAATATACTTATCACCATTATTGTGCGCTTTTATAGCATTTTTAGCACAATTTACAGCTTCAGTAATTACAGTTTCAACATTCAACTTAGCTTCAGTCATTTTAAGTCTATTTGCTCCAAATGTATTTGTAGTTAAAACATCACATCCAGCATTTAGATATTTTAAATGAATTTCTTCAATAAGTTCTTTATTTATAATATTTAATTCTTCAGGAGCTTCACCATCTTTTAAACCTGTTTTTTGAAGAAAAGTTCCCATTGCTCCATCAAAAAAAGTATATTCCGATTTTATTTTTTTTAGTATATTTTTCATAAATACCTACTTTCTAGTTTTAACTCTAAATTCACATTTTGCATTACATCTATCACATTTATTTTTACTAGTGCATTTTTCTGCTTCTGTTATTCCTACTATAAATGTTACTGATTTTTGAGGTATCATTAAATTTCCACTTGTTAATGTAAGTCCTATCTTTTTTTCAGTTTGAAGTAGGTTAATAATATTTTTTTGATTATTTAACTCTAGATCTCCATATCCTGGACTAAATCTATTTGTTAAAAAATGTTCAGGAAAATCATTAATAATCTTATTTTCAAGTTCATCACATTTTTCTTCAATTATAGCACTTGCACATGCATCATACATTACTGCTATAATTGAA
>Ga0209633_10003857_pt1 | contig 13700 bp, 15 predicted proteins | sample Cruoilmetagenom1_FD_187290 | JGI IMG/M metagenome (GOLD analysis project Ga0209633, IMG submission 187290) | Oil polluted marine microbial communities from Coal Oil Point, Santa Barbara, California, USA - Sample 1 (SPAdes) (version 2) | ecosystem: Environmental > Aquatic > Marine > Oil seeps ... | reverse complement strand
CTCGATCACTGCCGCGCGGGCAGCGTCGAGCCGGTCCGCGTCGGCGCCCACGGCAGCCTCGGCGAATTCGATCAGGACACCGGTGTTCGGTATCCCGCTCTCGTCGCCGCTCTCGCCCAAAAGCGCGCTCAGATCGTAGTCGTCACCAGAATGTTGGCCGCTCGCACGGAGCAGTGCCGCATGGCTGGTGGTTCAGTAGACGCATTGATTGAGGGCTGAGACCCTGCCGGCGATCATCTCGATCTGCGCGTGGCTGATGGCGCGGTACTCGGTGCCGAAGTCGCGCATCTGGGCGCCGGTCAAATAGAGCGTGTTGGCCATTTCCCAAAAGCTGCGCGCGGTCGCCGGCACAAACGTCAGCGCGCGGCGGATATGCGCGGGCGCGCCGGCGTAGAACTCGCGCTGCAGCGGGCCGTCGACATCGGCGTCGAGCGTCGGCACCCAGGCAAGCGTGGTGTTGAGCTGGTCGGGCGTGTCGGGGCTCGGCGCGCCCCGCGTTGGCGTGGGGATTGCGGGAGCCGGTTGGCCGATCCCACGACAAAACGTGTCGATGCCGACGACGCTGACCACGACACCGATCAGCTCGACATATTCCTCGACCGTGATGCCGCTATCGGTAACCGCGCGGAACCAACGCTCGGTGAGCCGCCCCGGATCGCTGATGACGCGGTGGACGACGTCGACCCATGCCTCGGGCAAGGCACCCAGATGCTCGTGCTCGCCGGCGATGGCGTAAGGCGAGACCGCTGCCTTGCGTTCCGCGCAGACGGCGCAACCGGCGACATTGCGCGCCTCGGCCGCAATGGCCACGCGCTGCTCGCCGGTGAGCCAGCTTCCGGGCTCACCGATCTGGGCCCAGACCCGCGGCAACGCCGCCGCGACATCGTCGCGCACCGGTACCGGAGCGGCGTCGAAGGACAGGCTGCCCATGCCAAGCGACCTCCTTAGCTGAATAAAACCGACCGCACGGGCACCAACGGCCCGGCGAGGACGGATCGTAACCCGGCCGTTCCCGGGGGACAATGGGGGCAAGAGCCGGCGGGGCATTGCAATCGACGCGCGGCCCGGGCACAGTTGCGGGCTTGGCAATCACGGGCCAAAGAGCAAGGACATCCATGTCAGAGAAATTGGGAATCGGTGCCGCTTTTCCGAAACTGACGCTCAATCTGGTGGGCGGCGGCACGCTCGATCTGCCGGACGGGTTGGACGCCAAGTACCGCGTCATCCTGTTCTACCGGGGCCACTGGTGACCCTACTGCCGCCGTCAGTTGGACGGTTTCGCAGAACACAGAGCCGCGATCGAAGCGGCGGGCGGCCAGATCGTCGCTGCCAGCGTCGATGACGAGGAAAAGGCCGGCGAAATTGCAGCCGGCAAAGGCTTTCCGATCGGCTACGGCGTCACACGCGAGACCGCGGATAAGCTGGGCTCGTGGTGGGAGGACCGCCGCGGCATCGTCCAGCCCTCCGAGTTCCTGCTGAACGCAGAGAACAAGGTGATGGCGTCGAGCTACAGCGACGGGCCGATCGGGCGCATCGACGCCGCAGACGTGATCAAGGTGATCAACTTCTACGAGTCGATGCAGAAGAAGTAGCCGCGCGCGCGCCAGCGCCGCTGTAACTCGATATGGGAAGCCCGGCCGCCGCAATCGGCGGCCGGTTTCCATTCTCGTCGACTATCCAGGCTTGCGCGCCAGGAAAGCGTAGCCGAACACCTTGAAGGTGCGCGCATTGGCTTCACCGCCGGCGCCGCCGAATGTGTCGACCGGCGGTCCGATCTTCACATCGACAAAGCCGCACTCGGTCATCATTCGCTGCCAGCCTTCGCACGGAAGACCACCAGCAATTCAAGCCGTCCAAAGATCGATGTTCGAAACGGCAGATTCGGGCACCGGCGCGCCGTTGGCAATATCGGCGAACTGCAGCACGCCGCCAGGCTTGAGCACCCGGTCGATTTCGGCGAAGACCCTCTTTTTGTCGGGGCACAAATTGATCACGCCGTTGCTGATCACAACGTCGGCCCAGCCATCTTCGACCGGCATCTCCTCGATGAGGCCGTCGCGGAATTCCACGACATCGGCGAGGCCCATCGCCCCGGCGGTCGCGCGCGACTTCTCCAACATTTCCTCGGTCATATCGATGCCGACGACACGGCCTGTCGGGCCGACCTGCTGCGCTGCGATAAAGCAGTCGAAGCCGCCGCCCGAGCCGATATCTACGACACGTTCGCCTGGTTCGAGAGTGCGAAGCGAGAAGGGATTGCCGACACCCGCGAACGATTCCACCGCCGCGTCGGGCAGTGGGTCGACCACACCGTCCACATAGCCGAGACGTTTGGCCAGGGGCCGTCCGGTATGGAAGTGGTAGTCGCCGCTCGGGTCGACCGCCACCTCGCGATACTTCTCCTTCACTTCCTCTCGAAGGCTGTCTGGATCGACCGGGGTCTCCCCGGACGTCATCACCTCCGTTGACATCGTTTCCTCCGTATGAAGCCTATCCGGCTGTCGCAGGCAGGATAGCAGTGCCGTGTGCAAAAGCCAGCGGATGAATGATCATGGCAGCACCCGATCCGTGTCAGATCAATTGCGCGAACCCGCCGATGGGTCAGGATGCAGCTTCCGATCGCGCCTTGCGCCAATAAGCGGAGGCTCCGAGCCATGGGGTCACAACCGGCCGGCTCACCGTCGCCAACCCGCATTGCGCTCTCGGCGGCCGCAGGGATTGCGAGCCTGGCCGCGCTGCTGTTCGTTCCGGCCGGGCGGATCGATTGGCTAGCGGGCTGGCTTTATCTGGCGATCGTCGTCGTCTATTTCGCCGCCAACTATGTCTATATCAACCGCGTGAACCCGGAGCTGATCGCCCATCGCATGCGAATGGGCAAGGGCACGAAACGCTGGGACTTGATCTGGGCCGGGGCGAGCACGCCCGTTTTCTTGAGCATCTATGTGGTCGCCGGTCTCGATGCGGAGCGGATCGGCTGGTCGACGATGGCGTGGTGGCTCTGGCCGGTCGGGCTCGCGGCCTTTCTCATTGGCAGCGCTCTGCTCAGCTGGTCGATGGTGGTGAATCCGTTCTTCGAGAAGACCGTGCGCATCCAAAGCGAACGCGGACACAGGGTCATCGACACCGGCCCTTATCGCATCGTCCGCCACCCGGGCTATTTGGGTTTAATCGGCTGGTTCGTTTCGGGGCCGCTTCTGCTCGGCTCGTGGTGGGCTTGTCTGCCCGCGGCGCTGTCGCTGGTCGCAATCAACGTGCGCACCGCGCTTGAGGATCGGACCTTGCGGAACGAGCTGGACGGCTACGAGGCCTACACGCATCGCGTTCGCTACCGTTTGCTGCCTTGGATTTGGTGAGACGGCTGCGCGCTAGTCGAAGGCGGTCTTGTGGCGGCTCAAGATCTGTTCGCCGAAGAGGCTGGCGACGAGCTCGACAACGAGCTCGGCCGTTTGGTTGCGCAGATCGAGGGCAGGATTGAGCTCGGCGATCTCCAACGAGCCGAGCAGGCCGGTCTCGTAGAGCATCTCCATGCAGAGCTGCGATTCGCGGTAGGTCGGCCCGCCCTTAACGGTCGTGCCAACGCCGGGCGCGATCGTGGGATCGAGGAAATCGACGTCGAAGCTCAGATGCAGATGCCCGCCGCGCGCGGCGATATGGTTGACTACCTCCTCCATGACATCGCGCATTCGCCGTTCGTCGATCGCGCGCATGTCGTAGACGGTGAGGCCCGCCTTCAACACCGCGGCCTTTTCCACATGGTCGACCGAGCGGATGCCGAGCAGGACAAGATCGTCCGGCGCCAGGATGGGCGCGCCGCGCCCGAGCCCGGAGAGCTCCGGCGGCCCCTCGCCGCACAGGATCGCCACCGGCATGCCGTGGATGTTGCCCGAAGGCGAGGTTTGCGGCGTGTTGAAATCGGCATGCGCGTCGAGCCAGACCACAGTGAGCGGCGTGCCGGACGCCGCGCAGTGCTCGGCGACCGCGGCGATCGAGCCGATCGCGATCGAGTGATCGCCGCCCATCACCACCGGCAACCGTCCGGCCGCGAGCGAGGCGGCGACGGCGGCCTGAAGATTGCGGCACCATTCGGCGGTTTCGCCAAGATGGCGGTAGCCGGCGCGGACCGGGGTGTTTGGATTGGGCGGGCCGGCGACGTTGCCGGCATCGAGTACGCTCAGCCCCATCTTGCGCAGCATCAAATCAAGGCCGGCAACCCGCAATGCCTCGGGTCCCATCGAGCTGCCGCGATGGGCGGCCCCGATATCGGTCGGCGCGCCGATCAGCTCGATAGTGGGCGTGGCCGTCATACGTGTCTGGCCGGGGCTAGCGACTGCGGTCTCATGGTCCGAGACGCGCCACTCGGGCGCCGCTCCTCACCACGAAGCTTCCGGGAGTTGGGCGAAACAAGTCCTCCCCACCGTATGGAAATTCATCCTGAGGAGCCGCAAACGGCGCGGCGTCTCGAAGGATAGCCACCGGCGGCCGGCTAGCCTGCCTTGGCGATCTTGGCCTTGTCGAGGAGGCCGATGGAAACCATCACATCCTCGACCCGGCGCTTGGTGTCCTCGGCGATCTCGCAGATCGGCAGCCGCGCCTCGGCGCTGCAGAGGCCGAGCAGGCTGGCCGCGTATTTGACCGGCCCAGGGCTGGTCTCGCAGAACAGCGCCTCATGCAGCGGCAGCAGCAAATCGTTGATCTCGGCGGCGCGGTCGAGATTGCGGGCGGCCCAGGCATCGTGCATCTCCGCACACAGCGCGGGCGCGACGTTGGCGGTGACCGAAATACAGCCGACCCCGCCTTGCGAGAGGAACGGAATTGCGGTCGCGTCCTCGCCGGAAAGCTGGATGAAGTCGGGACCGGTCACCACGCGCTGCTGGAGCGGGCGGGCCAGATCGGCGGTCGCGTCCTTCACCCCGACGACATGCGGCAGCGCCGCGATCCGGTCCATGGTCTCGACCGTGATATCGACGATCGAGCGGCCAGGAATGTTGTAGATCAGCATCGGCAGATCGGTGGCATCATGGATCGCCTTGAAATGCTGATACAGCCCCTCCTGGGTCGGCTTGTTGTAGTAAGGCGCGACCGACAGTTGATAGTCGGCGCCGGCCTTTTTGGCATGCTGGGCGAAGCCGATCGCCTCGTCGGTACAGTTCGAGCCCGCGCCGGCGATCACCGGCACCCGGCCCGCCGCCGTCTCGACGCAGACCTCCACCACCCGGCGGTGCTCGGTATGCGACAGCGTGGGCGATTCGCCGGTGGTGCCGACGGGCACCAGCCCGTCGGTGCCGCTTTCGATCTGCCATTCGATCAGGCGGCGAAACGCGGTCTCGTCGATCTTGCCGTCGCGGAACGGCGTGATCAGGGCGGTGATCGAGCCCTTCAGCATGGCTTCGTCCTCTTCAAATCTGGGTTTCGGGTCCAAAATTGGCTTGGGCGGAGCATAGCGCCGGCCTGTTTTAGCGGCAAGGGCGCTCGAATTAACCAATCGCGTCTTCAGCTACAGACAAGAAGGCCGAAATTTGGCATAATTTTAGTCAAATTATGGCAAAGATCCGACCGACGCTCGGACGCGGAAAACTGGGAGGTTTTGGGGTGTTTCGAGGTCTCATAGTGGGTTTCGCCGCGCTGGCGTTGGGCGCGTCGACCAGCTTTGCCGAAAGTGGAAAGCCGCGGGTGAAGGCCACGCCGACGGCCAAACCTTCAGTCAGTGCGAAGAAAAAGCCGGTTGCGCGGCCGATTCCACGGAAAAGGCGCGCCGCGCAGAAGAGGCGCCAAACAAGGAAAAAGCCGGGTGTCAGCGCCAAGGCCAGGGCGCGGGCAGCCGCCAGCGCGCGGGCGAAAGCCAAGGCGGCTGCGATCACACGGGCGCGGGCCCAGGCCGCCGCTGCCGAACGCGAGCGCCTCGAGACCGCCGAGCGCCGCAAAGTGCGGCTGGAGCGGCTGCAGCCGGCGATTGGCTCGATCATCCAGCTTTCCATCCGCACGCCGCTGGGGCCGCTTCGCGCCAATGCCAGCCCCGCCGAGCGGGCCTTCCGGGCGATGGAAAAGGCCAGATGGGGCGAGGCGATCGCCGCCTATCGGCGGGTCCGCGACCCGCTGACCCGAAAGATGCTGACCTGGTACCGCCTGCAAAGCCGCACCAGCGGGGCGTCCTTCGCCCAGATCCATCGCTTTATGCAGCGCAATCCGCACTGGCCGCTCAAGCTGCGCCTGCGCTACCGCGCCGAAATGGCTATGGGCTGGAGCAATGCCCGCGACCGCAATGTCCTGGCCTTCTTCAAGGATACCCCGCCGCGCACGGTGAACGGGGCAATGCGGCTCGCCGAGGCCTTGCGGCGGACGGGGAAGGAGGCCGAAGCCTCGGCGCTGCTTAAGCAGACTTGGGCGCGCGGGCGCCATCTCGGCCCCCCGGAACGCGCATTCCTGAAAAGGTTCGGCAACGATCTGACTGCCGACGACCATGCCGCGCGCGTCCATTACATGCTTTACCGCGGCAAGCGGCGCGCGGCGCTGGCCTACATTCGCGCGCATCGCGAGAAATTCACCGACGGTGTCAAGGCGCTGTTCCAGGCGCGCATGCTGCTGACCGGTCGACGCCGTCCGACCGAAAGCCGCGTCGAGGCGGCGCTGGCAAAGGTTCCGGAGACCGCGCGCAAGCACCCTGCCCTGGCCCACGACCTCATCCGCTGGCACCGACGCAAGAACCGCCTGGAGGAAGCGGTGGCGATCCTCAACGCCACCGATGCGAAGGGTGAGCCCGAGAAGCAGTGGTGGACGCAGCGTGCCTGGGTGGCGCGGGTGGCTCTGCGCGTCGGAAAATTCGACATCGCCTACGCCACGGCGCGCGATCACGGCTCTAAAGAACGTTTGCACATCTATGAGGGCGAATGGCTCGCCGGCTGGATCGCGCTGCGCTATCTCAAAAAACCCGCGCTCGCCAAACGGCATTTCGAGAGGCTCTACAAGCTCGCGCGCTATCCGGTGAGCTGGGCGCGCGGCGCCTATTGGCTGGGCCGCACCGCCGAAGCCCGCGGCGACCGCAAGACAGCAAGGAAGTGGTACCACACGGCCGCGCGCTACGTTCAGACCTACTACGGGCAGTTCGCCCTCGCCAAGCTTGGCCACAAACACGTGGTCCTGCCGGCGCGCACGGCCATCACGGCCGCGAGCCGTGCCGCGTTCAACCGCAAGGAGCTGGTGCGCGCGGTACGGCGTCTCCACGCATTGCGACAGCGCGGCGTGGCCCGTTGGTTCGTCTTCGCCGCCTTCGACAATGCCAAAAACGCGGCCGAACGCGCGCTGGCATCGCGGCTCGGCATCGAGGTCGAGCGTCTCGAAGCGGCGGTGCGCACCGCCAAGAATGCCGGGCGCTTCAAGGAGCTGCTGGTCGAAAGCGGCTATCCGATCATCATGGTGCCGGCCGAGATCGGACCCGAGCCATCGCTGATCCTCTCGCTGATCCGCCAGGAGAGCGAGTTCAACCACGAGGCGATCAGCTGGGCCGGCGCGCGCGGGCTGATGCAGCTCATGCCGCGCACCGCCTACCGGACCGCCCGCAACATCAAGGTGCGTTACAACCGCCAGGCGCTGACCCGCGATCCGTACTACAACATGAAGATCGGCACTTCGCACGTCGTCGAGCTCATGGAGGCGCTGGGCGGCAACTATGTGCTGGTGGCCGGGGCCTACAATGCCGGCATCGGCGCGGTGAACTACTGGCTCTCGGTCAATGGCGATCCGCGCGGCGGCGGCGCCGAGCGCTGGATCGACTGGATCGAGGCGATCCCGGTCGACGAGACGCGCAACTACGTCCAGCGGGTGATGGAAACGGTGCAGATCTATCGCGCCCGCTTGGGCGATCGCACGCTTTCGGCGGCCGATGTCGCCAAGCGCTGGAGCGGCACGGTCGCGCCGATCGACGTTACCCGCGCCGCCTCCCGTGGGGGCGATGAAAAGGGCTGCGTCAAGCAGACATCAACCAAAGCAGGCAGCGCCGCCTGCTGACGGCGGCCGCGCGGGCCCGGCTCGCCTTCACACCGGCTCGCTTTCAAACCGGCTTGCCGTCGCGCTTGTCTTGAACGAGCGTTTTGATCGCCTGCAAGGCGGGTGTTAGAGTGCGACCACCCTCCGCCACCGCACCCACGAGAGCATCATGGCAGCCAGCAAGCTCGACAATATCGAGGCCTGCGTCTTCGATGCCTATGGCACGCTGTTCGACTTCAACTCGGCGACGGAGCGCTGCCGCGACGTGCTCGGCGACAAGGCGGACGAGCTTTCGGCGCTGTGGCGCATGAAGCAGCTGCAATACACCTGGCTGCGTGGGTTGATGGGTAAACACCAGGAGTTCTGGCAGGTCACCGGCGATGCGCTCGATTTCTCCATGGATACGATGGGGATCGAGGATGCCGGTCTGCGCTCGCGCTTGATGGATTGCTACATGAGCATCGAGGCCTTCCCCGAAGTGCCGGCGGTGCTGAAAAAGCTGAAGGATGCGGGGCTCAAGACCGCAATCCTGTCGAACGGCTCACCCAGGATGCTCGACGGTGCGGTCGATGCGACCGGCACGCGCGATCTGTTCGATGCGCTGATTTCGGTCGAGGAAGTCGGCGTCTTCAAGCCCCATCCCTCGGTCTACGAGCTGCCCTCCAAGCATCTGGGCGTGGCGGCCGGCAACATCGCCTTTCAGTCGTCGAACGCCTGGGATGCGGTGGCGGCGGGAACCTTCGGGATGAACGTGGTCTGGATCAACCGGTACGGCCAGCGGCGCGAGCGGCTGACCCATGACCCCGATGTCGAGGGCACGACGCTGAACGACCTCCTGCCCGCGCTGGGGCTGTGAGCTGAGCCCGCCGGCGACCATGGCCGGAATGCCAAAGCCATCGACGAAGGCGCGCGGCACGAATTTCCGCGAACGCACGATATCGGCCCAGGACGGCCTCGCGCTTTACATCCGCGAATACGGCGATGCCATTGCAGGCCGCACGCCGCTGCTCTGCCTCACCGGGCTCACCCGCAATTCGAGCGACTATCACGACTTCGCAGCGGCCCGGTCGGCCGATCGCCGGGTCATCACCCTCGACTACCGCGGCCGCGGCCGCTCGGGCTACGATCCCGATTGGCGCAACTACAAGCCCGAAACCTATATCGGCGACATCCGACATATGCTGGCAGCGACCAACTGCCATCGCGTGATCGCGGTCGGAACCTCGCTCGGCGCCATGCTGACGATGGGGCTCGCCGTGGCGGCGCCATCGGCCCTCGCGGGCGCCATCCTGAACGACGCCGGCCCCGAACTCGACCCGGCCGGGATCTCGCGCATTCTCGACTATGTCGGCGACGAAACACCGTTCGACGATTGGGAGGCGGCAACCGCGCGGGTCGAAACGTTGTTCCCAAGCCTGCCGATCACCAGCAAGGAGGGCTGGCGCGCGTTGGCCGAGCGCACTTTTCGCAGGCGCGAAGATGGCAAGCTCGTCTATGATTGGGACACCGCGATCGTGAACAACTTGCGCGCGATGAAAACGCTGCCCGATCTGTGGTCGCTCTTTCATGCGCTCCGCGGGGTCCCGGTATTGGCGCTGCGCGGCGAGACCTCCGATGTGTTGAGCCCGGAGACCTTCGAACGGATGGGCGGGGGCATGCCGATGCTGACCCGCGTCACCGTGCCCGGCGTCGGCCATGTCCCGAGCATGGAAGAGCCCGCCGCAAGACAAGCGATCGATACCTTCTTGCAGGCCTTGTAGGGAGCGCGCGCGATGGCGACCGCCGCCGAAGCCGGCCGGAGTGACCTGGGCAACGACACCCAGAGCACGACGCCGCCAACGTACCAAGACATTCTCGACGCGGCGCGGCGGCTGGAAGGCCTGGCGGTACGCACGCCGCTGATCGAGCCGCCGGTTCTGGCCGAGCGCACCGGCGGGCGGGTGCTGATCAAAGCCGAGACCTTTCAGCGCACAGGCTCGTTCAAGTTTCGCGGCGCCTACAACCGGATCAGCCAGATACCGGCCGCCGACCGGCCGAAAGGCGTGGTCGCCTTTTCATCCGGCAATCACGCCCAGGGGGTCGCGGCGGCGGCGAAGCTGCTCGGCATGCCGGCAACCATCGTGATGCCGCGCGACGCGCCTGCGATCAAACTCCACCGGACACGGGCACTGGGCGCAAAGGTGATCGAATACGACCGCGCCAGCGAGGCGCGCGAGGCGATCGGCCAAAAAATCGCAGCGGAGACCGGCGCTACCCTGGTGCGGCCCTATGACGACCGGGCGGTGATGTGCGGCCAGGGCACCGTCGGCCACGAGATCGCCGAGGAGATGGAGGCGCGCGGGATCACGCCCGATGCGGTGCTGGCGCCATGCAGCGGCGGCGGGCTGATCGCCGGCACGGCGACGGCGCTGGCCGCGCGCTATCCCGAACTTGAGATGATCGCGGTTGAGCCGGCGGGTTTCGACGACACGGCGCGCTCGCTGGCCGCCGGGGAACGGGTTTCGAACGAAGGATGGCCCGCCTCGATTTGCGATGCGTTGATGAGCCCGACCCCGGGTGAGCTCACCTTCGCGGTCAATAGCCGCCTGCTCGCGCGCGGCCTCGCCGTGGACGATGACGACGTGCGAACGGCAATCGCCTTCGCATTCCGGGAGCTCAAGCTGGTGATCGAGCCGGGCGGCGCGGTGGCGCTGGCGGCCTTGCTCGGCGGACACTATGACGCGGCCGGAAAGACCGTTGTCATCGTCGCGTCGGGCGGCAATGCGGATCCGGCGCTGTTCGCCGAAATACTGGAGAGCGCGACCTAACGGCTAGTGACGGCGCGACCAACGCGCCGCCTTAAGGTCCGAGGATTGGGGCCTGGATTTAGCGTCCTAAATCAAGGTCCTGGGTCACGTCCCGGATTTTGCAACCGCGGCGACCTGCGGGCGGCCTCCGGCAACCGGCTTCAATTCGGGGCGGCCTTCGTTCTCGCTTTTCGGCGCGGCTTGGGGTTCGACCGCTTCAGGCTTGCTATAGCGCTTCAGGGCGCCTTCGACATGAGCCCCCGGCTCGACGGTCAGGACGTCGTGGACAACATCCCCGAGCACCCTGGAGCCAGCAACCAAGACCACGGTCTTGGCGCGGATCTTCCCCTCGACGGCGCCGCTCACCTGCACGTTTTCGGCAATCAGCTGGCCCTGCACGAGGCCGTCGGTGCCGACGGTGATCGTGCGGCTCTTGACGTCCCCGGTGATCGTCCCCTCGATCTGAATGTCGCCGTCGCTCGTCATATTGCCGGTCACTTGAAGACCGGCGCTGACGATCGAAGGCATGGCGGACGTCTTCATACGCGGTGGTTCGGACACCGGCTCCCCCTCGGGCTTGCTACCCTTTGAAAACATACTTCCCTGCTTTGATGAACTTCTTCGGGTCGACCGGCTTGCCGTCGATCAGAATCTCGTAGTGGACATGCGGGCCGTTGGAACGTCCGCTGGTCCCAAGCAGTCCGATCTTGTGCCGGTGTGTGACCTTGGCCCCCCGTTTGACCAGGATCTGGCGAAGATGAGCGTAGCGTGTACGCAGCCCGAGCCCGTGGTCGATCTCGACCAGCCAGCCAAAGCCGCCGCGCCAGCCGGCGAACACCACCTTGCCGGGCGCGGTCGCGAGGACCGGCGTGTTGAGGTGGTAGGCGAAATCCATGCCATTGTGGTTGGCCCAGCGCTTGGTCATCGGATCGCGGCGCATGCCAAAATGGCTCGACATCCGATAATGCTCCAGCGGCGCCGTCAGCGGCAGCCGGCGGAAGACCGCGCGCAGATAGCGCCAGCGCTCGATACGCGAGTCGAGAACCGCGACCTTGAGCGCCAGCGGATCTTCGGCGCGGGTGGCGCGCTTGAACGGCCCGCCGGCGCCGATGGTCTTGCCGTCGAGGCGCGCGGCGCGGCCGACCAGCATGTCAAGTTTAAGCCCGGTCATCGCGATCACCCGCGAGGCTTCGCCGATACTGCTGCTGGTGCCGTCGGACAGCCGCGTGACAAGATTATCCTGGCGGCTGCGCAGGCTGGCGAGTTGCTGGCGCAGGCGGGACAGATTGCCGCGCAGACGGTTGCGCTCGGCCTTCACGGTGCCATGATCGTTCAGGATGGACTGGACTTCGTTGCCGATCGAGGCAAGACCATGCTCCAGCGTGGCGTTGCGCGCGGTGAGTTCGCGCCAATCGCGGACGTGACCGCCGGGCCGCACATTGCCCCTGCTCCGGCGGCGGGTCGCGGCGGCGAGCGCCTCGCGCAGATCGGCGAAGCGGTCCGGAGCCTTGACCTTGACGCTGGCGCGGACATTGGGGTTGAACATGGTCATGACCTGGGCCTGGCTGCGTTCCAGGCTCCGGGTGATGCGAAGCAGGCGGCCATTGTGGTTGGCCACCTGGCGCATGGCTGCCTTGTAGGCGATCTTGGTTTCGGCGACCTCGCGGTTCTTGGCCCGGATCGCTTCCTGGATCGTCGCGAAATAGAAGCTCGTGTAGCCGACCCAGCCGATCACGGCGATACCGACCAGACCCATGCAAATCTGCATCGGCCGGGTGATCGAAACAAAGCTGACCTGGCCGTTTCGGCGATAGAAAATCTGCCGTTCGACGAACCACTTTTTCGAGGCTGCGGTGAAGAGCGCTTTGGAGGAGGCAGCAATATCACCGGTGTGGCGGTTTGGTTTGGTTGTCATCCCCAATTGTGCCTTTTCCTGTTCCAGACACGCCGAGGCAGCGAACGCTCCTCGACGCTTGTTTCAGGTCGGCCTCAAAACCGAAACACATGCTGGGGGTAGGCTACCCGCCACGAAACCGTTCCGGGGCGTGGTTTCGCAGGTTGGACCTGCTTGTCCGCGGTCATTGCCGCACCACGCTTTATTTACGCGTCTTTTCTTATACTTGGCTTTTCTTTTTCGCGTCTTTTCTTGTATTCGTCTTGCTTGCACTCAAGGTTCGTGGAAACCGGTCCCCAATTGCCGTGGGGAGACCCTACCCAACCGCTTGAATGCTTGCAAGCATCCCGACAGCGATTTCAGTGCGATTTGGGAGTTTTTTGGCGGAGAGGGCGGGATTCGAACCCGCGAGCCCCGTGAGGGACCAACGCCTTAGCAGGGCGCCGCCTTAAGCCACTCGGCCACCTCTCCGATTGAACGTTCCCGTGTTTCGGTTAACGCTCGATCCTAAGTAGCCACGGGCACTGCGGCTGTCAACGCCAGCCCACTACCAAACCCTATCGCATGCTCCAGTGTTTGTAGGCCTCCTTCATCTGCTCCAACGCCACCGAAATCTGATCCGGGTCGGCCTTGCTCGATTGTGCTATGCGGCGATACATGTCGCGCGCCTCGACGAAGCGGATCCAGTAATCCGCCTGTTCGGCTGCCTCATTCCCGCGCCGGCCAGGATAGCGGCGCATGCCCTGCTCCTCGACTTCGACCAGGATCGTGCGCAAACGCTTTGCGACATCGGTCTCGCCGATTGAATAGGCATGCGTGAACGCCTCCAGGATCTTGTCGGAAAGACGGCGATTGTATTCGGGGACCCCACCTTCAACGGCCAGCTCCGAGGCGTTCAGGATAGATTCATTGGGCATTGCGCGAACTTCCGGTGGTACGGGCTCAAGGCGAGTTTCATCCCGGTTTTCGGCGGAAATCCTAACCAACGTTCGTTGCCATAGGTTTAAGGATACCGAGAAAGCGTCTTAGATGTTCGCATT